>Ga0163109_10004330_pt1 | contig 10793 bp, 12 predicted proteins | sample CRUFie1St13metaG_FD_108704 | JGI IMG/M metagenome (GOLD analysis project Ga0163109, IMG submission 108704) | Marine microbial communities from the Costa Rica Dome - CRUD Field 142mm St13 metaG | ecosystem: Environmental > Aquatic > Marine > Oceanic > Photic zone | place: Costa Rica: the Eastern... | reverse complement strand
CTATCTCTAATGACTTCCTGTGGATGGTCGATATGCCCATAGGAGTAGATATTTCTTCGAGCAAACCAAACCCGAAATCTGCGGAGTACATAATCAATATTTTTGAAGAGTCAGTAAACAAAACTATTTCAAAAGAGTTTGATGCAATAGTGACTTGTCCCATCAATAAAGAAATAATAAATGAAGGAGGCATTCCTTTCACGGGGCATACGGAAGAGTTAGCAAAATTAGGAAAAACTAATAAGGTTGTCATGATGTTGGCTAACCAAAAAATTAAGGTCGCTTTGGCATCAACACACATACCATTAAATGAAGTATCTGATTTTATTAATAAGGGTCATATTGAAGAGGTAGTAGAAATTATTCATACATCATTGAGAGATTATTGGAATGCAAATGATCCACTAATTAAAGTTCTAGGAATAAATCCACATGCGGGTGATGGCGGTTATCTTGGTAAAGAGGAAAAAGAAGTCATATCACCTGCCCTGCAGAATTTAAAAGAAAAGGGAATTAATACCATTGGTCCAATATCAGCAGATACTGCTTTTATTGAAAAAGATGGAACTAAAAAGGCAGATGCATTTCTAGCGATGTTCCATGATCAAGGTCTTCCAGTAATCAAGACTATGGGTTTCGGAGAGACAGTAAATATAACTTTAGGACTTCCTTTCATAAGAACGTCTGTAGATCATGGAACGGCATACGATAAGGCCGGTCTAGGCAGTGCTGACGAATCTAGTTTGATAGCGGCAATGGAAATGGCCTTTTCAATGAGCAAAAAAAATCTAAAAGATGCCACGAGCTAAAAAAAGTCTGGGGCAGAATTTTTTGATAGATTCTGCAGTTATAAGCCAACTTGTGAATTATGTTAATCCAGATGCAAATGATCTCTTCCTAGAAATAGGTCCAGGTAAAGGGGCCATTACCAAGGAATTATTAAATAAGTCTCGATGCACTCACGCAGTAGAGATGGACAATGATCTATCAAAAGAATTGAAGAAATTAGAAAACGGAAATTTCTATCTACATAATGAAAATATACTCGATTTTGATCCATCTAAAATCTCTAAAAATAAGTTAAGAGTCATTGGGAATTTGCCTTATAACATTTCAACACCAGTTATGTTTTGGAGCTTTAAATATCTTGAATTTTTCTCAGACATGCATTTCATGTTTCAAAAAGAATTTGGTAATAGATTAATAGCGAAAAGTGACAACAAGAATTTTGGAAGAATTTCTGTAATCACTCAATATTTAACAAGACCTAAATTTTGTTTCTTTATAGAGCGCGAAAGTTTCTCTCCAAAACCTAAGGTTGAAAGTGTTTTTATTAGATTTGAGGCTATCGCGAATAGAAGTATAAATGATCCTATTTCAACTAAATTACAAGAAATCACCCAAGTAGCTTTCATGCATAAGAGAAAGATGGTTGGCAAATCATTTGAAAAGATAATCTCTGGTTCAGAACTTATAAGTCTAGATATTGATCCCAAATCAAGACCAGAAAATATATCTGTTGAAGAATATGTAAAAATTGCAGAAACTCTACTTTAATGTCGAATTATGCTATCGGAGATTTACAAGGATGTTATGAGGAGCTACAGCAGCTTTTAACTCAAATCGATTTCGATAAGAAAAAAGATGTGCTGTGGTTTTGTGGAGACTTGGTTAACCGAGGCTCTAACTCTCTCAATTGCCTCCTTTACCTTCATTCGATTAAAGATAATTGTAGAATTGTATTAGGAAATCATGACCTACATCTAATTGCAGTATCAGATTCAATTAGAGAAATAAACGAAAAAGACACATTTCAAGATGTCTTAGAAAGCCCTAAAAGAAAAATATTAATAGAATGGTTAAAGTCTCAACCTCTTCATAGCATAAAAAAAATTAATACTAATAAAGGGGAAAAGGAGTATGTTATGACGCATGCCGGAATACCTCCTCATTGGTCCAAAGATGATCTGATAAGAAATTCAAATAAATTAGGTCAATCTTTACAGAATGAAAATTCTAGTTACTTTTTAAATTATGTATTTGGAAACGAACCGAATCATCCTGATAAGTGTGTGACCACAGAAGAAAAGATGAGATTAAATCTAAATTATCTCACTCGAATGAGATTTTATAATTCAGATGGTTCAATTGATCTAAAATATAAAGGAAAGATAGAAACTGCACCTAGTAACTTAAAACCTTGGTTTGAATATAAATTAAAAATACTGAACGAAAATACTCATCTACTATTTGGACATTGGGCAGCATTGGATGGTTTTACTGGTAAAGAAAATATTACGGCTTTGGATACTGGCTGTGCGTGGGGAAACAAACTTACAGCAATGAGGCTAGAAGATCTTTCAATGTTCTCATGTGATAAGCTGAATTGATTATATGAAAATTTACCTAGTTGGCGGAGCAGTAAGAGATAAATTGCTAAATATAGAAGTTTATGAAAATGACTGGGTTGTTGTCGGCGCTTCTGAAAACGAACTTACTTCAAAAGGTTATAAAAAAATAGGTAAAGACTTCCCTGTTTTCCTGCACCCCGAGACCAAAGAAGAGTATGCTCTAGCAAGAAAAGAGAGAAAATCAGGCACAGGACATAAAGGTTTTAAATTTAAATTTGATTCTTCCGTATCTCTTGAAGAAGACCTACTCAGAAGAGACCTCACTGTAAATGCAATTGCTAAAGATAGTAATGGTGAATTAATTGATCCATATAATGGAATTGAAGATTTAAATAATAGAATATTAAGGAAAGTCTCCTCTGCATTTGAAGAAGATCCTCTCAGGGTGCTTAGGGTTGCTAGATTTGCTTCTAAATTAAAGTTCTTAGGATTTGAGATTGAAGATGAAACCCTTAATCTCATGAGCAAGATAAGCAGTTCTGGAGAAATTGAAACCCTTAGCAAAGAAAGGATTTGGCTGGAGACATCTAAGGCTCTTTCAACAAAGAATCCAGAAGTCTTCTTCTCTGTACTGGATGAAGTCGGGTGTTTGCAAAGAATAGTGCATTCAGTAAGTATGAATCTTAAAGCTTTGGAAGATGTTTCTAAAGAAAATGAAGACCTTGCCACAAGGTGGTCTGCGGCTATTGTTGAAAATGAAAATCTTGAAGAAATAAATGTGTCCTTTAATGCACCAAAAGATTTTGGTGAGGTATCTTTAGTCTGTAGTAACTTAAGATTTTTTCATGAACAGGACTTGTCACCCAATTCGGTCATGGAACTTATACATAAAGCCGACTTCCTAAGAAAGCCTGATAGGTTTTTAAGGGCCGAAAAAGCTTCACAATATATTGATCAAGATAAAGCTTTAGGCAATGAGTTCTGGAAACAAATTCACAAATTATTGATTGATATTCAAGCTGACCCATCTTTGAAAGACGGTAAATTAATTGCAAAAAAATTACATCAAGATAGATTAGCTGCCTTAAAAAAATTTCTATCAAACATATGAAGGCAAAATTTATCTTTTTAACAGGTGGGGCTAAAAGAATAGGCAAAACTACATGTAAACATTTTCATGAAGAAGGTTTTAATATTATCTTTCACTACAACTCTTCTAATTCAGAAGCTAATGAAATCAAAGAATCTTTAAATAATATAAGAAAAGATTCGTGCCATATTCTTCAAGCAGATTTTAATGATAGATCTTCTATAGAGAGATTGACAAAGGGAGTTGCAAAAATAACAGATGAGTTAGAAGTCCTAGTAAATAATGCATCAAGTTTCTACCCTACTCCTATTGAGCAGGCCTCTCAAAATGAATGGGATGACCTATTGGCCACAAATGCAACTACACCTCTTTTTTTAACACAGGCGCTTTTACCCTTTTTAAAGAAAGGAAAAGGTTGTGTAATTAATATTTCAGACACCCTTGCACCAAACGGTATAAAGAACTTTAGTCTTTATTCTGGTGCAAAATCTGCACTTGAAGGAATAACAAAGTCACTAGCAAAAGAATTAGCTCCCGATATCAGAGTGAATGCCATATCTCCTGGAGCGATTCTATGGCCTGAGGACGAAGATCTAACCGAGGAACAACAAAAGGAAAGGTTGTCTAAAGTGCCTTTAGGAAGAATTGGAAGTCCTAAAGATATATCTTCAGTTGCCGTCTTCTTAACAAGTGCAAAATATATTACAGGCCAGGTAATAAAAGTAGATGGAGGAAGATCAGTAATCTAAAAAATTATTACTTTTATCCTTTTTATAACTATCTTATTATTGAAACATGACAAACGAGCTTCACGATACTGATGAAAATACGGGTACTATGGAGGTCTTGGAGAGGCATCAATTTGATGTAAGCAAACTCAAAGACTACATGCATGAAAATGTTGAAGGTTTTGAAGGTGAAATAGAAGTTGAAGAATTTAAAGGCGGTCAATCTAATCCGACTTATAAAGTTATAACACCAAAGCAGTCTTATGTTCTCAGACGAAAGCCTCCGGGAAAGCTTCTGAAATCTGCTCATGCAGTTGATAGAGAATACAGAGTTATTACTGCCCTAAATAACACTAACGTTCCTGTTCCTAAGAGTTATGCACTCTGTGAAGATGATGACGTTATTGGAACAGCTTTTTATCTTATGGAATTTAAAGACGGAAGAGTTCTATGGGATCCTGCAATGGAAGAAAGTGATAATGCAGAAGCCAAAGGTGTTTATGAATCAATGAATGATTCAATGGCTAAATTACACTTTGTAGATCCAACTGAAATAGGTCTAGAAAGTTTTGGTAAACCTGGAAACTATGTGGGGAGGCAGGTTTCGAGATGGTCTAAACAGTATATAGATTCTGAAACTGAAACTATTGAGTCAATGAATAATCTTATTGAATGGTTACCGAACAATTTACCCACAGAGAAGAAAACTAGCATTGTTCATGGTGATTACAGTTTGACTAATGTAATGGTTGGAAAAGATGATCCGAACGTTATTGCTATATTAGACTGGGAACTCTCTACTCTTGGAGATCCTTGCGCTGACTTTAATTATCATTGTCTCCAATACACAATGAACCCAAAACTAGCGGACAAAGACTACTGCATAAGTAAAGGAATACCAGTTATTGAAGACTATGTACAAATGTATTCTGAGAAAATAGAAATAGATCTTACCGAAGAATGGGATCTTTATTCTGCTTACAATTTATTTAAATTAGCTGGCATCTTACAAGGCATTCTGGGAAGAGTAAGAGATGGAACTGCAGCTAATCAAAATGCTGCAGAACGAGCTAGTGGAGTGAAGAATCTGTCTGATACTGCTTGGGATTTAGTACAAAAAAATTTTTTATAGGAGAGGAATATGGCAATTGATAAATTTTTAGTTGAAGCAAGTCACATAATGATGTTTGCAAGGTCTGTTGGAGATGCAAATCCAATATATCATGACGAAGACTATGCGAAGAAAACGGAATTAGGTGGAATAATTGCTCCACCAACATTTGCGCAATCCAGTGCTCAATTTGATCCAGACTATTTTTTAAGGCCGAAGATAGGAGGGGAAGGCTGGTTTGGTTCAGGTAAAGAAGCAACTGGTGCGAAACCATCTAAAGAATCAAGTGGTGGCGGTGGTGGAGCCGCTATGGGCCTTCATGCAGAACAACATTTTGAATACCACTTACCCGTAAAAGCTGGAGATGTACTTACAGCGACTACTAAGCCAGGAAATTCTTGGGAAAAAGAAAGTAAAAGAGCTGGTAAATTGAAATTCAGCGAGAGTGTTACTGAATACAGAAATCAAAATGGAGAATTAGTTATAACTGCTACAGGTGTAGGAGTTCAAACTGAAAGAGCTGTAGATAGCTAGGAGAAAGAAGATGCTAAAAGAAAACGAAATAAAAGTTGGAGATACTCATTCTGCCGTCCTGGTCGAAGATCTAAAACGAACTCAAATAGTTCAGTATGCAGGGGCGTCAGGTGACTATAACCCCTTACATACAGACGAGATATTCACAACCCAGATTGCCGGATACCCAAGTGTGTTCGCTCACGGGATGTTATCTATGGGACTTACAGGCACTATGCTGACAGACTATGTTGGTGATGGAGCTCTAAAGAAGTATGGTGTTAGGTTTACTAATCAAGTATGGCCAGGAGACACACTTACCGGTAAAGCGACCATAATTGAGATTCGTGAAGAGGACGGCGCTAAGGTAATTGATCTAGCGATTGAAACTACCAATCAAGATAATGTTGCTGTCATTACAGGAAACGCTACAGCTAGGATCGAAACTTAATACCTATTAAATAAAAGGGAAAAATTTTGTCAGAAGAAAAAAAGTCTGAGGTAGGAGGCTATCACGCTAAAGTTGCTCTAAGCCTTCTGGTACTTGTCTATATATTTAACTTTGTTGATAGACAGATTCTTTCAATCTTGGCTGAAGATATAAAGGCAGATTTAGGAATTTCTAATAGCGATATAGGCTTCCTATTTGGGACAGCTTTTGGAGTCTTTTATTCTGTTGTAGGAATACCAATGGGCAAGTTAGCAGATTCTTGGAACAGAAAAAATCTTATAAGTATCGGCTTGGCCTTCTGGAGTTTTATGACTTTTTTATCTGGAACGGCAAAATCTTTTTTAAGTCTTTCAATTTACAGGTTTGGAGTTGGTATAGGTGAATCAAGTGCAACGCCTTCAGCTTATTCACTACTCTCTGACTATTTTTCTCCAAAAGTAAGAGCTACTGTCCTTTCTATTTATTCTAGCGGTTTGTATATTGGTGCTGGGATAGGACTCTTTTTAGGTGGAGCGATATTAGATACTTGGAACTCTTGGTATCCTGACCATACACAAGCTCCTTTTAATCTTAAGGGATGGCAAGCAGCATTTATGGGTGTGGGTCTTCCAGGAATTTTGTTAGCAATTATCACATTTACCTTTATAAAAGAGCCAGTGCGAGGTTTAAGCGAAGGTATAGTTACAGAGCCTAGCAAAGAACCATTCAAAGATACTTTTAAGGAATTTATAGGACTCACCCCTATTTCACTTCTGGGTAATAAAGATTCATTAAAGTCCCTAGGAATAAACTTTCTTATTGCACTTACAGTTTTTATTCTATGTTTTTCTCTTTATCAACTTACGGGGGATTTTCTCCAATGGGTGGCTTGGGGAATAGGAACCTACCTAGTTTGTACCTGGATACAGAGTCTCAGTAAAAGAGATATTGTTGCGTTTACTCTAATGTTTAGGAGTAAAGCAATACTTTATTCATTTATATCATTCCCATGTATACCTTTTGTAGGTTATGCCTATTCAGCTTTCACGCCCTCTTTCTATATTAATTATCATGGTATGACTGCACTAGAAATAGGAACCCTCATTGGCTTAATAACAGCCATCGGTTCTTTCATAGGAGTTATTGGAGGGGGTTATTTTGGCGACAAGCTAAGAGACAAGTACGTTGGTGGAAGATTATATGTAATTTTCGTTGGTGGCGTTATCATCACCGCTCTAGGTTGCCTAGGAATGATCTATACCGATTCGAAGAATTTGTCCCTGCTCTTTAATTTTATCTACCATATTGGAAGTTCAGTTTATGTTGGGTGCGCAGCTACCACAGTCACAAATCTTGTATTACCAAGAATGAGAGCGATGGCTGGAGCTTTCTTTATTCTAACTTTGAGTATGATTGGATTGGCTTTGGGGCCTTATACCCTGGGAAGGATAAGTGACCTCTTCGAATATCAAGGTTATGCGCCTGGTGATGCAATGCAAACATCGATGGCGTTAATTCTATTTATATTACTTATTCCATCTATAACACTGTTTATGGCTGCTAAACACCTAAAGAAAGATGAAGAATCTGTCTCTGAGAGGGCTAGAGCTTTGGGAGAAATAATTTAAAGTAGAGAGTCTACTTATACTGATAAAAATAATTTAATTACTAGGAGAAATATATGAAGCTATTTAAAGGCATTATTTTATCAACGCTTTTCTTAATGAATCCTGTCGCATTATTTGGTGATGATGAGAGTGATGTAATGGAAGTCATCAAAACTTGGGCTTCTCTAGAAGGAGACCTAAATGAGCAAGCTGAGCTCATACGTGACGACAGAGTTATGATTGCTGGCTCTTATGTTTGGCCTGATCAAAAGGATAATTTAATGATCCAAAACGAAAGGAGAGAAGCAACATTAAAAAGAGATTCAGGTTGGAAAATAATGCAGACGATAATTTCACCTAAGGTGAGAATTTATGGCAACGTTGCAGTTGCTCATTTTATAAGAAGGTTCGACGTTATTCCCAGTAAAGGAGAAGTATCACCGCCCTCTATGGACAATGGCACAATGGTCTTAGTAAAGGAGAAAGGTAACTGGGGAATAGCACATACGCATTTCTCCCAGATCTAATTTAGAGAATCTAAAACTCAAAATCCTGGATACCTCTTTAGGTATCCAGGATTGAGTTATCATTTAGCTACCGAAGTAAACTTGTTCACAAATCTCCATATTATCTGACATTACTTCTCCAAGAAGCATTAGACTATCGTAGTCTGCCGCCCAAGAAGCTGTTCCAGCAAAATAATCATCAAATAACACTCCCATTGATTGAGCATCTCTTGTAATTGATCTTACCATTAGAGTTTCTATTTCATGAGTGCCACCTCCAATAGGTACGAAAACGCCATTGAAGAAATTTGGATGTCCTGCTGCCTGAATAGAGGCCTCCAGTTTTTCCAGACCTTCGGTAAATGCCTGAAGGTTTTCAGCTGGCACATTAATTCTTTGCACTCTCTCATAGCCGGGCTCTAATCTAAAAGGTGTTAATGGCTTCCATGTAACACCGTACTTTAGATCTCTTAAGTTCTTAAATTGTCTGGGGGCCTGTTGAGGATCATACTTGGTACCCCCAACAAGAGCTGAAGTCACATCTGGAAAGGCACTCCAGACCATCATTTGACCTTCATACGCATTACCAGAGTTAGTAACACAAACTCCTGCTCCAGTAGTTCCGGTAGCTTGAAAAGCTGAAGGATTGTTCCTTAGAGTTTCAGTATACTTGGCTATATCTGCTGCTGCGATCATCAAAGTTGTGAAAGCTCCATCAGTAGTCTGAGGAGCATTTTCGCTATTTGCATATGCCGTTAAAGAAAATACGGCAGATATTATTAATAAAAATCTTTTCATAATGATTCCTTAATTGTTATCACTTTAGGGTACATCATTCAATAAGTAGTATTCAAGTTAATACTTTTGCAGCAAAAATATGTATGTGACTATTGAAAAGAACTTTCAAATAAATCTTTGTAAGATTTTTTTAAAACTGGATGCAAGTAATCTGGAGCAATCTCGGCTAATGGTTCTAAAACAAACTTATATTTTTCAATATCAGAACTTGGAAGCTCTAAACCATTTCTATTAATTTGAAGGTCACCATATAAAATTAGATCCAAATCTATGACTCGGTTTGACATTCCTTTCTGAGTAAATGTTCTACCCATATCCTTCTCTATATTTTTGAGAAGTGTGCGCAGTTCTTGAGGGTTTTTGTCTGTATCGAACTTACAAACACTGTTCAAGAAATCTTCTCCCTCAAAGCCTTCGGCTGAGGTTTTATAAATACTAGAATAAGTCACATCAAAGAGAGAGTTTAGAGAATCTTTGACAAGAAGCATGTTGGCTTCTGCATTTATATTAGTTCCTATACTAACAAAGACTGTCTGCATTAAGGCCTTACTATTGAGACACCAACAGAGTCAGAACCCCTCATTGCACCCGGCTTGCTGACTTTAATTTTTACTTTTGACACAGGAAATTCTTTAAGAATAATTTTAGAAATCTTTTCTGCTAGAGTTTCTACTAGTTGAAATTTAGAATTTTGTATAAATGCAGTGACTCTCTTGCCAACAAGCTTATAGTTTAATGCGTCTTTTATATCATCTGATTGAGCTGCAGTTTTATTATCAAAATCCATTTCTATATCTACAGAGATCAATTGCCTAACCTCTCTCTCCCATTGAAAGATTCCAATAACTGCCTCTACTTCTAGATTGTTTATGAATACTTTATCCATGATCTAACTCCGAAAGTGGCCATCTAGGTTTAATCTTCAAATCATTATCCAATTCTTTCTTTCCTATGTAAAAACTGCCTGTATAGGCAATCATTGCCCCATTATCGGTGCATCTTGAAATTGGAGGAAAAAAAATTCTTTTATCGCTCAAGCCCGTTACCAACTTTTCTCTTATATATTCGTTAGAAGCAACACCACCTCCAATAACTAATTCCTCAAGGCCTGTATCGATTAATGCTTTTTGGCACTTGCTAAGAAGTGTTTCTGCCACTGCAGATTGGAAGGAAGCAGCTATATCTGCTTTTTGGCTTTCAGAAACTTTCTTTATTTTTTTTAATTCGTAAAAAACTGCTGTTTTTAGGCCGCTAAAACTAAAATCGAAATTATCTTTATCTGTCATTGGTCTTGGGAAATTAAATGCAAAAGGATCTCCTTCCTTTGCCAACGCTTCGATTTTTGGCCCACCTGGATAGCCTAGGTCTAATATCTTTGCAACCTTATCAAATGCTTCACCTACCGCATCATCTAGTGTTTGACCAATTATTTCATACTGCCCAAGGGCTTTAGCATGGATCAATAAACAATGACCTCCAGAAATTAGTAGAGTTAAGAAAGGAAAAGATGGAGAGGGTTTCTCTAAAAGGTTAATCAATAGATGAGCCTCCATATGATGAACGCCCACAGAAGGCTTATTGAGAGCTAATGCTAGTGATTTAGCTGTTGAGGCACCTACCAAAAGTGGACCACGTAATCCAGGTCCCGCAGTGTATGCG
>Ga0163109_10004329_pt1 | contig 10795 bp, 8 predicted proteins | sample CRUFie1St13metaG_FD_108704 | JGI IMG/M metagenome (GOLD analysis project Ga0163109, IMG submission 108704) | Marine microbial communities from the Costa Rica Dome - CRUD Field 142mm St13 metaG | ecosystem: Environmental > Aquatic > Marine > Oceanic > Photic zone | place: Costa Rica: the Eastern... | reverse complement strand
GAATTGTTCCACCGTAACGGGCTATTTATAATTGCAAATAATAAATTTGCACTTGCAGCTTAATTAATTTTTTAATTAAGTTACGGGGTTTGGGGCACCTGGCAACAGAACGCCCCTTTTTTTTTGTCAAATAATTTTATAAATTAAAACAATGATATTTGGTTTTATTACATTAATAATAATCTACCTTCTGCATCAATACATAACTGCTTGGATTAGATACTACAACGAAACAGACAAAAGATTTGGAAACTCTGTTTGGAGATGGTCATATGACTATCAAGTAAAAGGGGTGAGAGATGTTTCAGATTTAGACGACAAGGAATTTGTTAGAAAAAGAAGAATAAGAAATAGAACTGTATCATTTATGTATTGGAATTTTTTTATAGGATTCACTGTTTCAATGTATTTGATAAGCGATGTGTTAATGTTTATTTTAAATAATTAAATCAACTCAAAAATTTCTTTAGATTTGGTTTGAAATATTTTGGACCTTTCATAACTTTTCCATGTTCATTATAAATTGGTTCTCCGTCATTTCCTAATTTACTCATATTTGATTTTTGAACTTCCTCGAAACATTTGTCGAGATTTATGCCAAATGCATGTCCAGCGCCGTAAGTTACATATAAAATATCTGTTAATGCATCCGCTACTTCTTTCAAATCTTTTTTTGATACAGCCTCTTTTAATTCATTAAGCTCTTCCTCAATTAAACTTATTCTTAAATTGTTAATTTTATCACTACTGAAACTTGGTTTTTTTTTAACTTCCTGGCCAAATGTTGTCATAAACAATCCTACTTTTTCAAAATTTGTCATAGCTCTCCTATATGATTCTATTTATTTTTAATGTATAAGATAAATGCAATTATCCAAATGAAATTTAGAAAAGAATACGATAGTATTGGAAAAATTAATGTCCCAAATGATAAATATTGGGGAGCATCAACAGAAAGATCAAAAAAATTTTTTGATATTGGAGAATTATTTGTTCAAAAGATACTGATAAAATCTATAGCAATTATTAAGAAAGCTGCAGCAATAGTTCATAAGAATACTCATCAAATTAATCCAAAGATATCAAATGCAATTATAAAAGCTTCAAATGAAGTAATTTCTGGAAAGCTCAACGATAATTTTCCTCTTAAAGTTTGGCAAACGGGTTCAGGCACTCAAACTAATATGAATGTAAATGAAGTTATATCTAACAGAGCTATCGAATTATTAGGTGGTAAAATAGGCTCAAAAAATCCTGTTCATCCTAATGACCATGTAAATAAATCGCAATCTACTAATGATGTATTTCCGACTGCAATGCATATAGCAATTGCAATTGAAACAAAAAATAAACTTATACCAAGTTTAGATCTTTTAAATAAAGAATTAAAAAAAAAAGTTAATAAGTTCAAAAATATTATTAAGGTTGGTAGAACACATTTGCAAGATGCAACTCCCTTAACACTTGGTCAAGAGTTTTCTGGTTATCAGGCTCAATTAGAAGATTGCATAAACAGAATAAAAAAATCTATCAATGAAATTTATTTTTTAGCTCAAGGAGGTACGGCTGTTGGTACTGGAATAAATACAAAAAAGAACTTTGACAAAAAAATATGTAAAGAAATTAGTAAATTGACAAAAATTAAATTTAAACCTTCAAAAAATAAATTTGCTGCTCTTGCTGCACACGATTCAATAGTGCAATTCTCAGGAACACTCAACACTACAGCAGTGTGTTTATTAAAAATTGCAAATGATATAAGATTTTTAGGATCAGGTCCAAGAGCGGGTTATGGTGAATTAAACCTACCAGCCAATGAACCTGGTTCTTCTATAATGCCAGGTAAAGTAAATCCAACTCAATCAGAGGCAGTAACAATGGTTTGTGTAAAAGTAATTGGAAATCATACAGGTATAACAATTGCGGGATCTCAGGGACAATTTGAACTTAATGTTTTCAAGCCATTAATCGCTCATAATATTTTACAATCAATAGATCTTATTTCTGACAGCTCAAAAAATTTTGCAAAATATTGTATCAAAGGTATTAAAGCTAATCATGAAAAAATCAAAAAAGATTTGGACAGCTCTTTAATGTTAGTCACCGCATTAGCTCCAAAAATCGGTTATGATAAAGCCGCTAATATTGCAAAAAAAGCATTAAAAAATAATACAACACTAAAAGAAGAAATTATTAAGAGTGGATTAATGGATGAAAAACAATATCATAAAACTGTAAATCCAAAAAAAATGATTCAGCCAGAATAAGAAGAGATAATCTTATTGGTAAATATTTTAAATTCTATCCAATTTGTTATCTTGATTCCACCACTATTAAATTCGTAAATTAAATCATCAATCTCCTGGAATTCTTTGTCTTTAAAATTATCGTTTACAATTTTTAAAATCTTAAATTCTGAATTAGTAAAATTGACCATTATTTCAAAATTTATCTTATTAAAATCTTTTCTGTTTTTTTTTGGAACTACAAATTTATTAAATAATTTATTTAAATCATTAATTACAAATTCTAAATTTCCTTTAAAAATTAGATTATTTTTTTCCTCAAATAAAATTCCTTTTTTAAAAATTAAATTTGCAATTCTTTTATTTGATAAAACTGAATTACTAAGGTCTATAGTTTGCCCAGCAAAATTTGCACTTATATTTAAACTATCAAAAAGAGGATTTTTTTCTAGCTTGTCAACATTTAAATTTATTACGCCATTAAAATTTTCGTTTAAAAAAAATTCATTAGACAGAATTTCTTTTATAAACATATTTTTAAAAATTAATTGTTTTAATTTAATACTGTCTAAAGATGAATCTATATTAAAATTGAATGGATCAAAGAATATTTTACCAGAAAAAATAATTTTATTGTTTCCGATAAAAGAATTGTTTGAGACAAAATTAACTTTTTTATTATTTAAATCATAATCAATCATATATCTGGATCTATTAAAATAAATCTGTAATTTATTTTCTTTAATATTATTTTTTAATTTTGATAAATTTGTAATATTTAGTTTTATTTTTTTAAATTTAATATTTGTATTTTTTTCTAGCTTATTCTGATCTTGTTTCCATGTAATATTGAATGGAATATTAAAAATTTCACCGTTTGATGTTAATATATCTTGGGTAATTTTATTATTATGATAAATGTTAATTTTTTTTAAGTTTAGAAAAGAAATAGTGTTCTTGTCTTGATCTTGAAAGAATAAATTTGCTCTTTTTATGATTAATGGTTTTCTATAAAATCCTTTATTTAAAAATTTTTTTATAAATATTATATCTAATTTATTGATAAAAAAATTTGTTTCAAAAAGCTCGATTGATTTAATTTTTAATTTTTGCTTCTTAAGAAAATTTTTTTGACTTAGATAAACTTTAAGTTTTTTTACTTGCGCGATCTCTTTTTGGAAGTCTTCTTGTTTATTAAATATTATTACATCATTAATTTGGAAGTGTGGTTTTGGTAGAATGGAATAACTAATTTCCGGGGTTAATGAAAACTCCAAATCATATTGCTCTTTTAAAATTTTTGTAAAATAGTTTTGATCTGATTTATTGTGTAATATACCAGGAAATGACAAATAAATTAAATACCAAAAAAAAATGATACTTGCGAAAAGAAAAAGGTAATTAATCTTGAAATTTTTAATATAAGATTTGAAATTTTTTTCAAAAATTTTTTTTTTAATATTATCTAATTTTAGAAGTTTTTTAGTATTATCTAAAAAAATATTAGTTTTTTTCAGTACTTTATTTTTTTTTAATAAGTTGAATAAAAAATTTAATTTAAATTTAAAATTTTTCATAATGTGTTAAATGATTTATATTAGTTTAATTTATTAATTAAAATGACAAATCTTAAATATCTAGATAACTTAAATAAATCACAGAAAGAAGCGGTTTTATATATTTCTGGTCCACTTTTGATTGTAGCTGGTGCGGGATCTGGAAAAACAAAAGTTCTTACCTCTAGAATAGCGCATATATTAAATGAGAATAAAGCTTTTCCAAATCAAATACTTTCAGTCACTTTTACAAATAAGGCTGCAAGAGAAATGCAAAATAGAGTTGGCAAAATACTCAATAATCAGGAAGTTGGATTGCCGTGGCTTGGGACCTTTCACTCCATATGTGCTAAGATTTTAAGAAGACATGCTAAGGCAGTAAATTTAAATCAAAATTTTACAATTATAGATCAAGATGATCAATTAAGATTAATAAAATCAATTTGTAACGCAGAAAATATAGATATAAAAAAAATTTCTCCAAATTTTATAATATCTTTAATTAATAAGTGGAAAAATTTTGGATGGTATCCAGAAAATGTTGTTTTAAAGAAAAGTGAAAATCTTGAAAAAAATTTATTAAAAATTTATAAAATTTATCAAACAAAACTTACTGATTTAAATGCCTGTGATTTTGGTGATTTAATTTTACATTGTGTTTCTATTTTTGAAAACAATCAAGATATTAACGAAATGTATTCTAAAAATTTTAAATATATTTTAGTGGATGAATATCAAGATACAAATTTTATTCAAAGCAAATGGCTAAAACTTCTCACAAAAAATCATGATAACATTTGTTGTGTAGGTGATGATGATCAATCTATTTATAGTTGGAGAGGTGCAGAGATAAAAAATTTTTTAGAATTTGATAAGATATATAATAATACTAAAATTATTAGACTTGAGGAAAATTACAGATCTTCCCAAAATATTTTAAATGTTGCTTCAGAACTTATATCAAACAACGAGAATAGATTGGGGAAAAAACTTAATTCAAATCAAAGCCAAGGAGATTTAATTAATGTTAATTGTTTTAAAAATGGAAAGGAAGAGGCAATAAGTATTTCTAAAGTACTGGAAAACCAAATTTCTAAAAAATATAGTTTTAATAATGTTGCTATATTAGTTAGAGCAATTTTCCAAACAAGAGAATTTGAGGAAAGATTTCTCAAAATTGGTTTACCTTATAGAATATTAGGTGGTGTTAAATTTTATGAGCGATCTGAAATCAAAGATTGTATAGCTTACCTTAGAATAATATATCAAAATAAAGACGATTTAGCTTTTGAGAGAATAGTTAATGTGCCAAAAAGATCTATAGGGGGAACATCTTTTAAAATGATAAGTGAATATGCAAAAAAAAATGGTTTACCTCTAGAAAACTCAGCTAAAAACTTAATTAGTCTGAACAAAATAAAACCTAAAACAAAAATAGGTTTATCTAATTTTTTAAATTTTTTAGAAAAATGGAGAAATGATTATTTTAATAAAAAAATTGATCATGTGAAGTTACTACAAATAATACTTGATGAGTCTGGATATTCTTTATCATTAAAAAATAAAAAAGACTTAGAAAACGAAAATAGACTGGAAAATATAAAGGAACTTCTTAATGCAATGAAAGAGTTCGATAATTTAGAAAGCTTTTTGGAACATGTATCTCTTGCAACATCTGTCGACAATGATTGGGATGGAGAAAAGGTTAATTTAATGACAATGCATGCCTCAAAGGGTCTTGAGTTCGATGTAGTTTTCTTACCAGGCTGGGAAGAAGGTTTGTTTCCTCATCAAAAATCAATTGATGAAAAAGGTCAAAATGGTCTTGAGGAAGAAAGAAGGCTTGCATATGTCGGTATAACTAGGTCTAAACATGAAGTTTATATATCATTCTCACTTAATAGATTTTACCAAGGAGATTGGATAGATAGTATCTCATCAAGATTTGTAGATGAACTACCTGAGAAATATATCAAAAAAATTAATAATTACGAGAGGGAAGAAGAAGAAATTTTTGAATTTAATCAAGACTTAGAAAATGAGCAGGATGTCTATAGAAGTCCTGGTTGGTTGAGATACCAAAAACGACTGAAATGATTTCTGCTAAAATTAAAAAGTTAAGAAATAAATTTAATATTCACAAAATAGATGGTTACGTTGTTCCTAAAAACGACAGCTATTTTAATGAATATTCTTCACCTGACAGACTAAAGTTTATATCAAATTTTGATGGATCCGCTGGTCTAGCAATAATTTTAAAAAAAAAAAATTATTTATTTGTAGATGGAAGATACACAATACAAGCTAAATCTCAGAGTGGGACTTACTTTCATATTGTTGAAATTCACAAAAAATTACCATGGGAAGTTTTAAAACGTGGAATCAAAATAGGTTATAATCCTTATTGTTTCACAAGTTTGAGTTTAGCTAGATACTTTAAAAATTATTTTAGACTTGTACCAATTTATGATGATTTGATAATTAAAAAAAAATCAAGAAAAGTTGATAATAAATTTTATTTTATAGAAGATCACATATCAGGAGAAAGTGCTAAATCTAAGATTAATAAAGTTTTAAAATATCTTGGTGAAGACAAATCAGACTGTCTGTTTATTACAGCACCTGAAAATGTTGCTTGGTTATTAAATTTAAGGGGTAAAGATAATCCACATAGCCCGATTCCGAACTGTAGATTGATTTTGAAAAATAATAGTGAGATATATTTGTTTGTTAACAAATCAAAAATACAAAATTTACCACTTAGAAAAAAATTATTAAAAATAAATATAATTGATGAAGATAAAATTAATATTTTTTTAAATAATTTTACATCTAAAAAAATTATTTTAGATCGATTGAGCTGTTCTATAGCTTACGCAAATTTACTCAAAAATAAAATCAACATATCAAAAAAAAATGATCCTATCTATAATATGAAATCGATAAAAAATGATATTGAAATTAAAAACTTTATAAAATCACATATTTTTGATGGTGTCGCAGTAATAAAGTTCTTATATTGGATTAAGAATTATAAAAAAAGATTATCTGAATTAGATGCTGTAAAAAAATTAAATTTTTTTAGAAAGAAAAATAAAAATTATTTATTCCCAAGCTTTGACACAATTTCTGCATCAGGTCCAAACGGTGCTATTATTCATTATAGAGTAAATAAAAATTCTAATAGATTTTTAAAAAAGGGTGATATTTTTTTATGTGACTCAGGTGGTCAATATAAATATGGAACTACTGATATTACAAGAACAATAGGTTTAGGAAAACAGTCAAACAAAGTTAAAAATATTTTTACATATGTTTTAAAAGGTCATATTGCTGTTGTTAATTCAAATTTAAACAAATTAAAAAGTGCACACTTGATAGATATTTTAGCTAGAAAATTTCTTAAAAAGAAGGGATTAGACTATCCTCACGGTACTGGACATGGTGTTGGTTATTTTCTTAATGTGCACGAGGGACCTATTGCGATCTCAAAAGGCTATAAAATAAAACTTAAACCAGGTCATGTAATAAGTAATGAACCCGGCTTTTATAAGAAAGGTAAATTTGGCATCAGAATAGAAAATATGATTTATGTTAAACAAATTAAAAGTAAAGTTTTTTTTGAAAATTTAACTATGGTTCCTATAGATAAAGAATTAATCAATTTTAAACTGCTCAACAAAAATGAAAAAAATTATTTATTAAATTACAATTTAAGAATTTACTCGAATGTCGAAAAGTATTTAAACTATAAAGAAAAATTTTGGTTATTATCTCAATTTTGAAATTTTTTCAAATTCTGTTTGGTCTAATATCTTTACATTTAACTCATTAGCTAGTTTTATTTTTCTTGTGGTAGGTTTTTCACCCGCTATCAAGAAATCAAGTTTCTTTGATACATTGCTTACAATTTTTCCACCATTGTTTTCAACTATAGATTTTGCTTCAGCTCTACTTAGGTTGTTAAGTTTACCTGTAAACATTAATATTTTATTTGAAAATAATCCTCCATTTTTTTTAATAATATTTTTTTCAAAAGTTAATATTTTACTTAACGAAATAATCACCTCAAGGTTAGTTTTATTCTTAAAAAAATTTTTTAGGGAATTAATTTGAGTTTCTCCAATACCATCTATATTGGATAATTCTTTAATCTTATTTTCATTTTTTAAATTTATAAAATTTGAATAATCTTTTAAAAAATCGGATATCAATTTAGCATTTTCTTGTCCTATGTGTCTTATGCCAAGGGAATAAATAAATTTATCAAGCTTTAGTTTTTTTGATTTATGAATTGAGTTTTTAAGATTTTCTGCAGATTGAGGTCCCCATCCATCCAAATCTGATATTCGTTTAAAATTTAAATTAAAGATATCATGAGGAAATTTTATAAATTTTAAATCCCAAAATTTTTCTACAACTTTTTTACCTAAACCTTCAATATTTAAAGCATCTTTGGAAACAAAATGTTTTAATTTTTCTATTGAAATTTTTTCACAACCAAAACCCTCATTACTACATCTTCTAACTGCATCAATTTTTTTTGTTATCGAGTTATATTCTTTTATTGTTTTCGATCCACAAGAAGGACATTTATTTGGAAATATGTATTTTTCTGAATTTGATGTTCTTAATTTTTTATCTACGGATATCACATGAGGAATTACATCACCAGCTCTCTCAATTTTTACGGTATCACCTATTCTTATATCTTTTCTATTTATTTCATCCTCATTATGTAGAGTTGCGTTGGAAACCATCACACCACCGATGTTAACTGGCTTTACTTTAGCGACTGGTGTTAAAGCACCAGTTCTTCCGACCTGAATATCAATATCTAAAATTTTGGTTACTGAATAGTTAGCTGAGAATTTATGTGCGATAGCCCATCTAGGGGCAGTGGCCATAAAACCTAATCTTTTTTGTAAACTAAAGTCATTTATCTTATATACAATCCCATCAATATCGTAGTTTATACTGAATCTTTTTTTCTCTATTTCAGTGTGATACTTAACTAAATTATTTATCCCTTTAATTGTTTTATTTAAATCAGATGTTTTAAAGCCCCACTTATCTAAATTTTTAATAAAATCACTTTGTTTGCTTTCTCTTAAACTTGAATTAAAACCGAAAGTATAAGCAATAAATTTTAGAGGAATTAATTCTGTTTTTTTTGGATCTTTTTGTCTAAGCGATCCAGATGCTGCATTTCTTGGATTTGCAAAATCTTTTTGAATTTTTTTAAAGTCATTCGTTTCTATAAAAACTTCACCTCTTATATCTATTTCTTGAGGAAAATCTTTATGCGAAATATTTAACGGAATATCTTTAATGGTCTTTAAATTTTCAGTTATATCTTCACCTTCCTCACCATCGCCTCTGGAAAGACCTTTTACTAAATTACCATTTTTATAGTTTAGAGATGCAGAGATACCATCTATTTTAGGTTCTACACTATATTCAAATTCGAAATTTTTATTTAATGCTAAAAAATTAATATTTTTTTTTTGGAAGTTTATTAAATCTTCCTCATTAAAAGCATTAGACAATGACAGCATTTTTACTTTGTGTTTAAATTTTTCAAATTTTTTTGAAGGTTTGTATCCAACTTTAACACTGGGTGATTTCAAATCATTAAAACCATATTTTTTTTCTAGTTCCAAAATTTCACTTTTTAGTTCATCATATTCTTTATCTGAAACCAGCGGTTTTTGATTTTGGTAGTAGTGCTTATTATAATTTTCTAATAACTTTAATTTTTTTTTATAATTCTTTGATGATGAATTACTCATTGTACTAGTATAGGAGTTTTTTAAATTTTCTGAAAATGCCCTCTTTTTCTTTTTTTATCTCCAATTTAGATTTATAATTTTGATTGAAAATTTTATAACTTTTAGAATACCATTCGCTAGATTGGTAATTATATCCTAACAATGAAGCATATTTTTGTGACTCCTCTATTAATCCAAGTTTGTAATGAAGCTCGACTAGTCTATGAAGGGCCTCATCAATAAATGAAGTCTCTTGATATAGATTTACAACGTTTTTAAAACGATTAATCGCTGCAATCCATTTTTTTTTTTTCATATAGTGAATTCCTATATACATTTCTTTTGAAGCAAGATAATCCTGGATTAAATCTAGTTTGTAAGATGAATCTAATGCAAAATCTGTATTGGGATAGTTTTTCTCAATAAATTTAAATTTTTCTTCAGCCATTACTAAAGGACCCAAATCTTTTTTTTCATCGACAATCCTTTCATAATATACCATCCCTAATAAATAGTGAGCATATGGAATATCTTTTTCATTTGGGTAAACTTTTAAAAACCTGTTTAGTTCATATTCAGCATCATAGTAATAATCTTGAGAGTAATAAGAGTAAGCTGCTAACAGTGCAGCTTTGGGTGCCCATTCAGATTGTGGATACAAAAGTTCAGCTTCATTAAATTTTTTTGCAGCAAATAATACATCTCCATTTTCTAGTTCTTCATATCCTTCTTCGAAAGCCTCGATCATTTGAGTCTCTATATTCTTTTCTTTGACTATAGAAACTTTTTTATCTTTTGAGCACGAGGCTAACAAAAGTATTATCACACATAAAATTAAATTTTTTAAAATTTTCATTTAAATAAATTATTACCAGATAAATTAAAAAGCTTAAGTATTTATGCTGAAGATTTTAAAGGATTCTTGATTAAAAATGAATGAGGTATATTTTTTTCTTTTAATTCGAGTATTGAAAAGTTCTCATTATTACTAAATAATTCTCTTAAACCCTGATTAGTTACATTATGGCCGCCTTGGCTTGATGTAACTTTGCCAACCATTCTATAACCAGCTAAATAAATATCCCCGAGGCAATCTAAGATTTTATGATTTACAAACTCATTTGGATTTCTTAATTTTTCGTCATTAAGTACTTCGTTGCCTTTTAAGACTATAGCATTATTTAAACTTCCTCCTTGAGCTAATCCCATCTTTTTCAATTTT
>Ga0163109_10004327_pt1 | contig 10797 bp, 9 predicted proteins | sample CRUFie1St13metaG_FD_108704 | JGI IMG/M metagenome (GOLD analysis project Ga0163109, IMG submission 108704) | Marine microbial communities from the Costa Rica Dome - CRUD Field 142mm St13 metaG | ecosystem: Environmental > Aquatic > Marine > Oceanic > Photic zone | place: Costa Rica: the Eastern... | reverse complement strand
TCTCGATCCTGCCCTCCTCCACCGAACCCACGTGCAGGACGTAGTCGCCGACCCGGCGGGTGTCCTCGACCCGGAACATCCCCGGACCTTGGGCGCCGGCCTCGAGCTTCGGCAGGTGGATCGTCCCCCGGTCCCCGACCTGTCCGCCCTGTTCTCCGTAGAAGGTGGTGCGGTCGAGGATGACGGCCACGCGCTGGCCGGGGTCGACGTGCTCGATCAGCTGCTTCCCGTTCCAGATCGCACGGACCGTCGCGGTGGCTCCCCGTGAGGCGAACTTCTCGCGGTCGTCGGTGGGTCGCACGTTGGTCTTCTCGAGCTTGTCCAGCACGTCCGGCGGCATCGTCACGACCGGATCGGCCTCGTCGCCTCCTCCGCGGCTGGTCTCCCTGGCCGCGGTCATGAGGGTCTCGTATCCGTCGAGATCGACCGACAGTCCCCGCTCCTCTGCCATGACCTCGGTGAGGTCGATGGGGAAGCCGTAGGTGTCGTGCAGTCGGAAGGCGTCCTCCGCGCCGATGATCGTGCCGCCGGACTCGCGCAGGGCGTCGGCCGCGCCCGCGAAGAGGGTGAGTCCCCGATCGAGGGTTCGTCGGAAGGCCTCCTCCTCGGCGGTGATGATCGACTGCACTCGATCCATGCGTTCCTGCATCTCGGGAAAGATCCCCCCGAGCGATTCGACCACGCTGGGAACGAGGTTCGCCATGAAGGGGCGGGTCATCCCGAAGGTCTGGTGCCCGTGCCGGACCGCTCGACGGAGGATTCGGCGCAGCACGTAGCTGCGGCCGTCGGCTCCGGGCACCGCCCCGTCGGACAGTGCGCTGGTGAGGCAGCGGACGTGGTCGGCGATGACGCGATAGGCGACGTCGACATGGTCCTCGAGCGCGCCCTGATACGCGCGGGCGTCGCACTGCCCCCGGATCGCCTCGAAGATCGGCGTCCAGAGATCGGTGTCGTAGTTGCTCGGCTTGTCCTGCAGCACGGAGACCAGGCGTTCGAACCCCATGCCGGTGTCCACGTGCTTGGCGGGCAGCGGGACCAGCGTGCCGTCGGACTCACGGTTGAACTGGATGAAGACGAGATTCCAGATCTCGAGCACGTTCGGGTCGTCCGCGTTCACGATTCCCGACGCGTCCCGGCCTCCGATCCGATCGAAGTGGATCTCGGAACAGGGGCCGCAGGGCCCGGTCTCCCCCATCTCCCAGAAGTTGTCCTTCATTCCGAACGGCAGGATCCGCTCGTCGGGCAGGTGTCGCCGCCAGAGTTCGCGGGCCTCCTCGTCGCTCGCGAGTCCGGCGTCCTCGTTTCCGCCGAAGTAGGAGGCGTAGAGTCGGTCACCGTCCACGCCGTAGCGTTCGGTGAGCAGGGTCCAGGCCCATTCGATCGCCTCCGCCTTGAAGTAGTCGCCGAACGACCAGTTGCCCAGCATCTCGAAGAACGTGTGATGGTAGGTGTCCCGGCCGACATCCTCGAGGTCGTTGTGCTTGCCGCCGGCGCGAATGCACTTCTGCGTGTCGACCGCCCGGCTGTAGGGGCGGGTCCCCTGGCCGAGGAAGACATCCTTGAACTGGTTCATGCCTGCGTTCGTGAAGAGGAGGGTCGGGTCGTCGAGGGGCACCACCGGGCTGCTGGGGACGATGGTGTGACCGGCCTGCTCGGCGAAGAAGTCCAGGAACTGGCGTCTGATCTCGGTGGCGGTGGGGGGCATCGTGCGGTGGCTCCGTTTCGGATCCGAGGAGTGTAGCCTTGGGAGCCTCCGGGCAGCATCGGAGGCGGGAACTTCCCGCGTCCACACCCGCCTCGGAGCTCCCCGGCCCCGGCAGCGGGGCTCCGGGGCCTCGAACTCGGTATGGTGCACGCGGAGGTACACCTCATGAGCACACGGAGGCCGTTCATCGGCGGCAACTGGAAGATGAATTCCGATCGATCCGCCGCCATCGAGCTGGTCGAGGCCGTCGGCTCGGGTCTGCAAGGGCTTGGAGAACGCGGTGATGTCGTGGTCTGCCCGCCGTATCCGTATCTCGAACTCGTGGCACGGGCGATGGGGAACCATCCGATCTCGCTCGGCGCCCAGGATGTCGCGCCAGACCCCTTCGGAGCCTTCACCGGTCAGGTCTCGGCTGGAATGCTCCTCGACGTGGGGGCACGGTGGACCCTCGTGGGGCATTCAGAACGCCGACATGGACTCGGAGAATCGGACGAGCTGGTCGGAAAAAAACTCGCTCGTGGCCTGCAATCGGGGTTGAAGGTGGTTCTCTGCTGCGGAGAGACGCTCGAGGAACGGGAAGCGGGTCGAACGGACTCGGTCAACGAAAGGCAGCTCGGAATCGCCCTTGAGGGGCTGGAACCGGGGGCTCTGGACGCCCTCGTCATCGCCTACGAGCCCGTCTGGGCCATCGGGACGGGCCTGACTCCCTCGATCGAAGAAGCAGAAGCAGCGCACAAGGCCATTCGCAGCCTGCTCGGAAGCCTGTATGATGACCAATTCGCCGCAAGTGTCCGCATCATCTACGGCGGCTCGATGAACCCCGGCAACGTCGCCGGACTCATCAGCTCGCCGGAGATAGATGGGGGCCTGATCGGAGGCGCCGCCCTGAAGGCGGATGACTTCCTGGCGATCTGTCAGGCGATCCTGACCTGAGGTGAGCCGCATGGCTCTTGAAAGGAACCGCATCCAATGACCTGGTTCATTCTCGGCACCATCATCTTCATCGTCGCGTCGGTCATCCTCGTGCTGATCATCCTCGCCCAGCGTCCGCAGGGCGGAGGGCTCGCGAGCGCCTTCGGCGGCTCCGGTGGGGGTGGCACCGACACCGCGTTCGGCGGTCGTACCGGAGACGTGCTGACCTACGCCACGATCGGCGCCTTCGTCGGGTACCTGCTGATCGCGGTCTTCCTCAACATCATGGACAACCGACTGATGGCCGCCGCCGAGGAGGACATCCTCCAGGCCGAGCAGCAGGTCGACGCCCCGATCCCCGACGAGGCGGTCGAAACCGTCACGTCGACGGAGATCAAGAAGCTCGACGGCATGACGCCCGTCGCTCCCGCGACCGGAACCTCGCTGCCGCCCGTCGGCAGCGGCGAGAACAGCCTCCCCGGACAGGAATGAACCACGTCCCCCGCGAAGGAAGCCACGGCACATGTTGAGATCCATGACCGGATTCGGGGCGGCTTCCGCCGAGCACGACGGGACCCGCTACGCGGTCGAGGTCCGCAGCGTCAACAACAAGTACTTCAAGGCCCAGATGCGGGTGCCCGAGGAACTGCTCGCCCTCGAGGCGGAGATCGAGTCGGCTCTTTCCCGGCGCCTTGCGCGGGGAAGCGTGACCACGACGGTCCGGGTCGATTTCGGGATCGCGAGCGAGGGGTCGACCCTGAATCCCGAGGTCCTGTCCAGGGTCCTCGCCGATCTTGATGCCGCGACGCCCGCGGAGCTCCGCGACCGCTGCACGATCGACCTCGCTGGACTGATCGCGGTGCCCGGAGTCATGGTTCACGAGTCGGTCGAGGCCGTGGTCGAGCGGTCCCGTCCCGTGGTGATGGACCTCCTCGGACGGGCGTGCGATGCCCTGGTCGGCATGCGTGAACGCGAGGGCGAAGCGCTCGTACAGGATCTGGAGACCCATCGGGTGGCGATCAGCGAGCGCATCGACCTGATCCGCGAGCGGACCCCCCTCGTCATCGAACAGTACCAGGAGCGTCTTCGACAGCGCATGGAGATGCTGCTCGAGGAGTCCGGTGGTTCGGTCTCCGACGAAGACCTGCTGCGCGAGGTCGCGATCCACGCGGAACGCACCGACATCGCGGAGGAGGTCGCCCGCCTCGATGGCCACATGGACCAGTTCCGCAGCCTCGTCGCCAACGAGTCCGGCCAGCCGGTGGGACGGACCCTCGACTTCCTCTCTCAGGAGATGCTGCGTGAGGCCAACACCATCGCGAGCAAGTCCTCCGATTCCGAGATCAGCCGCTGCATCGTGGAGGTCAAGGGCGTGATCGATCGGATCAAGGAGCAGGCCGCCAACGTGGAGTAGGGCGTTCCGATCCGTGCCGGCCTGTCCCATCCCGGTCCGGACGATCGATGGCGATGTCACGGTCTCGTGCGCTATAGTCGGATCGTGATCAGGAACAGGCTTCATTCCGTTCTTCCCGGGCCCGTCCTCGCGGTGACTCTCTGCGTCATGGCGGGTTGGTCGTCGACGGCCTCCGCCCAGGTGCGCCTGCAGAACCCCGGCGCACCACCGTCCGGGGCAGGTGAAGTCGCCGGGGAACTCGCCGTGCCCACACCCCTCGAGGAGGCCCTCGGGATCTTCCGACTGGACGAGGCGGCGCTGCGTGCGATCGTCGTGCCCGAGGCCCTGCGCTCGATCGTGACCCGTCTCGGGGCGAAGGAGTGGTTGATCCGTCGCGAGGCCTCCCTCGAGCTCGAGGGGATGAAGCCGGAGCCCGAGATCCTCGTGCGCCTCCTCATCGATCCGGAGCTGGACCTCGAGCAGCGAGCCCGTCTCCTGCGGTGCCTGGTCGGCAGGATCGTGCAGATGCCCCGCGGCGCGGTGGGCATTCGGATGAGCACCAATCTCCAGCGCAACGGCGTCCTCGTCTCGGCGGTGATTCCGGGCCTGCCCGCGGAGGCATTCCTCGAGGTCGGCGACCTGATCGTCTCGATCGAGGACACCCCGATCAACAACAGCGAGGACCTCATATCGGTGGTCCAGTCCCGGAAGCCCGGTGATCGGCTCGCCTTCTTGGTGCGCCGTCCCAAGCGGGGCGGGCAGGGCGTCGACGAGCTGGGCCCCGATGGCCGCCCGGTCACCGAGCTGCTGGAGTTCGTCATCCCGCTCGGGTCGGTCGCCGAGCTCGACCAGACCGGGAACGTCGCGAGCAGTGCGCGTCTCGACGAGGTTCGCAAGCGGAAGATCCGGGTGGTTCAGGAGGCGTTCGGACCGAAGCCGGTCCGCGTGCGGACCCCCAGCGTGATCATCGCCGAGGCTCCTTTCGTCGATCGTCCCGCCGACTCGCATCCTGCCGTGGTCTGGCTGCTCCAGAACCGGCAGATCCTCGACGCCGGCGGCGACCCGTTCACGCCCGACTTCGAGAAGCGGGTGGCGAAGTTTCGTCGTGACATGACCACCGCCGTGCGCGATGTCGACCTGACCGAGGCGGAACAGGCGTGGCACCGTCGTTCCCTCGATCGGTTCGAGGGTCTGCTGGAATCGTTCTGATCGCCGACTCAGCGCTTGCGCGAGAGCGGGTTGTTGAAGTGTGCGTCCTGAACGGGCACCACGGACTCGAGAACGTGCTGGAGCACCTCCGCCGGCGAGCCAAGGGCATTGATCTCGCTGATGATCGAGCTGTCGTAGTGCTCGAGCACCGGCTTGGTCTCGGCGTCGTACACCTCGAAACGGCGCCGGATGACCTTCTCGTCGGCGTCGTCGAGGCGGTTCTCCTTGAGAGCGCGCCGTTTCATGCGGGTGACCATCTCGTCGATGTCCGGACAGACCAGGTGGATGACCTGCAGAACGTCGAGGTGCTTGTCCATCGCCTCGGCCTGGGCGACGTTGCGCGGGATGCCGTCGAGGATCAGCAGATCGTCATGGGGCTTGTAGAGGCTCAGCACCGTCTGGGCGTGCATGTTCTGCCGCCACATCTCGATGGTCAGGGAATCGGGGACCAGCTCTCCCTTCGAGGAGAAGGTCAGGAACTCCCGCCCGAGTTCCGAGTTGATGTCGAGGGACCTGAAGACATCGCCGCATGCCAGATGGAAGTAGCCCGGGATCTTCCCCAGGATCTTTCCCTGGGTGCCCTTGCCCGCGCCGGGCGCACCGAAGAGTAGTGTGGTCTTGTAGCGGTCCTGCATCGTTGTGGCTCCTGTGATCAGGTTGGTGCCCAATCCTATGTGGACAGTATCGGCACATCCCGGGATTCCAGCCAGTCGAACTCCTTTCTGCTGGCGTATCGGACGCCGAGCATCTAGGCTCCTCTCATGCGCGGATGGACTCGCCGATGGATTGGTCGCCAGGATGGACTCAGGCTCGATGCCCGGTCGGGAACCCTGCTTGAACGACTGCTTGCGGCTCGTGGGCTGACCGGCGAGGCCGCCGAGGCGCGTCTCGGGCGCCCGACCCTCAAACAACTGCATCATCCCTCGACCCTGCCCGGAGCCTCCGAGGCCGCGGTCCGCCTCGTGGAGGCGGTGCGTTCCGGCCGGTCGATCGCGATATTCGGCGACTACGACGTCGACGGCATCATGTCCTCGGCGATCCTCTACCACGCGATCACCCTCGTGCAGGGGGCTGAGGACGTCCCGCCCCGGCTCTACGTCCCGCACCGGATCCGCGAGGGATACGGCCTGAACGTCGAGGCCGTCGAGCGGCTGGCCGCCGAGGGGATCGGTCTCATCGTCTCGGTCGACTGCGGGGTCACCGCCTTCGAGGTCTGTGAACGCGCGCGGGAGCTCGGTGTCGAGCTGATCATCAGCGACCATCATGCGTTCGCCCGCACCGAGAACGGGGATCCCAGGATCCCCGCACCCGACCTGCTCGTCCATCCCATGCGTCCGGATGCGCCCGCTCCGTTCACGGAGCTCTGCGGAGCCGGGGTCGCGCTCAAGATCGCGTGGGCCTTCTTCGAGTGCTGGTGCAGTTCGCGCCGGTTGTGGGAGCCACAACGCTCCCGACTGCTGGAGCTGTTCGGCTATGCCGCGCTCGCGACCATCGCCGACGTCGTCCCGCTGGTCGACGAGAACCGGGTCATCGTCTCGGAGGGCCTGAAGCTGGTGCCGCACTGCACGCATCCGGGGATGCGGAGCCTCCTCGAGGCCTGTGGCTTCAAGGGATCGAGTGTCTCACTCTCCGTTCGGGACGTGGGATTCCGGATCGGTCCGGTCATGAACGCGGCCGGACGCCTCGGAAGCGCGGAGGAGGCGCTGGCCCTGGTGACCACCGCCACGGAGACCGAGGCGCCCCGGATCGCCGAGGACCTCGTGAAGCTGAATCGGCGGAGACAGGACCTCTGCAAGGCGACGACCGAAGAGGCGATCAGGCTGGTCACGGAGCGCGGGTTCGATTCGCCGGACCGACGAGCCATCGTCCTCGCGGAGGAGCACTGGGACCCCGGCCTCGTCGGCATCTGCTGTTCTCGGCTGGCGGAACGATTCGGTCGGCCGGTGATCCTCATGCAGAAGGGCGAGGCGGCATGTCGCGGCTCCGCACGCAGCGTCCCCGGCTTCTCCGTGCACCAGGCCCTGGTCGAGTGCACCGCGCTGATGGAAGCGGACGGCGAAGGGGATGACGCCATCGTGTTCGGCGGCCACGAGGCGGCTGCGGGAATGACCGTCCCCACCGCCCGATACGAGGAGTTCGTCGAGCGGTTCGTCGACCATGCGAACGCCCGCATCGAACCTGACGAACTCATGCCCGCCGTCGAGGTGGATCTGATCGCCCGACTGGACGAGGTGAATGCCTCCGTGATCCGCCGGATCGAGCAGATGGGTCCGTTCGGCGCCGGCAATCCCCATCCACGACTGATCCTCGAGGCGGTGCAGGTCATGCAGCCGGTGAAGATGGGCAAGACCGGACAGCACCTGAAGGCACGCATATCGAGTGGAGGCCGCTCGGAGCAGGCGGTGTGGTGGCAGTCGGCCCACCTGCTCGAGGATTTTCAGGCGGTGAGCGGTCCCGGTCACCTTGTCGACCTGATCGTCGAGCCGAAGATCAACCGGTGGAAGGACCGCGAGGACGTCCAGTTCGAGATCAGGGACGCACGGCTGCACGCGCCGGCCGACCTGGCCGGAGTCTGAACCGCCGGGGCGGATCAGATGACGTAGGTCTCTCCCGGTTCGATCGTCTCGGGCAGGACCGCTTCGAGCAGGTCGGCGGCATCGAGAGCGGTCTCGGCAAGGATCTCGATCTGTGGCAGGGGGTCGCCGTCCTCGTTCCGGGGAACGGTCGCTCCCGCCTCCTCGAGCCAGCGCGCTGCCCGGCGGAACTGGAGCTCGTGACTGGAAGCGGGACTGTCCGGACCCTCGGCGTTCTTGATCGGGGCGAACTCCTCGATGCGGTCGGTCTCGTAGACCAGCGATCGACCGGCGAGGGGGATCGCGTCGAATATGAACATCTCCAGCTTGGTCGCGTTGGGTTCCGTGGGATCGACGTGAATACCGGTGTCCGGATCGACGTGGGGCACCTTCTTGTGCGCCTTGTGAAGCGGGAGCGAGATGGTCGATTCGGGGCTGGTCAGGCGATCGACGAAGTCGACCGAAAGTGCGTGTATGGCGATCGATCCCGCCAGGAAACGCAGCTCGCCTCGTTCGTCGACGGCCTCGGCCAGTTCCGAGGGGAGATCCGAGTACTCGATGACGCAGGTGCGTCCATCGACCTCGCAGAAGACGCCGACCTTCTCTCCGGGGCCGGACTTTCGCACCATCTTGCTGGACATCTCCGCCGAGCCGGCCTCCGTGTCGACATGCAGGCCGAGGAAGAGGGGATCGAGCACCTGAACGGTCGGGTTGTCGACCTGGAAGTAGCTGATCTGCTCGATGCCCCGGGCCCGCATGTCCTCGATCGCCCCGCTGGTCCGCAGGGCGCGAAGCGCGCCGCCGTGGCCGTCGGGGTTGACCGCGATCCGCCCCGCGCCCGCCAGCAGGAACCGACCATCCTCGTCGAACGAGGGGAGGACCCCCTGGGGAAACATGAAGATGTCGGTCCGTTCGAGACCGAACCAGTTGTTGTCCCTGAAGAACGCCCGGGTGTCCGCGTCGTTGATCGGACTGGTCATGATGTACCACGGGATCGACCGGCCTGATCGTCTTCCGTGGGCCGCGATCTGTTCGGCGAAGACGCGGAACAACGGCTTGCCGGTGAGCGGAGTCGCGGGAAAGGTCCCCTTGGGTCCGTTCCAGCCGAGACGCGTTCCCTGTCCGCCGGCCACGGTGAAGGCGGCGACCCTGCCCTCGTCGATGAGACGGCGTCCGGCCGCACGGTGGCGGTCCGCGTTCTCGGGCAGGCGCGGCACGAATCGGGTCGGACGGATCAGTTCGGCCGTGGGAGGCTCGAACCGTTCGGCACGGGCCTGGTCGACGAGACGTACGGCGGTCTCGATGTCGAGCCCTTCGATCTGTTCGAGCAGGCTCGACAGCTCGTCTGGATCGAGCTCGTCGACGCGACCCAGCAGGTGGCCCTGGCCGGATCGATCGAGCCGGGCGCGCTGACTCTCCAGTCGTTCGTCCAGGATCTCGGGGTTCGGGTTCGGGCTCATGATCCGGAAGTCGGATCGAACGGTTCCGACCAGCCTTCGGGATTGTGTCGCACGGTCTGTCCGGTCTCGAGGTAGATCACCTGTTCACAGATGTTCGTGGCGTGATCGGCGATCCGTTCGAGCGACTTGGTCACCGTGAGCAGGTTGAACGCGAATTCCGCGGTGAAGAGTCCGCTCGCGATCTTCGACTGCGCGTCGAGGAGGATCTCGCGCTTGAACCTGTCGACGGTGTCGTCGAACAGCAGCACCTGCCGGGCCAGCTCGTGATTGCGGTCCTTGAGGGCGCGGTTGGCGTCCCGGACCATCCCGATCACGCTGTTCGCCATGACCCGGAAGGTCTGGGGCATCACGGCGTTCTGGGTCGCGTCGGTCACCGACTCGGCGATGTTCACCGCGCAGTCGGCGATCCTTTCCAGCTCGTTGTTGACCTTGACGATCGTGAGCACCGAACGGATCCCGTAGGGATCGGTCTGCCCCATGGCGAGGAGGGGGATCGAGGCACACTCGATCCGGACGTCGACCTCGTCGACCTCGCGGTCCGCGGCGACGACATCCCGTGCCATCTGCTCGTTGAAGTCGAAGAAGGCGTCCACCCCGTTGAGGGTGATCCTGAACACCCGCTCCCCCTGCAGGGTGAGCTGTTCATGGAGGCTGGCAAGGCTGGTTTCGAATTCCGACACTGTGACCTCCGTCGTGCGATTCAAGTATAGCCATGCTGAACCTCAGCCGTGAGGATGCTACCCTTTCAATCATGGTCGAACTTGGAGTCAACATAGATCACGTGGCCACCGTCCGGCAGGCCCGGCTGACCTACGAACCGGATCCCGTCTGGGCAGCCGTCGAGGCGCAGCTGGGTGGGGCGGACGGCATCACCGTCCACCTGCGCGAGGACCGCCGTCACATCCAGGACGAGGACGTCCGGCGCCTTTCCCAGCTGGTTCACATCAAGTTGAACCTCGAGATGGCGGCCACCCCGGAGATGGTCGGCATCGCCTGCGAGCTCAAGCCCCAGTTGGCCATGCTGGTCCCGGAGGGACGCGCCGAGATCACGACCGAGGGCGGGCTCGACGTGATCGCCGATCGGGCCCGGCTGACGGAGGTCGTCTCGGAGCTCTCCGAAGCCGGCATCGTGACGAGCGTCTTCATCGACGCCTGCCCGGAACAGATCTCCGCCGCGGCGGAGATCGGGGCCCGGGTCTGCGAGGTGCACACCGGTCCCTACGCGGAGGCATTCCACGAGCACGGTCGCGACCGGGAGAGCCCACGAGTCGTCGAGGAGCTCGAGCGCATCAGGCAGGCGGGAGAACGGATCCGGTCGCTCGGCATGAGGTTCAACGCCGGTCACGCGCTCAACTACGTCAACGTCGGTCCCATCGCGGAGATGCCCGGGGTGCGCGAACTCCACATCGGTCATGCGATCGTCAGTCGGGCGATGTTCGTCGGTCTGCGTCAGGCGGTGGTCGAGATGAAGGACCAGATCCGTCGGTCGAGTTCCTAGCCGGGGCGCCTCCTCCTCCACGATGGGGCGAGCATCGACGCCGATCG
>Ga0163109_10004326_pt1 | contig 10799 bp, 7 predicted proteins | sample CRUFie1St13metaG_FD_108704 | JGI IMG/M metagenome (GOLD analysis project Ga0163109, IMG submission 108704) | Marine microbial communities from the Costa Rica Dome - CRUD Field 142mm St13 metaG | ecosystem: Environmental > Aquatic > Marine > Oceanic > Photic zone | place: Costa Rica: the Eastern... | reverse complement strand
CTCAACAACCCGGCCCTGGAGACGGCTATCTGCGTTTTCCATCAGCGGTTTTCAACGAACACGCTCCCGCGCTGGCCGCTGGCACAGCCCTTCCGTATGCTGGCGCACAACGGCGAAATCAACACCATTGAGGGCAATCGCAGTTGGTCCCGAGCCCGAACCTCGAAGTTGGAGTCGCCGCTGCTGCCTGACCTCCAGACTTTGGCGCCACTAGTCAATACGGAGGGTTCTGACTCCTCCAGTCTCGACAACATGCTTGAACTGTTGACCACCGGCGGCGTAGAACTGCCAAGAGCGTTGCGGATGTTGATTCCGCCCGCCTGGCAAAACATCGAAGGGATCGACCCCGACCTGAAGGCGTTTTATCAATACAACGCCATGCATATGGAGCCCTGGGATGGTCCCGCAGGAATCGTCCTTACAGATGGTCGCTATGCCTGCTGTTTGCTAGACCGTAATGGACTCAGGCCCGCGCGCTGGGTGACAACCGACGATGGATTTATCACTCTCGCCTCTGAGATCGGCACCTATGGCTACCAGCCCGAGCAGGTCGTTGCAAAGGGCCGCGTGGGTCCAGGCCAAATTTTGGTGGTCGATACCGAGGAAGGCAAAGTCCTTCATACCCGACACATCGACGAGCTGTTGAAAACCCGTCAGCCCTATAAGCACTGGCTACGGGACAACGCCCGGCTCATTGAAGGTAGCTTCACGGGTGAGGCGGTTGCTGCGATCGCCGGCGCCGAGCTCGATGTGTACCAGAAGATGTTTCAGGTCAGTTTCGAAGAGCGCGATCAGGTGCTGCGGCCGTTAGCAGAGTCTGGCAATGAAGCGGTGGGCTCTATGGGAGACGACACCCCCATGGCGGTGCTGTCTCGACAGGAACGATCGGTGTATGACTACTTCCGCCAGAAGTTTGCTCAGGTGACGAATCCGCCGATCGATCCCCTGCGCGAATCCATTGTGATGTCACTAGAGGTCGACCTCGGCCCTGAGCGAAATCTTTTTGAGGAATCGGCCGAGCATGCGCGACGCATCAGTCTGACCTCGCCTGTGCTCTCTCAAGCGAAGTTTCAAACGATTGCCTCTGTGGACGAGGATGGCTTTCGTTCCGCGGTGGTCGACACCACCTATGAACCTGCCGAATCGAGTCTGCGACAAGCTCTTGAGGCCATCTGCTCCAGTGCAGAGGCGGCAGTGCGGGATGGCAACAACATTCTGATTTTGTCTGATCGCAATATCGCTGATACGCGCGTGCCGTTACACAGTTTATTAGTCACGGGGGCGGTGCACCATCATCTAATCCGCGCCGGCGTCCGCGTTGAATGCAATCTGATTGTTGAATCAGGCAGTGCACGGGATTCGCATCATGTTGCTTGTTTGTTGGGCTTTGGTGCGACGGCGGTTTATCCCTATCTCGCGTACAGCGTCATTGAAGACCTACTTGCCCGTGGCGAGCTGTTGGGTGAACCCCAGTTGTGTCAGAAGAACTTCCGCAAGGGCATTAACAAAGGCCTGCTCAAGATTATGTCTAAGATGGGCATTTCTGCGGTGAACTCGTATCGAGGTGCTCAACTATTCGAAGCGGTCGGCCTCGATCGAGAATTAGTCGACGTTGCATTTACGGGTGTGACGTCTCGGATCGGTGGTGTCACGCTCGACCAGCTTGAGAAGGATCAGTGGCAGGTCGCCAGTCGTGCGCGCAGTCGCCGCAAGACGCTGGATCAAGGCGGATTGTTGAAATACGTCCATGGCGGCGAGTATCACGCCTACAACCCTGACGTCGTGATGAGCCTGCAGGCGGCGGTGGTCAGTGGTGATTACGGCGATTACCAGCGCTATGCGACCCACTGCAACGACAGGCCTGTCGCGGCACTCCGCGACCTGTTGCAACTGAAATTGCCTGAGTCACCGATTTCACTCGATGAGGTCGAGCCAATTGACCAGATACTCCGCCGCTTCGATTCAGCGGGCATGTCTTTGGGTGCCTTGTCGCCAGAGGCACACGAGGCGCTGGCGATGGGCATGAATCAAATAGGCGCGCGCTCCAATAGCGGCGAGGGCGGTGAAGACCCAAATCGCTTTGGCACCAACCGGGTTTCCAAGATCAAGCAGATCGCCTCGGGTCGCTTCGGTGTCACACCGCACTATCTGGTGAATGCCGAAGTGCTGCAGATTAAGGTCGCTCAGGGCGCGAAACCGGGCGAGGGTGGGCAGCTGCCGGGCGGTAAGGTCAATGACCTGATCGCGCGCCTCCGCTATTCGGTCCCGGGCGTCACGTTGATCTCGCCTCCGCCGCACCATGATATCTATTCAATTGAAGATTTGGCACAGTTGATCTTCGATCTTAAGCAGGTGAACCCTGACGCTCTGGTTTCCGTGAAGCTCGTATCAGAGCCCGGAGTCGGCACCATCGCCGCCGGCGTGACCAAAGCTTACGCGGACCTCATCACTATTTCAGGTTATGACGGCGGCACCGCCGCAAGCCCACTCACTTCTATCCGTTATGCAGGCTCACCTTGGGAGCTGGGTATCGCCGAGGTGCACCAGACGCTTAGGGGTAACCGCTTGCGGGGCAAAGTCCGACTTCAGGCCGATGGTGGGATGAAGACCGGATTGGATGTCGTCAAGGCGGCCATTCTTGGTGCAGAGAGTTTCGGTTTCGGTACGGCACCGATGGTGGCGATGGGCTGTAAGTATCTCCGTATTTGCCACCTGAATAATTGCGCAACGGGTGTTGCAACACAGAACGCGCAGCTGAGAGAGACCCATTTTGTCGGTGACGTGGAACGTGTCGTGAATTTCTTCACGTTTGTTGCCACCGAAACACGGGAGTGGCTCGCCAAACTAGGCGTGCGCTCTCTGGAAGAGCTGATTGGGCGTGTCGATTTCCTCGAGTGCTTGCCTGGCGAGACGGCCAAACAACAAAGCCTCGATTTGAACCCTATTTTGTGGGTCGATGAAAATGCGACGGACCAGCCGCAATTCTGTCAGGTCTCCAGCAACGACCCCTTTGACACAGCCGAAAAGGCCAATCAAATGGTGACAGAGATCCTCCCCGCAATCGAAGCAGCGAGCGGCGGAAGCTTCTCTTTTTCGGTGACCAATTGTGATCGCTCTATTGGCGCACGTTTGTCAGGAGAGATTGCCAAGCGTCACGGCAACACGGGTATGGGAGACAACCCGATTACGTTGCAGCTTACGGGAACGGCCGGGCAGAGCTTCGGTGTTTGGAACGCCGGTGGCTTACATATGTACCTTGAGGGCGATTGCAACGACTACGTGGGCAAAGGCATGGCCGGCGGCAAATTGGTGATCTCGCCCCCGAAGGGCAGCCGCTTTGAGAGCCGCGAAACGAGCATCATCGGCAACACCTGCCTCTACGGTGCTACCGGCGGTCGGCTCTTTGCAGCAGGCGTTGCGGGAGAACGGTTCGCTGTTCGTAATTCCGGTGCTCACGCGGTGATTGAGGGCGCAGGGGTTCACTGCTGCGAGTATATGACCGGTGGTTTGGTGACGGTACTCGGCGCCACCGGCGTCAATTTTGGCGCCGGCATGACGGGCGGTCTGGCGTTTGTGCTCGACGAGGATCGTGCGTTTATCGATCGATACAACAGCGAGCTGGTCGAGATTCATCGGGTGGCTGCTGAATCCATGGAAGCGAATCGGCACTTCCTGCGCGACAACATTCAAGAGTTCGTCACCGAGACGGGTTCTGCGTGGGGTGCTCATCTGCTCGCTAACTTCGAAGATTACGTGGGCAAATTCTGGCTGGTGAAACCGAAGGCCGCTGATATCAATAAACTGCTTTCGCGTTTGCGCGATACCGACTGAGGCAGAGCGATTCATGAGTGTACGTTTGGCCAATCCTTTCCAGTTTCTTGATGTCGATCGAAAAGACCCTGACAAGAAGGACATGGATACCCGGACCGAGGCGTTCGTGGAGATCTACGATCCCTTCACGGAGACTCAGGCTGCGGAGCAATCTCACCGCTGCCTGGAATGCGGTAATCCTTATTGCGAATGGAAGTGCCCCGTTCATAACTTCATTCCCAACTGGCTGAAGCTGTTGGCCGAGGGCAATCTCTTTGAGGCTGCGGAGCTTAGCCACCAGACCAATACCTTGCCTGAGGTCTGCGGGCGGGTTTGCCCACAGGATCGTCTGTGTGAAGGTGCCTGCACGCTGAATGATGGCTTTGGCGCGGTGACGATCGGTAACTCGGAGAAATACATTACCGATACGGCGCTGGCGATGGGCTGGCGCCCTGATCTGTCCGATGTCGTACCTACCGGCAAGAAAGTTGCCATCATCGGCGCGGGTCCTGCAGGGCTGGGTTGCGCCGATATTTTGACGCGTAACGGGGTGAAGCCCGTGGTGTTCGATCGGTATCCCGAGATCGGTGGGCTGCTAACGTTCGGCATACCGCAATTCAAGCTTGAGAAGCGGGTGATGGAGCGTCGTCGGGAAGTCTTCGAGGGTATGGGCATCGAGTTCCGGCTGAATACTGAGATTGGCCGTGACATCACGATTGAAGAACTCCTCGCTGATTACGACGCGGTATTCCTCGGCATGGGTACTTACAAGGCCATGGAAGGGGGCTTCCCCGGGGAAGACAAGCCCGGCGTTTACAAGGCTCTGGATTACCTGATTGCTAATGTGAATGAGAAGATGGACTACCCCCGCGATCCGGAGGAATTTATCGACCTGAAAGAAAAGACGGTTGTGGTGCTGGGTGGTGGTGATACTGCCATGGACTGTGTGCGCACCGCAGTGCGGCAGCAGGCCGATCGCGTTTACTGCGTATATCGTCGCGACGAGGAAAATATGCCCGGGTCGCGGCGAGAGGTCGCGAATGCGAAGGAAGAGGGCGTGCAGTTTCTCTTTAACCGGCAGCCGATTGAGGTGATGGAGTACTTTGGTGACGCTATCGGTGTGAAGGTGGTTGAAACGCAACTCGGCGAGCCGGGTCCTGACGGCCGTCGCCGCCCCGAGCCGGTCCCCGGGAGTGAGGTGGTGATAGAGGCTGACGCGATTATCATGGCCTTCGGTTTTCAGCCCAGCCCGGCGGATTGGTTCTCCGAAGTGGGTGTGACTTGCAATGACTGGGATGCCGTGATCGCGCCTGAGCAGCAAACGTTCAAATTTCAGACTGCCAACCCAAAAGTCTTCGCGGGCGGCGACATGGTGCGCGGCTCAGATCTGGTGGTCACGGCGATTTGGGAAGGGCGACAGGCGGCCGAGGGTATTCTTGATTATTTGGGCGTCTGAATAGATGGGGTCGAACTGACCCCTTAGCCAGAGGTAGACTGCGCTTGTAGGCATACACAACATTTGGGGAAGTGTTGGTTTCAAGCGCACCAGAGAGGTAAACGCGATTTTTGAGAGACTCGCGTGGTAACAAGTATAAACAGACATAAAGCGACGAAGTCGCAATAAGATGAAAGATGAGAGTCGATAGCATGGCCAGCATGGAAAATGACCGGTTCCTTCGTGCGCTGATGCGCGAGCCCGTGGACCGCACCCCCCTTTGGATGATGCGCCAAGCAGGGCGCTACCTCCCTGAGTACCGCGCAACCCGTGCAGAGGCGGGTAGCTTTATGGGGCTGTGTACCAATCCTGAGCTGGCCTGTGAGGTAACTTTGCAGCCGCTGCGCCGGTACGCAATGGATGCCGCGATCCTGTTTTCAGACATTCTTACCGTGCCCGATGCGCTCGGTCTGGGACTCTATTTCTCGGAGGGCGAAGGGCCGCGGTTCGAGCGTCCGGTGTCTTCAGCCGCCGAGATTGCCGCGCTGGATCCGGATCGTGCGGCCAATGAGCTGGGTTACGTGATGGATGCTGTCGCCTTAATTCGCAAAGAACTCAAAGGCAGCGTGCCACTCATTGGTTTCGCGGGTAGCCCCTGGACACTGGCGACCTATATGGTGGAGGGCGGCTCGAGTAAGGATTTCGCAAAGGTGAAATCACTGGCTTTTAACGAGCCAGAAGTGATGCATCAACTGCTGTCCAAACTGGCGCAGTCGGTAGCCGTCTACCTCATTGAGCAAATCCGTCACGGCGCTCAAGCCGTGCAGATTTTCGATACCTGGGGCGGCTCCTTGAGCCACGCTGCGTATCGTGAGTTTTCTCTGTGCTACATGACAGAGATCATAGAGCAGTTGCCGAGAGAAGCAGATGGTAGGCGCGTGCCGGTCATTGTCTTCACCAAGGGTGGGGGTCAGTGGCTAGAGGCCATCGCAGAGTGTGGTGCCGATGCCGTGGGTCTTGATTGGACGACGGATATTGGTGAGGCGCGCGCCCGCGTCGGTGACAAAGTTTGTCTGCAGGGCAACATGGACCCTACGCTGCTGAACGCGTCACCTGAGCGCATTCGCTCAGAGGTAGGACAGATTCTGGAAGCGTTTGGTGAGGGCAGCGGCCACGTCTTTAACCTTGGTCACGGGATCACCCCGGGAATCAACCCTGAGCACGTTGCTGCGATGGTCGACGCAGTTGTGGAGCTATCGCCCGCTCACCACTGAGACTCTGGAATAGCGTGGTCCATATCAAGCGCGGGCGACCGTGAAGTGGGTTTGCCCACTACTTTGGCAGGGACTCCAGCGACGGTCGTGTGTGCGGGCACATCCTGAAGCACCACTGACCCAGCTCCGACCTTAGCGCCTTCCCCGACAAGAATATTGCCCAAAATTTTAGCGCCGGCACTGATGAGAACGCCGTCCGCGATTTTCGGGTGGCGATCGCCATCTTCTTTCCCTGTTCCGCCCAGCGTGACCGACTGCAGAATCGACACACGGTTACCGACGACAGCCGTCTCTCCTACTACCAGCCCCGTCGCGTGGTCCAGCATGATGCCGCGCCCAAAGCGTGCAGCAGGATGAATATCGATACCAAAGTGCCGGGACACCTGGCTTTGCAGGAAGTGCGCCAGTGGCTGTCGGTTGTGCTCCCAAAGCCAGTGGCCAATGCGATGTATCTGCAGTGCCTGGAACCCCTTGAAATACAGGAAGGGAATGTACAGCTCGTGGCAGGCCGAGTCACGGTCCAGAATGGCATTCAGGTCATCGCGGATTGCACACCGGATTCCGCTGTCATCCTGCAGCGCTTCCAGAATAACCTCCCGAAGCATCATTGCCGGGGCTGTTGGGCTGTCGAGCAAATTCGCCAGATGAAAACTCAGCGCACACTCTAGCTCCTCGTGATTAAGGATGGTCGCGTGGAGAAAGCTCGCCAGAATGGGCTCTGCCGCAGCAGTCTGACGGGTTTCATTACAAATGCGCTCCCAAATGGGGTCACCGTTTTGCATCTGTTTGACGCCGTCGCTCTGTGTGGCTGTCATAGCGTGCTGCTCCTTCGCCCCGAGGGGCTCAATGGCAGGTAGGCGAAGGTTAGCCCAGTCCCTCCTGCTTCGCTAGATGGAGAATTTCCCTTTGAATTGCCATAGCGTCTGGCCTCGCTGGTGGTACTTACGTTCAAACAAGGTCATTGGTGCGGCGGGTCTGACAGCGTCGATACTGCCTTTCAGTCCAATCAAGTCGGCTGCCAGCGCAAACTCTTCTGCGAATAGGTGCCAGTTAGTGCGCATCTCCAGCGCCCCACCCAGCTGAGCCAATATCGGGAAAGCACCATGCCCGTGAAGGCGCTTCTTGAATTGCGACAGTTTCGGCCAGGGGTTAGGGTAGAGAAGCCAATGGCTGTGTAGTCTGATGCCTGCTTCAGCGAGGCAATACCAAAAAGGCTCGGCCTCTGCGCGCAAGAGATGGTAATTGCGCTGCTCCGTTGGCTGATGTTTCGCCAGTCTGTGCGCCGACTGATCGATGCCAACCACCCAGGCCCTAGGGAATCGTGCTGCCAAAACGGCCGTGCTCATGCCGGTGCCGCAAAAGGAGTCGAGCACGATGGGTCGCGGGTCCTCACGGTAGACCTGTGAAAATTGCTCGAAGGCTTCGCGGGTGTGTGCAGGGCAGGGTTTTTGCCAGGGGTGCTGCTGGTGATGCCGCACAATATCCCTCAGGTCGGCATGGGGTGCGACTTGATCGGTTTGTAGCACTGTCCCATGAGCAGTTGCTGGAGGTGTTTGCGGAGTAGCAGTCACCTTGCCATCATACAGCGCATCTGCCGCCCGCCCGACCCAAGCCAACGCAATGCGTGAAGATCTTCGCCCCTTTTGGGTAAAACAAGCCTACCTAAGATTCCGCGCGGCTTGGATTGATTGGTTTGTGAGGCCCCGTTGCGCGCACTTGGGTGATCACGCCAACATCATGGCGCCTTGGTATGTCGATATATCAGGCCCGAACATCAGCATCGGGCACTCCTTTACCGCGATCAACACCGCCAGCCAGCGCGTAAAGATTGGCGTCTGGGGTCGAGGCCCAGGGCAGGGCCGCATTACGCTTGGTGATGCCTGTTTGATGAGCCCGGGCTCTCGCATCAGTGCGAGCGATGAGATTGTATTGGGTGACGGTTGCATGCTCGCCAACGGCGCCTACATCACGGACTCTGATTGGCATGGCTTGTATAACCGGGTCGATCGGGCCGAAGAGCCTACCCCAGTTATCCTTGGCGATAACGTTTGGGTCGGTGATCACGCGACGGTGCTGAAGGGCGTCACAATTGGTGATAATAGCGTCGTAGCGGCGCGCTCGGTGGTGACGAAAGACGTGCCTGAGAATGTGGTGGTGGCGGGTAATCCGGCGCGCGTGGTGAAAACGCTGGACGCAAGCGTGCCGCGCTACACGCGAGCGGACCTGTATGCCGAGCCCGATCAAACCGCGCAACAGTTCAAAGATCTCGATCGCTACGTGCTGGGGAAAAACCGTTTTTGGTTTTGGCTCTGGACGCTTGTCTACCCTGGCGCGCGTCGCGGTGGCTGAGCTTGCTCTCGAGTTGTAGACGACGCTCATGAACGCCGCAGTCACAAGAGCCGCAGCGGCTCCTCCTCCAAGAGTGCGAGCTGTTCCCTGAGCGCGAGAATTTGGTCGGCCCAGTAGCGGTCTTGCCCAAACCAGGGAAAGGCTGCAGGGAAAGCGGGGTCATCCCAGCGCCGCGCGAGCCAGGCGCTGTAGTACACCATTCGCGCAGTGCGGAGCGCTTCGATCCATTTAATTTCTCTGGTGTCGAAGTCGTTGAATTCCCCATAGCCCGCGATGAGTTCCGCCAGTTGCAGTTCTCGCTGACTGCGGTCGCCGGATAGGAACATCCACAAATCCTGAATCGCAGGCCCCATGACGCAGTCGTCGAGGTCGACAAAGTGCGGAGTTTCATCGCGCCACAAAATATTGCCCACGTGACAGTCGCCATGAAGTCGAATGCCTTTGTCCGGGCTGTAATCAGCCATGAGCCGTGTCGCCCGATCAATGAGGTCGCGACCTAGACTGTCCCAGGCGGTATAGAGATCTGACGGGACCCAGTGACGCCCGAGGTAATCCAGTGGTTCGATCAACCAGCGTTCAAGGGAGTAATCGATACGTGTTTGAAAGGTGGTTGCTTGGCCGACGCCGTGCAGGCGTCCGAGTGTTCTGCCCAGCCCAAGAAGATGATCGAAGTTATCGAGCTCTGGGGCGTGCCCGCCTCGGCGAGGAAATGCTGCAATCAAAAATCCTTCCGCCTCATTCAAGGTCTGCCCGCCAATTTCCATGGGCGCGACCACGGATAGCCCATGGTCAACGAGCTCCTGTGCAAACGTGTGCTCTTCCTGAATCTGCTCCCGCGTCCAGCGCCCCGGGCGATAAAATTTTACGATCACCGGTTCGGCATCCTCAATGCCGACCTGGTACACGCGGTTCTCGTAGCTATTCAGCGCGAGTAGGCGCAGATCGCTCCTCAGACCAATCGCCTCAACACAGCTGATCACGCAATCTGGCGTCAGTCCGTCATAGGGGTGGTTCATGGCTCACCTTCGTGGTGAAAACGCCTATGTTACCCCGCACTGGGTAGCGCCCCCGCGGGACATGTCACTGATAGCTAATGACAAAGAAGGGCGAGTATTGGTGGTGTTGGCTTGGTGCCCCGCGCTGCAAGCTATAAAGTGCTAATCAACTGTCGCGGGTCGATACACTCGCGAAATAACGAGTACCCCTGGAATGGATGAAGACATATATACGGATACGCGAAAGAAGCTGTCTGACAGCGATCAAGCAAAGGTCGATGCGTTTCTGGCCCGTGGCGTGAATTCGGTTGAGCGAAAGCCTTTTCGTCCGCTCTTCTTAATTTTCTTGCTAATGGCGGTCGTCGCGGGGTTCAGCCTACTGAGCCAGAGGATTGCTCAGTGGGCTGGAATCTATTGATCTGGACGGGCATCGCCTTGGCCCTCATTTCGCCTTTTGGTATTCTGCACACCTCGGTGTGTAGCGCAGCCTGGTAGCGCACTTCCTTCGGGAGGAAGGGGTCGGAGGTTCAAATCCTCTCACACCGACCAAATCTCCTAATAAAAATCAATAATTTGCGGTATGTCTCGCTTTGCGCAGGAGTTCTAGGCCATATTTGTCCTAACAATATCCTAACGTCATGTGTCTCAGCTTAAGGGGCGGGGCAGGTCGCCATGCCCCCCTCCCGATATGTATAGGCTTGGTTCGATTTGATGGGGTGTTGAGGGTGTAAAGTAGTTGAAATGCTACAGGCTCTTGCCAGTAAATTTTTTCAGGGCGAGTGTGATTCTTTATGAGTAAAAGGGGCTGGATTTACGTCGCGTCGAATCCTGCATACGACGCTAGCTTTTTGAAAATCGGCATGACTCAAAAAATGCCAGAGATGCGTCTTGATGAGCTAAGAACTACCGGAGTGCCGAAACCCTTCAGCCTCGAAT
>Ga0163109_10004325_pt1 | contig 10799 bp, 10 predicted proteins | sample CRUFie1St13metaG_FD_108704 | JGI IMG/M metagenome (GOLD analysis project Ga0163109, IMG submission 108704) | Marine microbial communities from the Costa Rica Dome - CRUD Field 142mm St13 metaG | ecosystem: Environmental > Aquatic > Marine > Oceanic > Photic zone | place: Costa Rica: the Eastern... | reverse complement strand
TGATTGTCGTATAATTATGCTATAATTTTGTGTTTTTAATATGTTGTTTTCCTATGTATTTAACTGCATACACAGTTGCTGATATCAAGTCTCTCCCTAATACCCCCGGGATTTATTTTCACCATGATCAAGATGGTGAAATTATCTATATTGGTAAAGCTAAGCGTCTGAAATCACGTGTCAGTCAGTATTTTCAAAACAAGCCTATGACTCGACGCTTGAGAAATCTTGTCAGTCAGATCGTTACGATAAAGATCATGCTCACAGAGACGGAGTCTGATGCCCTCATTCTTGAAAATCGTATGATTAAAAAGCACAAACCTAAATACAATGTGCTTTTGAAAGACGATAAAACCTATCCATATATTTGTTTGACATCACACCCCTATCCCAGCGTTGTGATCACGCGTCAACGACGCTCAAAGCAGGGAAAGTACTTTGGACCTTTTACCAATGGTTATCAGTGCCGACGTATGGTTGAGATGTTGCAGAAGTTGTTTCGCTTACGCACCTGCACCGATGCTTATTATGCCAACCGATCAAGGCCATGTTTATTAGGACAGATTAAACGTTGTAGTGCTCCTTGTGTAGACCGTATTGCGAAAGATGATTATGCCCTATCAGTCAAGCAAGCCATGACACTTTTATCTGGAGACATACAATCAGTGATGACTGACTTTGTCTCACAAATGCAATACCATGCCGATGTGGACGAATTTGAAAAAGCAGCTGAGTATCGTGATCTGATTCGTCTAACTCGGTCGTTTTTGAAAGACAGTCTGCCAGCACCGCGGGGTCAAAGTTTGGATGTGATTTGCGCTGTATTGGCTGCCAACGGTCTTACGGTGCAAGTTACACTCTATCGTCAATCGACTGTTGAATCCAGAAAGGACTATCATTTTCCCGAAGCGGTGGGCTTTATTGATGATTTAATCATGCAGTTCATTCATCAGTACTATCAGCGGTTCCGTGACTCCGGTGATCTACCACAAGTCATGATGCTGCGAGGGCATGACAAATTACAACCCGAACAAATTACTGAGATGCTCAAACCTTTGGGGCTATCAATACGTCCTAAATTAAAGCCATCGACCACTGAGGAGCGTCAGTATCTCTCCACAGCTCAGATCAATCTTGAGTGTGCGGTCACGCGCTATGCTGAGCAAGCTCGTTACTACAGTCCTGCATTTGAGCAGCTGGCAAGTGCTTTTCAAGACAGCAATTGGCAGTTTATTGATTGTGTGGATATCAGTCATTTGCAAGGTCAACACACCACTGCGTCTTGTGTACGCTTCTCAGTCGCTGGTGCAGAAAAATCCAGTTTTCGCAGCTATCATTTAGATACTGGTAATGATGATTATGCCTCTATGCGTGCATTTATTCACAAGCGATTCCAATCAAAGTCATCTACCTTGGTTCCACCCAACTGTCTATTGATTGATGGTGGTCGAGGTCAGATTTCGGCGATTCATCAAGCGTTGCAGCAGGTGGATAGTCCGGATTTACATTTGCTGGCGATTTGTAAAGCGCCAGGGCGACGCTCGGGTCAAGAGCGTTATTACACACTCACCGCTGATGACGGTTTCAAAGAGATGCATTTTTCAGATGTTGTATCGCGGATGCTTGAAAATATTCGCGACCACGCGCATCGATTCGCAATCACCAAACAAAGACAAAAACATCGTAAGAGCGCACTGGCAACACGATTGGAACAGATCCAAGGTCTTGGTCCAAAGCGTATTAAAACTCTGTTGCTCCATTGTGGAGGCATGGCTGCTATTCAAAATGCGAACATTAAGCAACTGCATCAGGTGCCTGGTATTTCATATGCCATGGCCAAACGTATTTATGCATTTTTGCATACCTGATTGTTTCAGTTCTCTCCATTCTCTGTTGAGACCTGATAATCAGTAGAAGCGATCAATTGGTTGACTCATAGGACTGATGTTAGACAATGCACTTTCACTTGTGCGGGCTTTATCAGTGGTGATCGGGAAACACCAGAAGTCATGACAAAGCCCAGTATCTACCGCTGGCATGATCATGGCTTTAAGTTTGTGACTCATTACCCAAGTCTTGCCTCATCAAGCACCCAGGCATGGGTTGGACGTGATCAACTATTTTATCTTGGTGTCGCCAATCAATCTACGGTCGATTTTGATTATCACACACCTTCAAAGATTTATCAGGTTGATCTTGAGATGCTTTCCAAGCATGCCTCATGACCTTTACGGTCTGTCATATCATGATATTTGGGTAGCTCTAGGCCATGATTTTTGTTCAGAGCGAGGCCATGATCTCTGTTCAGAGGCACACTTGATGTCCTCACTAACCTGTTTCGCTTTGGCATACATGCGCTCAAGCTGGTCACAATGATTGTTCAGTCGTAGCCGCTCAGCTTTATCGTGTGCTTGATCATTGATCAGACTCTTGGTTATGTTTCTTGCTTTACTGATGTCTCTAAAAATATAGCCCAGGTTGTCTCGTGTGGGTTGTTGTAATCGGTGCTGTGCACGTTTGGTATGTATCAGTATGCACTGATTCTTGTCAGTACAGGCTTCTTCTGCACGATTGTACCAGTATGTGGCTTTGGTTGTATCAGGATTGGCCTTCTGATGCTCTGCAAGCCACAGACATACCTCACTGTATAATTTTTTTTGCTCACCTTTGAGCGCATTTGACCACAGTAATGGCGCACACAAGGTCGTTATTTCAACATAGGTCTCGATAAATAGTGGATGATCCGATCCATAGTTTTGTGCAAGATGATGCAATGCTGTGATGCGATAATGTAGGATCATCCGTTTGTCACGATCTGATAAATCATCGGTAAAATCTGATAGCTTGCGAACGTAATTCAATGATACCCGACGTTTTTTAGTGTCTGTTTGCTCTAAGGCGTTATCCAGCAATTCTTTGATCTCTCGAGCTGACTTGCTGGGCTGTTGCTGTTTAAATAACGTTAGTGTTTTGCTTAACATAGTAGATCTTTTCAATCAATGTTTATACGAATGTTGTTGTGCTATATCAGTCATCATGATCAATATGGATGATATCATATGTCCTCAGCAGCGGATTGTCTACTTTTTATGTACATCATCCAATACCCCTTTGGGCACACTGAAAATGTCCCAAGTTGCCAAAGCACAAGCCCTTGCGTCTTTGATGAGTGATGCTAACATGGGGATTTGTCTGTGTGTGAGAGAGTTGTCTTTCCATTGAGATTACAGATAGTCTGGGTTGTCTCTGGCCTGCGCTACATGAGCCATGATTGTAGCTGCGTCTCTTGACTTTAGGCGCTTTCTTCATGACTTAGGCATGAATGACACTATTCACTATCAATCTGTAGAGTGACACATGTTAGCAGTATCCAAAGGGTTTTATGGCTATCTTGCTTTTTTTAAGTGCAAAAAAGCAGATGATTGCGCAAGTCAAAGAGCCGAGAATCGATGCAATCAGAGCTCCGATAAACCCCATTGTTTGGACCAGATGATAACATAAAATGACTTGCATGATGGCCTGTACTATGTTGCCTAGATAAACAGCACCTGTTTTACCGTGATAGGTTAGAATATTTTCAGGCTGCATCCAGATTTGAGACAGATAATTGAGAGTCATCTGAAGACCAATGCCAGCAAGCATATAAGGGTTTTTAATTTCGTAGAGATCTTTGATGTATGGGTAGAATGTGGTTATCACTGCTGCTGATAGAATTAACCAGAACCCACCGTAGATAACTGTCTTTTTGAATAGTGTTTCCAGTTCAGTTGTGGCTTTTTGGTTTCTAGCAGTTCCAGCTGTGCTGTACAAACACCACATATTGGTTTGCATGGCGTTTGTGAATACACTGATAATTGAACCAATAATGCCACAGATATAATAATCAGACAGGGTATTTTTGAGTGGATGGCTAAACTCAATGGTTGTGACTATACTGATACCAACGAGTGCGTAGAGGACATCGCAAGGCACAAAAAACACACTTCTTTCTAATAGATTGCTTTGTTGTGACTTGGGTAATTTTCTCGCTGAGAGCGTATCAGTCAGTGATATGGACAAAGCTTTATGGCGCTTCATTTGGATAACGGCGTATTGGCAACCAAGTAGTAAGACTTGCGAAAGGAGGAAAGCAAGCAATGTTTGAACATAGTCCAGAGAGCCGACGATTGCTGTTGCAGCTGCGATAATCGCACTGAATAAATAGATGAGCACCCCTTTACCGACATTGGCAGACAAGGCCGTGCCTAAGCTTGCTTCATTCAAGGTTAGTAAATAGCCTGCATTCCAAAACATGATGATATACAGTGGTGCAATATAGAGTGCGTCAGCATAAAAGACACTGTTGTCGTTACATGATCTGTGATGACATGTTAAATACCCTTCATGCTGTAAGAAGAGGAGAATGCACACAAGAATCACTGAGCCTACAACACATTTTAATAGGAATGTCAGGCTCCATCGTAAAAATTCTTTGAGCTTTTTTTTATCCCGCTTGGTAATATTCAGTGGTACTTCTTGGGTGACAAGATAGTAATTACCGACAAGGAGTATCGGAGCTAATGCGCCCAGTAGTGATAGGCTCAACATGAAATGGCCAAATAGGGTTTTGCCTAACATACTGGCAAGAAAGCTGTTGGCCAGATTGTAGAGGAAAAAATTTGCAAGATTGAAAACCACCAGACCTGTGAATTGACTTTCTTTCATAACTCGTAATTTAATAATACCTTCATTTAAGACTAAACTATTTTCTGTCACTGATGCAAGCAGTGTCTCATTTTATCAGCAATCATCACACCTGACTTGTGCATGCATCCTTTTTTCAACCTAACAGTAACCAAAAGGCTTCATGGTAATCTTGTTGTATCGTCTTACGCCGCATGCTCGTTTTGGATCTCTTTTACCGCATTTTCGCAGTTCTCGCTGCATGTCGTGTTTGACGAACACAGATTCTTACATGCTTTCTCGGTACATTTTTTTTGACAAAAGGCAACCATAAACGGTATCTTTTTTTCATTGCATTCTTGTGAGCATGTCTTTGCAATTCCACTGTAGTCGTCATTCATCTCGCTTGACTGGGTATTTGATATGTAAGCAGTGTTAGACTCGGATGTCATCTGATCATCATAACTATTATCTCCCCCTACTATTGAGTGGCTCAATCCAGCTATGGCTATGATGATGAGAAAAGTTGATCGATTCATGTCTGCCTCCTGCTTATAAAGGTTTGATTTTATCCCGTACGTATAATTGCTTGGTCACTTCAAGTGATATTGACATATCTGACTCTTCGTTTTCTAGGTCTTTAGTGATAACTTTCTCTAGTCTTCTGATTTTTCTTTTTATTTCATGTTCTATGCTTGACCATGATTTGATCTTTTCTATCAGGTACTGAAGTTCACACAAAATTCGGGTGATGTTTGACAGCTTTGTCTGATTGAGTGCCCAGATGATGACTTTCTGTATCAGTCCATTTTTTTGCAGGTACGTTTGTAACTTGTGGCATATCAAACTCATTTTATCTAAAGCTAAACACACATCCGCTCTGTTCAACCATTTTTTGACAACATGCTGCTTTTTTGTGAATATCTGATTGTTTTTACTGCACTCTTGCAGGTCTTTGATAAAGGTCAGTAGATGCTGGTGCTCATAGAAAGCGCTTTTCTCTGATAGCATTCCACGCTCTAAATCCGCACGGATTCTTACGATTGTTGCATACGTGTGATTCCAACTAAGGAGCTCGCGCACTTGTTTCATGATGCGTTCATGAATCAGTTTCGTCGCAGTGGCTTGTAAACCCCATGCCAAGCTGTTTTTTAAGTTGATCAGTTTTCGTCCCATGAGGCTCTGGTTTTTTATGTGAGATGGCCATTTGTTGCAAGCATTCATCAGCTCGTTGAGCATTTTGATCATTTCTTGCGCCTGAGTTATTTGGTAGCCATTCAACGATTTGATTTCATTAAGGCAAAACCTTTGAATGTAAGTCCTTCTACGCTCATTTACCTTGCTATTTAGAGTTTGTATTGAGCTCAGCGTTTTATGAATATAGGCTTGAATATAGAGCGTTGGTGTGGCTATGGTGTAGCGGGTGTGCTTTTTCAGGCTCAGACGCTCTGTGAAATGACTGATTTGTTGATCTTGCTCACATTCCTCAAACAGAGCTTGATGGATATCTCTTTCAATGGTAGTCACTTCCTGGATGATTTGCTGTAAATCATTGGTCATCACTTTGTGCACTTGGTAATCTCTTCGCATGCCTCTGCTCCTTACGCTGCACTTTCGTATAGGATAGATTGGCTAGTTGTGCAAGTTATTTATGGTGTTTTTTGAGATTTTGTGTTCGGACGTAGTGAACTTTGAAACAAGCTTTGTTTTGTGACTGTTTAGATGCTACTTTGAGTAGAGTGCCGGTTTTATCAAATAGGTGTTGTTTGCCGGCTATGGGGCTCAGGTGTGAGATATGCGATCCATCAGGAGGGGAATTACCCCCTGCCTGACAAGCTACGACGGGTTAGCTTTTCTCGCTTTGTAGTTGCTGATAGCGTCCATCAAAGTCAATCGGTGCCATGATCAGCGGTGGAAAACCAGCCTGGCTTGTTAGCTGTGATACGATTTGACGTGAATAAGGGAATAGAATATTGGGACAAAAGCTGTTTTTAAGTTGCTCTATCTGCATATCTGTGTACCCTGCCATCTCAAAAATCCCAGACTGTACAGTGTTGATTTTGAAAATCTCCTTGTTGTTGTTTTTCACATCGATTTCAGTTCTGAGCTCAACAAGGTAATGTGAATTTTCAAGCTTTTTACTGTAGACATCTAAGTTCATGCCGGCATCTGGTTGCCACTCACTGTCCAATTCAAATGGCGCTACTTTAATGTCCAATGAACTGTGTTTAATGAAAACCTGTTTGATGATGAAAGCACGTTCTGTCGCCTCTTCGTTTTTAGCTTTTGCTGTGCTTTTTTCTGCTTTTGCCATTTTTAAAACTCCTATAATTCAAAAACACCATCATTGATACACGATATGACTTAAAATGGCAACTGTTTTCAGGAGTTATTATTTCTTTTCACTGTTGTAAAAGAAGTCCCTAAGGTCGGTGTACCCGCCAATATACTGATCATTGAGTATGATTTGTGGGAATGTTTTTGCATCTGTTATTTTTCGAATCTCTTCCAAGACCTGATCTGGCTGATCTGCGAGATTGATGTTGATCTCTTGGTAGGTGATGTTTTTTTCGTCGAGGAGTTTTTTTGCCATATCGCAATATGGGCAGTGATTTTTGCTGTAGATGATGGTTGACATGTCATTGTTCCTTTTTAGTTAAGCTAAGACCAGCCTCGTTCCAGGACTCTAGCCCGTGGCTGATAAAATAGGTTTCAAATCCGCTCTTCTTTCTCAGTAAACTGGCCAGTTCTCCGGATCGGTTACCGTTGTTGCAGTAAAAAATATAGCTTTTCTTGGGTCTCAGTGTTTTGTCTGGATACATCTCTAGGTTTTTGGCACTGGCCCAGATAGCATGTTCAATGTGGGAACTTTTAAATTCCCCCTTGTCTCTGATGTCAATGATTTTTGCCCCTTTGAACATCATAACCGCAGCCTCTTCTGGAGTTACTTCATACTTGGACCCTTTCTGATTGGAAATGATTTCTTGTATGATCAACGCGAGGACAAGGACAATGGCACTGATGATGCCAATTTGATCACCAATAAACTCAAAAACTTCTTTCATAATAACATCCTGTTTTAGACTGAACTATATCAAAAAATCATACTTTGTCAAATTCAATTTTCACACCTGATTCAGACTCCGGCATCCTTTTTTGTCTGCTCTTTAAGAACAAAGGAGAGATTTTTCTCCTGACTGTTCTCCATCTGATACGGCATTATTTTTGCAAACATTGTCTTTGTAAACAAAATTACACACAAGCTGACAAAGCGTATGATCTTTGGTGATCTTTTTGTTTGGTTTTGTCTATATGATATTCGCTGTATTCGCTACTTAAGCCAATATGATAAAAAGTGACACAATCTGATTTAAGCTGTCTTGATTTCTGGACAAATCACTGTGTATATGTTAATTTGGCGGATATATCTATGATTAAGGAGTCAATATGCCACGTCATACACCTGCCCACACCGCCACCAGACATCGTACCAGAAGTATCGTTGCCGAGCATGAGGTGTTGAGAAACACTTATTGCTTGTTAGGTATCTCTATGTTGATCTGCGCTTCCACCGCTGCATTTTCTATGCTGACAGGAGCGCCTCATCCAGGTTTCCTATTGACAATACTGGGCATGTACGGTCTGTTATTTGGCATTCAATGTAATGCTGATAGCGTCTATGGTATCTTTTTCACTTTTGCCTTCACAGCTTTTATCGGGTATACACTTGGACCCATTTTGAATATGGTTGTTCATGGTTATGCCAATGGGTCTCAGATTTTGCTCACGACAACTGCCTGTACCGGCACAATATTTCTCGCTCTTTCTGCATATGTGCTGACAACTCGACATGATTTCAGTTATCTTGGTGGTATGCTGTTTATCTTCTTGTTTACCGGTCTGGTGATGGCTGTTCTGAATCTTTTCTTGGGCTATCCTGTGCTGCATCTTATGACAACTTCGCTGTTTGTTCTCGTATTTTCAGGTCTTATTATGTATCACACCAGCGAGATCATTCATGGTGGTGAGCGCAATTACATTTTAGCCACCGTCTCATTGTTTCTTGCCATTTATAACTTGTTTCTCAATCTTTTGCATTTGTTTATGATGCTTAATGGTCGACGTGATTAGGCATTATGATCGATCTGAAAAAGTTAAGAAACGATCTGGATTCAGTTGCTGAACGGCTCAAGTCGCGAGGCTTTACGCTTGACGTTGACCAGATTAAAGGGTTGGAGTCCCAACGTCGTGCTTCACTACAAAAGCTTGAGGCCTTGCAAATGCGTCGCAATCAGCTCGCTCGTGAGATCGCTAAGGGCAAAAAGGCTGGCGAGGACTGCCAGACACTCCTTGACGAAGCCGCTCAAGTGAGTGCTGATACCAAGGCTGCTGAACAAGTGAGTCGTGATTGTGATCACACGTTATCGACCATGCTGGCTCTGGTCCCCAACATGCCACATGAGTCTGTGCCAATTGGACAAGACGAGTCGGACAATGTGGTCGTGCGAGTTGTCGGTGAACCTCCGGTTTTCTCCTTTCCTGTGCAGGATCATGAGGCGCTCTGTGCGTCCACGAATGCCATTGATGTGCAAAAGGCTGCTCAGTTATCAGGCAGTCGTTTTATGATTCTTAAAGGTGCTGTGTCAAAGTTGCATCGCGCGTTGTCACAGTGGATGCTTGATGTGCATACGCAAGAGCATGATTACGTTGAGTACAATGTGCCAGTGCTTGCTAATCCTGTCTCTTTGTATGGTACTGGTCAATTACCCAAGTTTCACGATGATTTATTTGTGACGAATGATGATCGCGAGCTTATGCTGATTCCTACTGCTGAAGTTCAGCTTGTCAATCTTCTTGCTGACGAGATTGTTGCGCAAGATACTCTGCCTATGGCTTTTTGTTCACACAGTCTATGTTTCCGAAAAGAAGCTGGTTCATATGGTAAGGACACCAAAGGTATATTCAGAATGCATCAGTTTGAGAAAGTAGAGCTTGTGCGCTTTGTTGAGCCTGAGCACTCCTATCGAGAGCTTGAAGCCATCACTAAGCATGCAGAGAATATTCTCAAGCAACTCAAACTACCTTATCGTGTTGTGAGTCTTTGTACCGGAGATATGGGCTTTGCATCCACCAAAACTTATGATATTGAAGTCTGGATTCCTAGTCAGAATACTTATCGTGAGATCTCCTCTTGCTCCAATACCGAGGACTTTCAAACTCGGCGAATCAAGGCTCGTTACCGAGATGCCAGTAAGAAAACGCAGTTTCTTCACGCGTTGAATGGTTCTGGTGTCGCTGTTGGTCGCCTGTTGATTGCGTTGTTGGAGAATGGGCAACAGGAAGATGGTTCCATTGCTTTGCCTGAGGTCATACAGCCTTATATGAATGGCTTGACGCATATCCGTTTTGATTAATCTTCGCGTCCTTATGATGCGCGATGCTGGCAATGCTTTTTGACTAGCTCTGGCACAGTACTCGCCCCGTCTGTTTGCTGTTTTTGTCGCTTGTGCTTGATAGCTTACGCTTTTAGCCTTCTACAGGTGGTGGCGCTAGGACTTGTCTTTGACCGTTTGAGTCCATTGGGCTGACAATCCCCTCACTCTCCATTCTTTCGACCATGATGGATGCACGGTTGTATCCTATTCTGAATCTCCTTTGTACGCTGGATGTTGAGACCTTTCGGCTTGTCGTGACAAAATCTACGATTTGATCGTACAGCGAATCATCTTTGTTTTTTTTGTCATCCATCGGTGTCAGCATGTCAATCTGACCATGCTCGGTTTGTTCTGCTTGATGTTTGTTGAGATCAATGTATTCAGGTTGATCCAGTGATCTTAAGTGCTCTACTACACCGGCAATGGACTCATCTGAGACAAATGCACCATGACAGCGTATTGGCACGCCTGAGCCTGGTGAGAGATAGAGCATGTCTCCACATCCAAGTAGACTTTCTGCGCCCTGTTGGTCGAGAATAGTGCGTGAATCTATTTTTGATGAAACTTGAAATGAAATTCTCGTAGGAATATTGGCTTTGATCAACCCTGTGATGACATCAACCGATGGTCGCTGAGTTGCTAGAATGAGATGAATGCCTGCAGCCCTTGCCTTTTGAGCCAATCTGGCAATCAGTTGTTCGA
>Ga0163109_10004324_pt1 | contig 10800 bp, 8 predicted proteins | sample CRUFie1St13metaG_FD_108704 | JGI IMG/M metagenome (GOLD analysis project Ga0163109, IMG submission 108704) | Marine microbial communities from the Costa Rica Dome - CRUD Field 142mm St13 metaG | ecosystem: Environmental > Aquatic > Marine > Oceanic > Photic zone | place: Costa Rica: the Eastern... | reverse complement strand
GGCCCGCGGTGCTCCAGCGCCTGATCCTGATTTCCAACGTAGCTGAAGCGGCCTTCGGTGATGGCCACCGCCTCTGCTTGAGATAGCTGGTCGTTCAGGGTGTAGAGGACGCCGGTCACAATGATATCGGCCGGCGGTGGCTCTGTTTGGCAGCCAGTGCTAATGAGCATGGGTATGAGCAGGGCAGGTTGAAGCAGTCTTGGGATGCGCATAGTGGGTACTCAGTTGCGGGTTGGGGCACTAAGTCGGATAAAAAAAGGGGCCTAAAAGGCCCCTTAAGTTTGTTGCGCTGACTATAGCTTAAAAATTGTAGCGATAGCGTGCATACCAGAACGCACCACTGATACCGAAGGGTGAGTACTGGCTGTAGGTATTACCGAGAATAGTTGCCGTGTTGAAACCGAGGTTGTTCACGTCAGTCGCCTTCTGGCCGCTTTCATCGGTAATGTTGTTGCCGCCGATCAGGATGCTGGAATGATCGCCAATGCGATACTCGAGCTCAAGGTCGATCAGGTACTCGCTGTCGAAGATGGCGTCGGTACCGAAGACGTCATTTTCAAAGCTGTCATACCATTCATCGTAAAAGCTCAACCGAGCGAGGACGCGGAAGTTACCTACCGTATGGTTAGCAGACAAATTCCAGCGCGTCTCGGGCGTAGTGAGCTCAATCTGGCGGATTCGGCCGGGGCCGATCGTTTCAGAGTTGAACCTTTCCACTTCGGTTTTGTTGTTGTTGTAGGCGAGATTCCAGTCAGTCGTACCGCCCAACCACTCGGTGTAGGTCGAGATCACCACGTCGACACCATGAGTGTTGGTATCAAAGTCATTGGTGAAGAATCGGAACTGAGTCAGGTCACCTGCACCGGGCACGTTGTCAGCGATCAGCTGATCGATCTGCTCCTGAGACAGTACCACCTCAGATGACAGGTTGATGCGGTCCTCTACGTCGATGTCGTAGTAGTCCACCGTGATCTCGAAATTACCCAGCGTGGCGTAGATGCCCGCGGTGAAGTTCGTAGACTCTTCAGGTTCGAGCTGCTTGCCGCCTACCGAGAGCGCCACAGGGCTGGTCGCCGGAATGGTACCGTTGTTAACCAGCGTGGGCACGCCGTTGACGTTAATCAGCTCGGTTGACGTATTGGAGGCGTTGGCCTGACCCGGAGTCGGTGCCTTGAAGCCCGTGCTGTAGGTTGAACGGATACCGAAGTTGTCGGAGATCGCGAAGTTAGCGCCCACCTTGTAGTTGGTGGTGCTACCAAAGTCGTCAAAGTCCTCGAAGCGGACGGCCGCCTGCGTCACAAGACGGTCTGTCGGCGTCCACTCTGCATCGACGTATACGGCATAGTTGTCACGCTCGAAAGTACCTGAGGTGGCAGCCGGGAAGCCGGGGAAGCCATTGGAGGATGTGCTGAAGCCCTGATCTGCGAGGGGGCCCGCAGTATAGGATTCGACTTGGCCAGGGCCAATTTCAAACTCCTCTTTGCGGAACTCACCACCAAAACCGATATTCAGGGCATCGGAGGCGGTCCAGCTGAGATCGGCGTTGAAATTGGTGTCGGTCTGCTTGTACAGGCCGGGGTCAAAGTTGCGAGGCGTGTCTGGGCCGAGACTCGCATTCACCGTGTTATTGATGAAGAAATCTGCCTCGTGCTCGCCGCGATAGGCACTCACGTCCCAACGCAGGTTCTCACTGAGCTCGCCGCGCAAACCGATCAAGAAAGACATATCGGTAATGTCGCCACCGAAACGCGGCGTGAATCCGCCGGTGATGGTTTCCTGGAAGCTGAAACAGTTCGGGTCAGCTTGAACCTGAGCGAAGGCATCTGCATCGGGGATGTTGCCATTCATTGTGACAACCGGGCAGCCTACGCCATCATTAGGCGTGAGATCGCCGATCAGCAAGGTTGCACCGCCGTCACCACTGTAGACCGCACCGCGGTTGGTAGGGTTTCGGAAGAAGAAGCCGCCATCGACTTCCTTGCTGTTGTAGTTGGCATGGCCGTACAGCTCGAGGGTATCGCTCAGGTTAACGCCGAAGTTCGCCCACAACTTCATGTCGTCGTTGACGATAGGCCGGCCCCAGATCATGGCAGGCACCGGTACGTTCTGATAACCGTCGTCGATCAAGCCCTGTGCGTCAGCGCGCTGCTCGGAACGGCTGGTCGGGTCAGATTCTCCCCACTCTGCGGTCAAGTTTAGGAAGCCGGTCTCACCGAGGGGTAAACCGATGTTGCCCATGATGGTCGTTTGTTCACCATCGCCTTCCTGGTACTCGCCGTAGCGCACTTCGAGTGAGCCGCCTTCCGAGGCGTCGTTCAATACGAAGTTCATCACGCCAGCAATGGCGTCAGAGCCGTATTGGGCTGAAGCGCCGTCACGCAGTACTTCGATGCGCTTCAAAGCGCCGGCGGGGATGGCCGCTGCATCAGGACCCTGTGATCCGTTTGAAATACCGTTACCCAGCCAAGTAATGACCGAGGCACGATGGCGACGCTTGCCGTTGACCAGCATCAGCGTGTGGTCTGGCGCCAGACCGCGCAGGTTGGCGGGTCGCACCAGCGTCGCCGCATCACTAATGGGCTGGTCGTTAACGTTGTAGGACGGTACGACATTACGGAGCAGGTTGCTCATGTCAGTATCGCCTTGGTTGTTCATGGTCTCGCCGCCGATCACGTCAACGGGAGCGGGTGAGTCGAGAGCAGATCGGCCCTCTGTTCGTGTACCGATGACGACGACTTCTTCTGTCAGATTTTCATCTTGAGCAAAGGTCGCCTGTGTTGGCACAACCAGCGCTGCCGCTACGGCAACAGTAAGTGTGCGAATAGGAAATTTCATGCGTTTCTCCGTGGCTTTAGATACAACAAAAACTACACAGCCCAGACATCACCGTGGGTAATGGCTTCCCCCAGATGTCCGAAACGCTGCTTTACTTGAGTGCTTATGTCGTTTCGACGTCAGCGAACGCTGTGCTGTCGCGATTATACGCTAACGCGCCGAGTTCAGGCGCGTTTGTGAGCGTAAAAATTGATGCCGAATGTGGCAGGTTTCAGTCGGCTAGCCTCCGGCTAATTAAATCCTCCACCACGGAAGGATCAGCCAGCGTGCTGGTGTCCCCAAGGCTGCTTAACTCATTTTCGGCGATTTTACGTAAAATTCTCCGCATTATCTTGCCAGATCGCGTCTTGGGGAGCCCCGGCGCCCATTGGATGCGATCCGGTTTGGCGATCGGCCCAATTTCTTGCACACAGAGTGCGATCAACTCCTCCCGGAGTGCGTCGCTGTCCTCAACGCCTGCCATGGGCGTGACATAGGCATAGATTCCCTGACCTTTGATGTCGTGGGGGAATCCGACCACAGCTGCCTCAGCGATTTGCTCATGGAGCACCAAGGCACTCTCTACTTCAGCGGTACCCATCCGGTGGCCCGACACATTGAGTACATCGTCGACGCGGCCGGTAATTCGGAGGTAGCCGTCGTCATCCCGCAGCGCGCCATCTCCCGTGAAGTAGTAGCCGGGATAAGTGGTGAAATAGGTACCGATCATGCGTTGGTGATCGCCGTGGACCGTCCGAATTTGTGCGGGCCATGATCGCTTGATCACTAAATATCCTGATCCAGCCCCCTCAATCTCCGCGCCTTGCTCATCCAAGAGAGCCGGTTCTACTCCGAAAAAGGGGAAGCTGGCAAAGCCGGGCTTCAAAGCATGCGCACCGGGCAGTGGTGTGATCATTACGCCGCCCGTTTCGGTTTGCCACCAGGTATCGACGATTGGGCAGCGGCCTCCACCTACCACGCGGTGATACCAATCCCAGGCCTCGGGGTTGATGGGTTCACCGACCGAGCCAATGATACGCAACGAGCTGCGATCGTGGCGCGTAACCAGCTCGTCACCGAGGCTGTGAAGCGCTCGGATCGCGGTGGGCGCGGTGAAGAACAGATTCACCCGGTGTTTGGCAATAACTTGCCAGAATCGATCACCTTCGGGGAAAGTCGGTACTCCCTCAAACATCAGGGAGCGGGCGCCGATAGCAAGCGGGCCGTAAACGATATAGGTGTGACCCGTGACCCAGCCGACGTCAGCCGTACACCAGTAGGTTTCTCCTTCGCGATAATCGAAGACGTATTTCATCGACATCGCAGCCTGCAAGAGATAGCCGCCCGTCGTGTGTAACACGCCTTTGGGTTTACCGGTTGAACCTGAGGTGTAGAGGATGAATAGCGGATCTTCGCTGTCCATCCATTCGGGCTCGCAGTGATCGTCGACGGTCTGCAAAGCCTCGTGATACCAAACATCGCGGGCTGATTGCCAGGCAATATTACAGCCTGTTCGCCTCACGACCAGCACGGTGTCGACACAATCGACGGTTTCGAGCGCGGCATCGACGTTGTTTTTGAGGGGCACCGTCTTACCGCCACGCACACCCTCGTCGGCAGTAATCACGAGCCTGCAGGCCGCATCATTGATGCGATCTTTCAGTGCCTCGGGCGAGAAGCCGCCGAATACCACTGAGTGGATGGCGCCAATACGTGCGCAGGCCAGCATGGCAAAAGCGGCCTCGGGGATCATTGGCATATAGATGCATACGCGGTCCCCCTTTGCGACGCCTCTTGCTTTGAGCACATTGGCGAAACGACAGACATGATCTTTGAGCTGTTGGTAGGTGAGGGTCTGACTGTCGTTCGGGTCGTCTCCCTCCCAAATGATAGCAATGTCATCAGCGCGTTCAGGCAGATGCCGGTCAATGCAGTTCACGGCGACATTCAGTTTTGCGCCCACGAACCAGCTTGCGGCGCCGGTACGCAGGTCGGTTTCTGAAATGTGTGTCCAGGGCATGTGCCAGTCGAGCATTTGTGCCTGCTCTGCCCAGAAAATGTCGGGTTCCTCGAGGGACTGTTGATACAGCGATTGGTAGCGCTCAGGGGTGATATGCGCGTCGCCAAAGTGTGCGGGGACGGGGTAAGTCGCAGTGTCAGTCATGCTTGAGTTCCGATCGATCAAGACGACGATGTTAAGTGACGGGTCTGAATGCAACAAGCTTGCGCTGGAGAGGTGCCCGCTTTTTTCAACGTGCACAGGATCGTCTCGGTGGCGACAATGGAGAGTGTTGGGTGGGTGTGCTGCGTCGGCGGTGGGTTGGCCGAACTGAGCGGGTCGGGTGGCTGCGCTGACTGTGGTCGCTTGAACTCAATGCGCCGCGCCATGCCCAAGTAGACTTAGACGCAAGCCTGCTGGATAGCAGTGCCAGGCGAGGCATTTTGATCGGTGCCACCGCGGGCTATGATGACAGCCTCAAGTGAGACTCTCACCAAGACTGGAGCCTGTCCGACATGGCGAAGCCATCAGAGAGCGAAGTGCGCGAGATCTACTGGCGTGAGAATCGGCGTTGGATGCTGATACTGGGGGCCATTTGGTTTGTGGTCAGTCTAGGCTGTGGTGTGTTGTGGGTTGAGCCACTGAATACGATACAGATCGGCGGTTTCAAGTTGGGCTTTTGGTTTGCGCAGCAGGGCGCTATTTACACATTCATCATTTTGATTTTTGTCTATGCGCGCGTGATGGCGCGTCTCGAACGGCGGCTTGGTCTTGAGGAGCCTGAGGCATGAGTCTGACGGAAACCACATACTGGGTCGTTGGCGCGTCCTTCGCCCTATACATCTGGATTGCCATCCGCTCGCGCGCTGGCACGACCCAAGAATTCTATGTGGCGGGGAAAGGCATTCATCCCGTGGCCAACGGTATGGCGACTGCCGCTGACTGGATGTCTGCAGCTTCTTTCATTTCCATGGCGGGACTGATTGGGTTGTCGTACAACGGCTATGGTGGGTCTGTCTTCCTGATGGGTTGGACCGGCGGTTATGTGATTCTGGCGATGTTGATCGCGCCTTATTTGCGGAAGTACGGCAAGTTCACCGTGCCCGAGTTCATCGGTGATCGGTATTACTCTGACACCGCCAGAGTGGTGGCAGTGATCTGCCTGATCATCTGCTCCGTGACTTACGTGATCGGTCAAATGAAAGGAATTGGCGTGGCCTTCTCGCGCTTCCTCGAGACGGATTATGAGACGGGTTTGCTCTCTGGCATGGTCATTGTGTTTTTTTACGCTGTGCTCGGCGGGATGAAGGGCATCACCTATACCCAGATTGCACAATTCTGTGTGCTGATTTTTGCGTATACGGTGCCCGCCATTTTCATTAGCTTGCAGCTGACCGGTCAGCCTGTCCCACAGTTAGGCCTGGGCTCGACATTGGCCGACGGTACCTACTTGCTCGAAAAGCTGGACCAGACACTATTGGATCTTGGATTTCAGGAATACACCACCTCGCTGCGCGGCAGCACGATCAATATGGCCGCCTTCACCGCTTCGTTGATGATCGGCACGGCGGGTTTGCCCCATGTGATCATCCGTTTCTTCACGGTGCCGACTGTGCGTGCCGCCAGAACGTCTGCCGGTTGGGCGCTGGTTTTTATTGCCATTCTCTACACCACGGCACCTGCTGTTGCTGCCATGGCGCGCTTGAACATCATCCAAACGCTGGAGCCCCAACCCGGGCAGTACCTCGCCGTCGAGGAGCGTCCCGAGTGGTTCAAGAACTGGGAGCAAACGGGGCTGCTCGGTATCGACGACAAGAATCAGGATGGCCGGATTCAATACTCCGCAGACCCACAAACCAACGAGCTGGTGACGCTGGATAACGATATTCTGGTGCTGGCAAATCCCGAGATTGCGAATCTGCCGAACTGGGTGATTGCCTTGGTGGCCGCGGGCGGCTTGGCGGCTGCACTATCGACCGCTGCGGGACTGTTATTGGCGATCTCGTCCGCGATTTCACACGACCTTTTAAAGCGCACGCTGTTACCCGATATCACTGAGCGCCAGGAATTGATGGCGTCGCGGTTAGCCATGGCAGCGGCGGTGCTGGGAGCGGGCTATCTCGGGCTGAATCCACCGGGCTTTGCGGCGGGTACAGTCGCGTTGGCATTCGGTTTGGCTGCAGCGTCGCTTTTCCCTGCCTTACTTTTAGGTATTTTCTCCAAGCGTGTGACGCGCGAGGGTGCCGTCGCCGGGATGCTGGCCGGAATCAGTGTCACGCTGGCGTATGTGTTTCAGCACAAGGGCGTGATGTTCATACCCGGCACCAGCTTTTTAGGCGACCTACCCGCCAACTGGTTTTTCGGCATTGAGCCGAATGCTTTCGGGGTCGTGGGCGCGGCGGTTAACTTTGCGGTGACGTTCACGGTGACGCGGTTTACTGCGGCGCCGCCCGATAGAGTACAGCGACTTATCGAGGATATTCGCGTGCCCGCCGCATCAAGCCGAGATTAGGCCGCGGCAATTTGGATGTTGTCGATAAGCCGGGTTTGACCCAGGCGTGCCGCAACGAACAGAGCGCAGTCCTCAGACAGGGACTCGCTTTTTGCCAGTGTTGAGAGCACGCGTAACTCCAGATAGTCGACTGCAAATCCTGCTTGCGCTAGAGACGCTCTCGCGACGTCGAGAATTGAACCGCCTTCGTGTCCTGCGGCAGATCTGAGTTCCCTGGCGCATGCCTGAAGCGTCTCCCAGAGCTTTGGTGCGATCGCTCGTTCATCTGCCGTGAGATACTGATTGCGCGAGCTGAGGGCGAGGCCATCCGCTGCCCGTTGCGTGGGTCCGCTCTGGACGTCGATGGCGAGATTTAGGTCATTCACCATCTTTTTGATGATAAGCAGTTGCTGCAAGTCCTTCTCACCAAACACAACGACGTCAGGTTTCACCATCTCGAACAATTTGTAGACAACGGTGCACACCCCGTCGAAGTGGCCTGGCCGCTCCCCGCCGCACAGCACGTCGCCCAAAACGGGCACGTGGATGGCGGTGTGAGCTTCGACGCCTTCTGGGTAGACGTCGGTCACCGTGGGAGTGAAGATCACATCGACGCCTATTGATTCGAGTGCCACAAGGTCCGCATCCAGTGTTCGCGGATATTTATCGAGGTCTTCATATGCGGCGAATTGCATCGGATTAACAAAGATTGACACGACAACCGCGTCTGCACAGGCCTGCGCTTGCGTGACCAGCGCAAGGTGTCCTGCATGAAGGTTGCCCATCGTGGGAACAAACGCGATGCGGCGGGAACTATCTTTTAGCCCCCGAATGTGATGCCGGAGCGCCGTTGTATCCGGTGCAACAATCATCGCTCGAGCCTACGAGTAGGTGTGTTCCTCTTGCGGGTAGGCGCCAGACTTTACCGCGTCAACGAAGGCCTTTAGTGCTGCCTGAATCGACGGTGCGCCATCCATAAAGTTCTGCACAAATTTTGGCGCAGATTCCGTCATGCCGAGCATGTCATGCAACACCAGCACCTGTGCGTCTGTTCCGCTACCCGCGCCGATACCGATAACCGGGATGTCGAGTTTGGACGAAATATCTGCTGCGAGTTCAGCGGGTATACATTCAAGTACCAGCAAGCTTGCGCCGGCGTCCTGAATTTCCACCGCATCAGCAAGGATTGACTTGGCCTCCTTGGGCGTCCGCCCTTGAACGCGGTAACCGCCAAACACATTGACCGATTGCGGGGTCAAGCCCAAGTGAGCGCACACTGGGACACCACGCTCAACCAGTCTGTGGATACTGTCACTGAGCCAGGTACCGCCCTCGAGCTTCACCATTTGTGCGCCAGCCTGCATGAGTCGTGTGCTCGCGTGTAAGGTGTCGTCCGAGTTGGAAAAACTCATAAAAGGGAGGTCGGCGACGATCAACGAGTGCGGCCTTGCTCGTGCGACGCATTCCGTGTGGTAGGCCATCGCATCGAGCGACACGGGGATAGTGGTTTCGTGGCCCTGCAGCACCATTCCGAGTGAGTCACCCACCAGAATCGTTTCGGCGCCCGCTTCGCTGGCGAGCCGGGCGAAGGTCGCATCGTAGGCGGTGATCATCACGAACTTGTCACCCGACGCTTTCATTGCGTCCAAGGTACTGATGGTGACGCGCTTACTCATTCTAGAAACTCCCTGAAGCTCGCTGTGTATGAAGCTTCAACCAAAAAACGTGGGGTTAAAGTAATGCCGGCCCTTTTTAATGTTCAGCATGTAGTCCACAAGCTGCTCGTAGTCTCGATCGCTATGTGCCAGATCGATCTCGTTGGCATTGACGATCAGTAGAGGCGCGGCATCGTAGTAAAGAAAGAACTCGCTGTATACCTCATTAAGTTGTTCGAGGTAGCGGCGCTCAATGAGTCGCTCAGCGCTGATGCCGCGCCGTTCAATTCTTTCCATCAATGTATCAGGGCTGGCCTGCAGATAAATGACGAGGTCAGGGATGGGCGCGTCGACGCGCATTTTCTCGAAGACCTTTTGGTACAGCGCGTACTCGTCTGGCTCCAGATTCACGCGAGCAAACAGTGGATCTTTTTCCAGCAAGAAATCTGCGACCCGTGTTTGATCAAACATGTCGCGCTGCTTGAGTTCGGTGATTTTCTGAACCCGCTGGAAAAGGAAAAAGAGCTGGGTCGCCAAAGCGGTCTGCTGTCTGTTCTGGTAAAAACGCTCCAGAAACGGGTTCATCTCCGCTTCCTCAAGCAGTAGGTCGTGGTCGAAGGTGTCCGCTATGCGGCGTGCAAGCGTGGTTTTGCCCACCCCGATGGCGCCTTCCACTGCGATATACGTCGGAACGGTGCGCCCGCGCAGGGAGATGCCGAAAGGGTCATGCTGCTCGGACAACTCAAAACCTCCTGCACTGGTCACCGCGGGAACTCGCACAATACGCTAATCGTCTGATCCGCGCACTTTGCCTGCAGTGCTCTCAAAGCACCCTGTCCCGGCAAAATGTGATCCTCACCGAGTAGCTCAATGAGCGGGTCCAAAACAAATCGTCTTTGATGAGCGCGGGGGTGAGGCACGATCAGAGACGCCGTCTGCATTTGGAGATCGTCAAAAAGCAGGAGATCGAGGTCGATACAGCGTTCACCCCAGTGTCGGTGACGTTCCCGACCCATTTCAAGTTCGACGTCGAGTAGCCATTGCAGCAGTGCTTCGGGGGTCAGAGTGGTATCGGCGACAACCACAGCGTTATAAAAGTCGGGCTGGTCTCGCGGTCCGACAGGGGCAGACAGATAAACGCGTGACAGCTTTGTCGGCGAGACGCTTGGATGAGCCCCGAGGTGCTTGAGCGCCCCTGCCAATTTCATGAGGGGCTCGTCGATGTTGGAACCAAGCCCAATCACAACCCGACTCATGCCTCGGGTTTCCTGCGCCGCGGTCGCGGCCGGCGTCTGCCTTTTTCTTCGCGCCGTTCCCGTTTACTGCCGACGAGTTCGGGGTATTGCTGCTGTTGTGCGCTCCAAAAAGCGCTGCACTCGTCGCTCTCGTCCCCGCTCGCTTCGCGCAACAGTCGCAGGTCGAATGCTGCGCGGAACCAACGGTGAGCCAACAAGTCCTTGACTCTCTTGGGTTGACGCCGTTCGAGCCGCGGTTGCAGGTCCCATATGTCACGCATTGCAAAAGAGAAGCGTTTGGGTATGGCCATATGCTGACAAGCTTCCTGCACGATTTGCTGCCCTGCGCTGTGTATGGCTTGAAGGGCTGACTCGCCCCGCGCCATCAGTTCATCTGCGCGCTGCTCGGTTGCGGTCCAAAAAAGTGCTGCCAATAAGAATGCTGGCGTTACGGGTCTGTACTCAGCCACTCGCCGGTCGGTGTTGGTCATGGCCTGATATTGCAGCAGTTGCGCCGCGCTCTCGTCATGGGCGATGTCGACACCGTCTCCCATCAAATGTGTCAGCAGGCCATGCTCTCGCAGCAGCGCGCATGTCGGCGCGGAG
>Ga0163109_10004323_pt1 | contig 10805 bp, 13 predicted proteins | sample CRUFie1St13metaG_FD_108704 | JGI IMG/M metagenome (GOLD analysis project Ga0163109, IMG submission 108704) | Marine microbial communities from the Costa Rica Dome - CRUD Field 142mm St13 metaG | ecosystem: Environmental > Aquatic > Marine > Oceanic > Photic zone | place: Costa Rica: the Eastern... | reverse complement strand
GGTGGAGAACTTTTATTATCAAGAGAAAATCCAACATCAACTAATATGAGAGCGTGCGCGATATGGTTAGATACATTTTCAGAGGCAGGTTGGGGAACCGATAGAATGTGTTTTGCTGTAAATGCGGAAAATGGTTCTGATATTGGTAATCCATTAAATAAAACACCACAAATGGTATTAAAAGCAAATGGTAATGTAGGAATTGGAACGACGAGTCCTTATGCTAAACTGATAGTTCAAGGAACAAGTGAGCCCACAACTGGTACTGGTTATACAAATACACCAGCAAATATGGCTTGGCCTATTGTAGTCAATAATGTATCAGCGGCGTTTGGTAATCCTTCCAATGCTGGCTATGGTTGTGGAATAAAATTCAAACAATATTTTGATAATACAAACGACCAAAGATGGTCTGGTATTGCTGGTGTATCTCTGGGTCAATATAGTAATTATACAGGTCTTGCTTTTTACACTTGTAATGACTATGTTACCACAGAAAAAATGAGAATAGACAATGCTGGAAATGTAGGAATTGGAACGACAACACCTGACCAAAAATTAGAAATAAATGGATGGATTAGTAGAAGTGCTCACGGAGTAGGTGGATTTTGTGGCTCTTATAATAATATTGAAGGCAATAGTAAAAAAACAAATCCTATTTATATCATAGGTTCAAACTATAAACCCACAGACACTACCTTTGGAAATATGTATGGGATTGGATTTTGTCATTCGTATGAATCTGGAACAGGCGACGATAGTAAATGGCCAAAATGTGGACCTTATAATGGTTGGGGGATGTATATTTGTGCGGATGGAGACCCACGGATATTTATGTCGGCAAGTGAGGGACCTGAAATTTGCTTGAGAGGATCGCATCCAACTATATTTTTACGTGATACTAATCAGAGGGGTGCTGCTTTACACGTAAATAGTAATATATTTTATATATTAAACGGAAATGGGTCATCTGATAGTACAACCTGGTCATCAGTCAATGGCTATTGGGCAATGGAAATAAATTTAAATACTAATGAATGTCAAATAGGTGGAATGCTCCGTGTAAAAGGATCGGCCGAATTTGCAAATTGCACATGGACACAAAACAACGGTAATTATGGTTCTGTTATGTTAACTGGTGAAAAAGATGGAGGTTATTGGGGAATACAGTTCGGTACTACTGGCGATGCGCCTAAAATAATGAGTGCAGGTAGTAATATAGGATTATATTTTGATGGTCCCAATGAATGGGGTATGTATTGTAATGTAAATGGGCATACATATCTCCACTATAATGGAAGTGAAAAATTGAGAACAAGGAATGATGGTGTAGAGATTACCGGTCACACCTACTCAAATGGACTTTATGGCGAAAGTAATTATTATAATCCTGGCTGGAGATGGGTTGCTTATATGACCGGTGAAGGTGGTGGTGGTATATCTTTTCATTATGGAAATTGGAGCGGTTATCACGGTGGTTTTTCAATATATTCAGCTACAGGTGTATGGGCAGACGGGGCATTTGTAAGTTCAAGTGATAGAAGAATAAAAGAAAATATAGAAGATGTTCCTGATGAATTAGCATTAGAACAAATAAGAAATATACCGTGTAGATATTATAATTACAAAGATAAAGTAAACAAATCTCCATTAAAAACAGTAGGTTTTATAGCACAAGAAGTCATTGATGTTCTTCCACAAGCAGTTACCCTTGAAAAAGGTTTTATACCAGATGTTAATAAAATGTTAGAAAATTGTACATGGGAGGCATTTGAAAGCGAAGAGGATGATCCAGATAATATTGAAAAAAAAAAGATTAAATATAAAATGAAAACAGATGAACTTCAAAATGTTAGTGGTATAAAATATCAATTTAGTTATACAAATGATCCGGTGCTAGAATCAACGGAAACAAAAAAAATTATAGCAGATGAGAACGATACATTTATTTTTGATAATAAATATAAATATCTTTATTGTTATGGTAAAGAAGTAGATGATTTTCACACATTACATAAACAGGTAATTTTTGCGTTACATCATTCAGCAATTCAAGAAATAGATAGAAAACAATTAATAGACGAAGAAGAAATTAAATCCTTAAAAGAAGAAATTAAATTCTTAAAAGAAGAAAATAATTACTTAAAAGAAGAGTTAGTTTCTATAAAAAGCTATTTAGGTATATAATTTTAATAAAGATAAAGGTTTATTATAATATATATTATCATATATATCAATATTAATAATATCAAAAGCACAAGTCATTCTAAAATCATTTTCATCTGATTGATTATAAGGCTTTGTAAAATGTATAATATTTCCAGGAAATAGTATAATTTTACCTAATTCGTTTTTAATAGGATTTAATAAATGTTTCCAGTTTTTTAAATATTCGTCCATATTTAAAATATTTTTATTTTTATTTTTATTTTTATAGTCTTTATTTTCATTAACATACCAAGTAGCAGTAGGATTTTTTCCATTTAAGAAAATATGTCCTGATAATAATTTATATGGTTTTAAATGATTCAAATCATGGACGTGAGGTTTTATATATTGTTTATCTCTCCAAATATTGACCCAACATTGATAATAACATTTTTCTTTTGGTATGTTGAAATTTGGATTATTTTTACAATATAATTCAAATCCATTTTTTATGTATTTTAATAAAAGTTTTGTATTTTGTGTTTTCCATTTAAATATATTATGATAAGATGAACGCATAGTTGTTACGTTATCATTATTAAATAATTTTCCAATATTATTATCAGGAGGCAAACTTAATATCAATTTTTCTTTTTTTAATAATTCATTTTTAAGATTATTAGTTACATTAATTGGAAGTTTATTTAATAGAATCATTTTATCGCCAATATAATCTTTTTTCCAATTCATATATAAATATTATAAATTACTATTTATATATTATGTTTAATTATAATGAAATGTTCAAAATAAATGAAAACTGTGAAGTAAAAATAGAAAAAATTGAAAATCATACAGTATTAACAATTGATAATTATTATAAGTATCCCAATGAAATATATGATTTTATTGAAAAAAGTAAAAAATTTAAAGATCCAAATAATTATTATCCGGGTGTAAGAAAAAATGTATATAATTGTAAAGAACATTTAAATGAATTAACAAACTTATTAATAAAAAAAAATTTCCGAAAAGATTTTTCTATACCATTACGAGAATCTATTTTAGTACCTAATAAATTTATACTTTCAGAATTTAAACCATCACTCAATTTTAAAATGGCTCATACTAATCCTCATTTTGATACAGACGGCGATGATAATAAAAAATTATTAGCAGGTGTTTGTTTTTTATCAAAAGTAAATCATGGAGGGACAGCTATTTATAGAAATAAAAAATTGAATGTGTATCATGATTGTGAAAAATTTAGAAAAGCACCTATGAATTTAAAATATCCAAATAAATCTTTATTAACTAAAAATTCTGAATATTTTGAAATAATAAAATTATTTCCTATGAAATGGAATCGATTAATTATGTATGATGGAGAACTTTTTCACAGTATTTATATTGAAGATGAAAATATATTTATAAAAAATAAAAGATTAACAACTAATTATTTCATACCTTATAAAAATTAATTTAAATAATATTTATATAATATTTATAATGTATTTTAATTTATTAGATAAACAAGGTTTTTTACATGTAAAAAATATATTAACAGAAAAAACTATTAGTAAAATTTACAAATATGTTAGTAATATTGATTTTAATTATAGAATTTATATTGATAAAATAAATTTAAAACAAAAAAAAAAAATTAATTCACTACCTATGAACATATCTTTACAAACATTTTTAGATGGACACAATATTAATTTAAAACAATATAATAGAAAAGTATATCAACTGTGGTTACCTCAATTCCGAAATTTTAATAGTCATCAAATTTATTACTTCGATGATGATAAAAATATTGGCAGTTTAATTTATCAAAAAAATATGAATTACATTAAATCATTTCGTATTGATAATGAAAAATTTTTTTATGAACTATTTTATACTACAAATCTATCTCATATTTTTAAAAATTATAATATTATGGGTATTAAATATTTTATTAATGAACCAGGATGTAACGAACAAGATATACATATTGATGATGACGAAAAAAGTATTTTTGTAACTATACCTTTAAATTATAACGAAAAATTCGGAACCACACTTATATACAATAATAATATTGTTAATAAGTATAAAAAAAACAAATCAAATAATCAATTACGTAAGATGGGTAATTTGAATGATTTTAATACAGAACAAAAAAATGATTTTTTAAAAGCAGAATACAAAGAACCTATTAAAATTGGTGATATATTAATTTTTAAAGGGGATACTTTTCATAGAGGTGGTAAAAATTTATCCAATGAAGCAAGACATTTTATTCATATTTGGTTAAAAAAACATATTAAAAATTGAATATATTAAATACAAAATACATTCAATTATATATGTCTATTGATTACCTTGCTAACAAAAATGCTCACGAACGAGATTCCCACGTAATATTTGATGAAGGTCCTCATATTTACACAGTTGATGGTGATGATAGTTTTATGAGTGTTACAACTTGGAATCATTCTCATTTTGAACACTTTGATGCTGATAAAATTATCACTAATATGATGAACTCCAAAAATTGGAAAAAAAATAAATATTATGGTAAAACTAGAGATGAAATAAAAAAAATGTGGGATGATAATAGAGATCAGGCTTCAGGTGCTGGAACTAAAATGCATTATGATATTGAATGTTACTATAATAATATGGATGTTAATAACAATAGCACTGAATTTAAATGGTTTCTAGAATTTGATGATTGGGTAAGAGCTAATACCAATATGTTTCCATATAGAACTGAAATGATAGTATGGGATAAAGAATTAAAATTATGTGGTAGTATAGATATGTTATATGAAAATGAATTTGGTGAATTAGAATTATATGATTGGAAAAGATGCAAAGAAATTAAAAAAAATTCTGGATTTAATAAATGGTCTACTACCGAATGTATCGAACATTTACCTGATAGTAATTTTTGGCATTATTCTTTGCAATTAAATACTTATAAATATATGCTTGAAAAAAATTATAATAAAAAGGTTAATGGTATGTATTTAGTTTGTTTACATCCTAATAATAAAAATGGTTCTTACTTAAAATACAAAGTATCTGATTTACAAGATGAAATTAAAGATTTAATGAAATTAAGATTAGATATGGTGCAAAAAGAAAAAATAGAAACAAATAATAAAGGTTGGGGAACGGATAAAAAAGGTAAATATATTACAACTCACGATACTAATGGTAATTTTGTTCAGAAACTTTATTATGATTAAATAAATAACTTAAAATAATACCAAGTTATTTATATAATGATTGACTTTACTCAATTAAATAATACTTTTTTTTATGATACCGATAAACAATACATAGTTGATGTATTTAATACTGCTTGTATTGTTGCAACTAGTTTTTTATTTAGTTCCATATTTATTTCAAAATATGGTATAAATAGTGAATATGATTGGTATGATGACGATGATGAACCTGATATTCCTTATGAAGATAAATATCCTATCGATAGTATTGATAATAATATTGATACTGAATTTATTCCTAATAAAACTAACTTCATAGCTGAAAATACTCCTAATGGCACTGTTTTTATGAGATACGATAAAGATAATGAAGGGTTTGATTATTGGTGTAATGATAATCAAATTGAATATAAATATCTAGAAACTGTTGCCAGAAAATTCATAAAAATCTTTAATTGTAAACATCTATATTTTGATAGAGAAAAAGATATTCAACAACAAAAATTAGAACTTGAACTTAAAGATTTATCTAATAATTCACCTAATAAAAATGAAATAGTAAATAATGCTGATGATAATGATGATGTGTTTGTAAAACCTAAACCTATTGTAAATAATAATAAAAAAGAACAACAAAAAAATGATAATACTATTATTCCAAGAAATTCAAATAAATTTATTAAAAAAGGTAAGGTAAATGAATTAAGTAATACTTTATTATTTCCTACTGGTAAAATTGTTAAAGAAAATAAAAAATTCTCATTTTCTGATTATAAAAAACTATTTCAGTAATTTCTGCATTGGTGGATATAACCAATCACAAAAACAAAACTTTCCATATTGAAATATAAAAAATAAAGGTAACAAAAACAATACCAAATGTTTCATATTATAATTATAATTTTCAATATAAAAATATATCAATAACCAACATAATAATCCAAATACAGTCACTGCTATTATGTTTAAACAATACATCTTAAATTCTGATTTTTTAGTAATAAACATTCCTACTATAATTGATATTGGAAATAACGCAAAAGAAGCAGATAATGAGGGACTTTTTATCATATCAGCAATATATCTACTACCTGCTAATAATATACCTCCAAGTATAAATATATATAAGTATTTCATATATATTTATCAAATATTAAAAAAATTGAATTTTTTTTTTGTTATTAATTATTATTAATATTACAAATATGACTAGTCTAACTAATATAACAAAACCACAATCCGCATTTCAATATTACCTTAAAAATTGGAAAAATTTATCAGATGAAGAAAAAGCACCATTTGAATTAATGGCACAAAAAGATAAAAATAGGTATAATGATGAAGTTAAACTTCAGGAACAAGAAGAAGAAAACAAGGTTATGAAAAAAGAAATATACCTTAAAGCTTATACTGGAGGATACAGTGCATCCGGTTTAGATAATGGCACAAGGTCCTATGAAGTTATAGGTCCTGTAGTCAAAATAGTTGAATATAATGAAAAGTGGAAGGATGTATATGTAAAAGAATACCATTATAGAGATTCAAATAATATTAAATACATACTATATCATAACCAACAATATGAAAAGACATATCCAAGGTCGTATGGTAAACCATGTTATACATATAGTAAAACATATAGTAGAAGCATAGACCGACCATTTAATCCTATTAAAAAATTTACAGTTTGTGAAAATAAACCCGAATACATAGGAAGCTATACTGTGCACTATACATCATTTGATAATAATACCTGGATTACTTATCATTAATTATATTCCACTCCAAGTATTATCTCTTTTCATAAAATTTATATCTATTATATCATCATCAACTCTATAAAACTTTTTTCTATTTTTTTTCCATTCTTCATTTTCTTTGTTTATTTTATTTGCGAATTCTTTTATATCATTTCCTTTTACTTTAAAATGTTTTTCTATTGAATTTAAATTACAAGTACCACAATGGTCTGTATTTGCAAAATCTACATTTGAGGTTACCATAGAATATCCCCATCTACCAAGCTTAATAGGTTTTTGTTTTTTAAAGAATAATCTAATCATTTTAATTAATACAAATAAAATAATTTTATATTTTAATTCAATTTTATAATTAAATTAAAAACAAAGTAGTTTTAAATACAATGAACTATGTTATAGTAGAATTCTTATTTTGTATATTAATATTTTCTTTATTAGTTTGCCTTTTTTGTCGTATGTGTGAAGAAGAAGGTATGGATGAAGATGATATATATTAATACTTCTATGTTATAATTAAGAAAAAAAAAGGTACATAACTTTTTATCTCTCTAAAAAAATAGAGATTGATTTCAAAAAGGGAGAGAAAAGTAATGCTGTGTCTATGGTAAATTTGCCTAAAAATTTATTTATTGTTTCGTTTTTTGGCTGTTTTATTGCGTTTCTTTAGTGCTTTTTTTTCAGTGCCTTTTTTTTTGTTCTTTTTAATTTTCAAATCTATCGTGCTATCCAATATATCTAACATTTTTCTTGATTGATTATAATTATCTTCGTTATCTGACCATTTTCTTGCTACATTGAAATCAGACATTAATTTTATTATTGAATCAAATTGTTTGGTTATTGTCGATATTGTCGTATTTGATATTTCTTTTCCTTGATTTTTATATGTTTTTAATATCTTTGATACATTAATTATTTCTTTTAATCCAGAAACTTTTGGTATTTTATTATCTTCCAATTCATTCATTGATTTCATAAAGGCTTTACCTATTTCATTGCCCATATTTTTATTATTTTCCATTATTGCGGCAAAGTAAATTTTAATAAATTTTCGCATTAATTCTATCATTTTTTTTAATATTCTTTTTATTCTTAATTGATTTGTTTTTTCATTCATATTTTTATTTAATACCTCTGAAATCTTTTTTATTGATACATTTTTTCCATCTAATTCATCTAAATTATTTTTTATAAATTTATTAACATATATAATATAATCTTTCATTACGTCATTTATTTCTGTAGTATTTCTCATCATTCTAGATATTGACTTTGATAAAGAACCTTTTTTTATAGACATATATTATTAATATAAGTCTATATATTTATTTTACTTACTACACATAATAAATTTTCGTCTATTTCTTTGTTTTTTATCATAGTTTCTGTTAATTCTTTTTCTATTTTATATCCCTTTTCTATTAAAAATGATAATAATATATCCAAGTCTTTTATTCGCATAAATTGATTTGTATTTGGATATAATACTCCATGAATACAATGAGGTGGTCTATCACAACAATATATATCATCATATGGTGATTTCTTTTCTTGAGGAACTGTTTTTATATTAGTTATATCTTCTGGTTTATTATTAAATATCAATATTTTTTTATAACATTTGTGTATTTTATCCAAATATATATGTGATAATATCTTATATATTCCCATATAATTAAAATTGATATTTATTTTTTTTCTTTTTTTTTGTTATTATTATGTCAAATACTTATAGATTCAACTTTTCAAAGCAAATAATGGATGTGTTATTACCCTTTGTTAACATTAATAAATATTCTGATACCCAATCATTTAATGAAAAATGGGATATTTGGTTAAAACAAAATGATAATATTATTCAAAATGAAAATAAATTATTAATTTCAAAGGGTTATCAAGGTGATATTTATATTAAATTATATAAAAGTGCAAAATATTACTATAAAAATAAAAATAAAAATAAATCTGTTAAAAAAAGAAAAAAATATATTTCTATAGATCATCAAATATTAAATTTAATCGATGAACATATTACTAGTATTCGTATTGACCTAAAACCACACGATTGTTATTTGCATTTTATTGAATTACATAAAAACGATATTAATCAAGAATGTAATAGATTAATCAATATTTTAAATAAAAATGATTTTGATGATAAAATTAAAAAAACATACAAAAATAGATTTTATATTTTAAAAAAACATTGAATTTATTAATTAAAATTATAATATATTTTTATATTAATATGCAAGGCGGTAAAAAAATTGCTGAAGGAGGTTATGGTTGTGTATATTATCCTGCTTTAAAAAATGATGGCGATGAAAATAAAGATGAATCTATTATTACAAAATTAATGGAATATAATCACAGTGCAAAAAATGAACTACATATTGGAAAAACTATTACTATTATTAATGGTTATAAAAATCATTTTGCTCCTGTTATATCACACTCTTTTTTAAATAAAAATATTATTAAAAAAGATATTTTTAAAAATTGCTCAATAATAGATACTAAAAATACTATTAAACAATTTATTTTATTAAAAATGGATTATATTAAAGGAGATGATTTCCTTAATTATGTTTTAAAAAATAATGAAAAACAAATTGTAAAAAATATTATTAATAGTTATACACATTTATTAAAATCATTACTTCTTTTATTAGATTACAATATTATTCATTTCGATATTAAGGGTGATAATATCTTGTTTAATGCTATTAAACAATTTCCCATTATTATTGACTTTGGTATTTCTATTCCATTTAAAGAATTAAAAAATATTAAAAGTATACAAGATTATAAACAATATTTTTTTGGTTACTTTCCTGAATATCATATATGGCCTTTAGAAATTCATTATTTATGTTATATCTTACACGTACATGATAATCCAGACAAAGATAATATTTCTACTATTGTTGATGATGTTATTAAAAATAATCCTGCTTTAAACGAAAATATGTCTCCTGAATTTTTAAAAAAATATAAAAATAATTGTATTGATTATCTGATTTCAATTAATAACAAAACCATATATGAAAAAATAAATTCTGTTATGAATTATTGGCATACTTGGGATAATTATAGTTTATCTGTTATGTATTTAAAATTTTTAAGATATATGAACGTAGAAGGTTATAAAGATAATAATTTTATTATTTTTTTCTCACAAATATTATTAAAAAATATACATCCTAATCCTAATCGTAGACTTACTGTTACTCAAACTTGGCAGTCATTTAATCAATTCTTATATAAACTAGAAGTTAATAATATTATTACATTTGAAGAAATTACTGAAGAATATATTAAAAATCGTGAGAAAATAAACAAGGAAATATTTAAAAATAAAACTAATGTTCGATTAATGACCAAAAAAGTAATTGATAAAAAAAATGATGCATAAATATTTTTGGGTGTTTTTACTATAGACACAGCATTACTTTTCTCTCCCTTTTCAAAATCAATCTCTATTTTTTTAGAGGGGTAAAAAGTTATGCACCTTTTTTTTTATTATTTATAACATAGAATTATCATTATGTGTTATAAATTAATTTAAATCGTGTTCTGGCAAATCTTGGGTATATTTTTCTTCATCGTCATCAGCTTCCTTTTTTTCTTCTTTTTCATCATCTTTCACTGGTTCTTCTTTTTCATCATCTTT
>Ga0163109_10004321_pt1 | contig 10807 bp, 10 predicted proteins | sample CRUFie1St13metaG_FD_108704 | JGI IMG/M metagenome (GOLD analysis project Ga0163109, IMG submission 108704) | Marine microbial communities from the Costa Rica Dome - CRUD Field 142mm St13 metaG | ecosystem: Environmental > Aquatic > Marine > Oceanic > Photic zone | place: Costa Rica: the Eastern... | reverse complement strand
TCTTGTTTGAGTATGTAAATAGTAATCGTTAATGGCAGCAACGTTTTTTTCAGGATTTAAAGACCAAAAATCTGCCCTAAATTTTTTACTAGATAATATTTATACTGGGTTTCAAATTCATAACTCAATTTGTGTGGTATTGAAGGACGAAAGACAACAAGAAAACTTTAAAAAAGCCCAACAGCAGAAATATTTTGAGAACTCAAAATTAGAATATCTATACAATAAAAATATTTCTTTTATAGCAGAAGAACCATCGAGTCCTTTCGATGAAATACATATTTTTAGTGATAAGGTCATGAAGCTTTCAGCTGAACTAAGTGATGAAGTATATGTTTATACCACCAGCTCTGACGAAGCAGTCAATAAAGCTTCGAGAGAGCTCTATGCTAACCTGAAGAAAGATAATTTTGAGTTAAAACACGAAGCAATCTAATGGAAGCAAAATATTTCCCAATTCAAGTAGAAGAAAAATGGTCAAAGTTTTGGGCAGAGAGAAATTTAACTAAACCTAATTCTGACGATCATTTCTCTCAAATAATTCCTCCACCAAATGTAACTGGCACCTTGCATATGGGGCATAGTTTCCAATACGCGATTATGGATTTTTATACTAGGTATCATCATATGAAAGGTACTGATGCCTATTGGCAAGTAGGAACAGACCATGCTGGTATAGCAACACAAATGGTTGTTGAAAATAATCTGCTTAATGAAGGCAAAACCAAGGATGCTTTAGGACGTGAAAAGTTCTTAGAGGAAGTATGGAAATGGAAGGATTACTCTGAAGATAAAATTTCTTCTCAAATGAAAAGATTGGGTATTACAGTTGAATGGGATAAGTATCGTTTCACTTATGATGACGAATTTTGTGAAGGGGTAACAAAAGCTTTTGTAGAGCTCTATAGAAAAGAAAAAATATATCGAGGTTATAGGCTTGTTAATTGGGATCCTTCACTTAAGACTGCCGTTTCAGACCTTGAAGTTATACGTCAAGAGAAAGATGGTCTGCTTTGGCATATATCTTATCCATTAACTGATTCTGATGAGTGCTTGATTGTTGCAACTACCAGGCCTGAAACAATGTTTGGTGACATGGCCGTTGCAGTCAATCCAAAAGATGAGAGATTTAAACAGCACATTGGTAAATTTGTCGAGCTGCCATTTGTAGGCAGAAAGATTCCTGTGATTGGAGATGAATACGTTGATATGGAATTTGGAACAGGTTGTCTAAAGATTACACCAGGGCATGATTTTAATGACTACGAGATCGGCAAGAAGTATGCGCTACACGAAGTAGATGGCGTTGTTCACACATCAGATAAACTCGAGGACTTCGAACCAATAAATATTTTTACGGACGAAGCTTTTTCAAATGATAATGTTCCTGCTCCATTCAATAACCTAGATCGCTTTAAAGTTAGAAAAGCAGTCCTTGAAGAATTAAAAAATAAAAATCTCCTAGTGCATGAGGAAAAGCATCATATCAGTGTGCCCCGAGGCGAAAGATCAAATATAGTTATTGAGCCAAAACTAAGTTATCAGTGGTACGTTAAAACTGAAGACATGGCCAAACAGGCAAATAATGCAGTCAACAAGGGCGAGGTCGTATTTCATCCAAGTAATTGGGATAAAACCTATTTTAATTGGATGGATAACATTCAAGATTGGTGTATTAGTCGTCAAATTTGGTGGGGCCATAGAATTCCGGCTTGGCATGACAATGAAGGCAACACTTATGTTGGTTTTGATGAAGCAGAAGTCAGAGAATTTTATAGCCTGGATGACAGAGCTTTAAAGCAAGAAGAAGATGTTCTCGATACTTGGTTCTCAGCCTCACTATGGCCATTTGGCTCATTGGGCTGGCCAAAAGATACTGAAGATTTTAAAAAGTTCTTCCCTACTACACTTTTAGTTACTGGCTTTGACATTATCTTTTTCTGGGTCGCACGGATGATGATGATGAGCTTAGAATTCACTGGCAAGGTGCCTTTCAAAGATGTCTATGTGACAGGTCTAATTAGAGATGAAAACGGCCAAAAGATGTCAAAATCCAAAGGTAATATTATTGACCCAATCGATTTAATTTATGGCATAGATCTAGAAGACCTAGTAACTAAAAGAACTACGAATTTAATGCAAGAGGGCCTGGCTGAAAAGATTGAACGTAAAACTCGCAAACAATTTCCTAATGGAATTGAGTCTTATGGTACTGATGCTGTTCGAATGACTTTCTTTTCACTTGCAACTCATACACGTGATATAAGTTTTGAGCTTGGACGACTTAAAGGCTACCGAAATTTTTGCAATAAAATCTGGAACGCAGCTAGATTCATAAATAACTATCCCATGGAATCAAGTGAGTTTGTTGCTAAAAATGAGGCCGATAAGAAAATTGAGGAAAAATTTAATCAAGTTTCAGCACAGATTCAAAAAAATATCGAAGAGTATCGATTAGACTTTGCCATGAATGAAGTTTATGAATTCTTTTGGGGTGAATTCTGCGATAAATACATTGAAGAATGTAAAGCGTCTGGTGAAACAGCAAACTTACACCCAATGCTCAAGAAATTATTACTTCTAATGCATCCCTTCTGTCCTTTTATTACTGAAGAGATCAATGAACTAATTTTTAAAGACGGTTCATTGATGGATCTTTAAAAATACTTAAGAGCCCTTACAAATATTTGATGGCAAAAACATTATTAATTGGTGCAAATTCAACGATAGCCAAAGCTTTACAAGAAATCTCAGACAGAGAATTTATCTGTGTTGCTAGATCTGAGGGTACGCTCGATTTGGAGGGTGATTTATCTGAACTTGATGATATCTCAGATATAAATGGTCTGGTGTACTTTCCGGGCACAATCAATTTAAAGCCATTTACAATGCTGAAAGAGGATGACTTCACAAGAGATTTTCAAGTAAATGTTCTGGGAGCAGCTAAAGTTGTTAAAAAAGTTATAAATAAATTAAAAGAATCTAATGGAGCAAGTGTAGTATTTGTTTCATCTGTTGCTGCAAACCTTGGGCTGCCTTTTCATGCAAGCATCGCTGCTTCAAAATCAGCATTGGAAGGCATGTCAAAAGCACTAGCGGCTGAGTATGCAAATGCAAAGGTTTGCTTCAATCTTGTTGCACCAAGTCTGACAAAAACTAATCTTTCCACCAACCTACTCAAAACTGAAAGGCTTATTGAAGCAAGTAAAGAGAGAAATCCTATGAAAGAAATAGGTGAGCCAGAAAAAGTAGCAAGAACAATAGATTTTCTTTTAGATGCCCACAACAACTGGATGACTGGTCAAGTTATTCACATTGACGGTGGTATGAATAATTTGAAATAAACTACTCAATAAGTTTATTTGGATCTTTTTGGGAAACTTCCCATCGCTTTCTAAGGTAATTGCAGTTTTCACATGAACTTGCTGGTTTAGGCATGTCTCCATCTAAAGTATTTTTTGCGTTTAAGACAGCTTCTTCAACCCAACTGTTATCACACTCTAACCTTACTAGATGCAAGTCAAAGGTTAATTGTTGATTAAACATTGGTTCATGCTTTTTACCATTGTAGTAAACCAAATAGCCCTCTGAAGCTACTTCAAAACCATTCTTCTCTAGCAACCATTGATACATTTCAAGTTGTCTTTGATAGCCCTTAGCGTATTCCCATTTAGAGTATGTGTCTTCCCAATCAAAAACATTTTTAGATGTAGATTTAACATCTACAACTATGAGTTCTCCACTTGGTTTCTGCCAAATATCATCAACAGCACCACCAAAGTTATAGCCAGCTTCTTCATTGATAAATCTAATACCTTTGAAATTATTACGCCACTCATCCATTTTTTCATGTGCAAATGGCACAGCTTCAATTCCATGCTCTATAAACATTGGGTGTGGTTCGGCTTTAGCACGGTAATGATCAAATTCATTTTTACAAAGATTATCTACAGCACTATTGAGTGTGAAAGGTAGGCTCGGTGGTCTGATTTTATGTTTGTAAGCAAGATAAAAACACCTTTGGCAATTTAAATGTTGCTCAACTGCTGATCTGCTTATTTTATGCATTTCTTAACATCTCAATATGAGGGATATCATCCTCTAAGTATTCCTCACTTGCCTTAATAAAGCCAAACTTTTCGTAATAATTTTCTAAATAGCTCTGTGCAGATATTCTTATAGCTTGCGCACTTTCTTTTTGTACTAAATCTATGGCTGCATTTATGACTTGCTCAGCTATTCCCCTACTTCGATATGATTTTTTTGTGACTATTCGACCAAATGATACTTCTGCAAACCTCGTGCCAGCCGGATTAATTCTGAGATAGCTAATAATTTCTCCATTGTCTTCGAACCATAAATGTTGGCATTGATCATCTAACCCATCCATGTCTTGGTAGGGGCAATCTTGTTCGATGATAAAGACCTCTATCCTTAGTTGCATGATCTTATAAAATTCAACCTTGTTTAATTGGTTAAAAGTTTTTATTATGACTGGTCCAGTTTGATTGGGCATGAGCAAATTATGAAAGAAAGTGTTTACGATTTCAAAGTTGAAGACATAAATGGGCAAGAAGTCTCCATGTCCGACTATAGTGGTAAAGTTTTGCTTATTTGTAATGTTGCAAGTACATGTGGCTTCACACCTCAATACGCTGGTTTGCAAAAAATCTATGACAACTTCAAAGATCAAGGCCTAGAAATTCTCGCTTTTCCATGCAATCAATTCGGAAATCAAGAAAAAGGCGATGAACAGGAAATTAAAGAGTTTTGTGAAGCAAACTATGGTGTAACTTTTCCTATATTTAGCAAAATAGATGTTAATGGTGCTAAAGCTGAGCCTCTATTTGTCTATTTGAAATCACAAATCAAAGGTTTCATGAATACGGAAAGTATTAAATGGAATTTTTCTAAATTTTTGGTAAACAAAAATGGGCAAGTAGAAAAACGATACGGTTCATTAGATTATCCTGAGGCTATAGAAGCAGATGTTAAAGCTCTGTTAGACACATAATTATTGCATCTTCCCTACCATTTTTAGTTTGATAGTAATTTTTTCTAACTGAAAGTTGATCGAAACCATTCTTCCTGTAAAAATCTTGCGCAATTCTGTTTGATCTCCTAACTTCAAGCAATGCGGTAGATAAATCGGCTAACTTCATTCTTGCTCGCAATATTTTGATCATATAGTCGCCAATTCCCTTTCGTCGCATGTCATGTGCGACTGAAATATTTTGCAAATGACATTCATCTAGCACTTTATTGGCAATGCAAAAACCAACAAGTTTTGAATTATGAATAATTACAAAACTCATGGATCTAAGTTCAAGTATTTTTAAAAAAGTTTCTTTAGACCAAGGAGTCTGATTTGAATAACCTTCAATTTCCATAACATCATCTAAGTGATGTTCAGAAAAATTTTCTATTATGTAGTTATTCGCCAGTGAAATTTGGTTTTCTCTTCTCAACGAAGGCAGTTACACCTTCAATGTTATCTTTAGCACCAACAAGCTTTTCTTGAATTGCTGCCTCATCTTGTAAATTCTTTTCGTATGACTTATTAAAACTTTCTCGCATTAAATGTTTGGTTTTAGCGATAGATTGTGGAGCCAAATCAACATAATTTTTAGCTAAAGCAACTGCTGTTTCAAAACTAGATCCATCCTCACAAACCTCTGAGCAAATCCCTAATTCTAGACACTCGCCTGCAGTTACTCTTTGGGCTTCAGCAGCCATTCGATAGGCTTTTTGATAACCAACAACTCTTGGTAGTAGCCAATTGGTACCGCCGTCTGGTATTAACGCAATCTTTGAGAAGCCAACCTGAAAGAAACTTGAGTTTGACATCACAACAATGTCTGAGCTTAAAAGGTATGCACAGCCTATGCCTGCACATGGACCCTCTACTGCAGAAATAACAACTTTATCCATATAAACTAAATTATTTAAGCCTATGTGGTAGCCTTTGTTGAGTGCATCCTCAACACTACTCCAGCCCATATCTGTACCTTGCTGTGCCGTTAGATCAGCACCAGCACAAAAAGCGCTGCCATTACCACCAATTACTACCGCTCTAAATTTCTTATCTTTTGCTTTTTCAGAATACTCATTAAAAAGGAGCACTGTTTCCTGATCTAAGGCATTTCTCTTTTCAGGTCTATTAAGTTTAATTACTGCAATATCACCTAAATCCTCAAATAAAACTTTTGGTTCAGTCATTTAATTCTTCCGCTATTAGATAATTATTAGTTTTTGTTAATAATACACTTTTCTTCTCAGCATCTTCTCTATGGAATTTTATAATAGGATTTGCTGTCTGTCTTGAATGAAAGAAAGATTTCTCTAGTTCTTTCATTTGACTCTCGTTAGGCGATGCGTAAGATTGTTTATCCAGCCATATTCGTATAATCTCGGAACGTTCAAAATAATCTAGCTCTATAAGCTCGGATATTAATAAACCATCGTCATCACAAACTTTTTCCAGCTTTTCGCTCAAATATCTATGATATAAATTGCTTTGTTTTGCCAATAAATTAGCCATACGGGCTGTATTTTTTCTTGCTGCTGGCCACCTGGCAGTAATTTTTGGAATTATTTGATTGCGCAGAAAATTTCGACTGTAAGCATTATCTTCGTTGGATTCATCTTCAATAAAATCTAGCTTTTTTGAAGTAGAGATATCGATAATTTCATCCTTTGAAAGATTCAACATTGGTCTAATCACAACTTTTCCTTTCACATTAGAAACTCTTTGCATGCCAGAAAGCCCTTTAAGTCCTGTACCTCTCAACACACGGAAAAATACAGTTTCAACCTGATCATCCATATGATGGCCTAAAATAATTACTGTTCCCTCTTTGTAAGCATCAAAAATACCGAACCTAGCAGCTCTTGCAGCAGCTTCATAGCCTTGGCCCTGTTGTTCAACATTTACTTTTTTTTCTTCGAATTTGATTTTGTGCTGTTGGCAAATTTTTGAGCAATGTTCAGCCCAAGAATCGCTATTTCCTTGGGTTTGATGATTGACATGTAAAGCGGTTAACTTTTCTCTTTTTTCACAGCTAGCTAAGAATTCAAATGCAGCGAATAAGGCCAAAGTTGAATCAGCACCACCACTAAAACCAACTACTACTTCATCGCTTTCTAGCAGAATATTTTTTTCTGACTCAGTAAAGAAATCCATATCAGACTCCTATACTTTTAAATTTTTCGTATCGTTTGCTTGTTAAGCCTTCTATAGAATGTTTTGATAAATTTTTTAACTCATTTAAAAAATAATTTTTAACGTTTTTATAAGTCTCTTCATGGTTCCTATGAGCACCACCTATAGGCTCATGCACTATTTCGTCAATAATGCCCAGCTCAATAAGATTTGCTGCATCTAATTTTAATGCGTCAGCTGCTTCTTCAGCATTTTTTGCAGTACGCCATAAAATTGAGGCGCATGCTTCAGGTGATGCTACTGAGTAGATTGAGTATTCAAGCATACCAATTCTATCAGCAAGGCCAATGCCAAAACCTCCCCCTGAACCACCTTCTCCAATTACTAAATTAACAATTGGTGTTTGTAAATCAGACATGATCTCTAAACTTTTGGCAATTGCTTCATGCTGACCAGAATATTCTGCTTTTACGCCAGGATATGCCCCGGGTGTATCTATTAATGTCAGGACTGGTATAGAAAATTTTTCTGCAAGCTTCATTAATCTATTAGCCTTTCTAAAGCCAGATGGATGTGGCATACCAAAGTTTCTGCTGACTCTATCTTCAGTTTCCCTTCCCTTTTCGTGCCCTATTACGACAACTGGATAATTATCTAAAAAAGCAAAGCCGCCAATGATTGCTTTATCATCCTCACTTAACCTATCGCCATGTATTTCTTCAAATCCGTCGAATACTTCATACATATAATCTAAGGTATGTGGACGATTTGGATGTCTTGCTACTAGTACTTTTTGCCAAGGACTTAAATTTGAATAAATCTTTTCAGTTTCTATTTTTGATTGTTCCTCCAACGCAGCTATTTCTTCAGCTAAATTAGTAGGAGCAGGAACTATTTTTTTTAGTTCCTCAATTTTTTCTAAGCAAGTATATATTGGTTGCTCAAATTCTAAATGTTGTTCCATTCTTAAAACAGTTTGTAATTCTCTTCGCCAAAAATCTCATTTATCTTGTCGAACGTACTATCCTCTAAGGAAATTTTAAAGGTGTCAACTTTTACTTCACTGGAAATATTTAGTTCATCATCCATTAAATTAAGAATTACTTCTAAACCATCTGGATCATTTAAGCTCTTTAATTCTTTAAACTTTCCATTGCCAAGCTCCTTCAATTTTTTTCTAGGTACATTTAATTGGATTTTAGATGTAACAAGATTTCGTGCCAACTCTATAGGCATAACATCTGTAGCTCGTATTTTTATGCCAACATCCTCAAAATTACCTCTTCTGTAATCATCTGCAACAACTGTACCTTTAATCATTACTACAGAATTTTCTTTAAAAAGAGGTTTTTTCTCGTCATACAGTTCTATTGGCACTGAAACATCTATTAAGCCTGTCTCATCCGAGATCTCTAGGAATACAAATATACTTGTACCCTTCTTTACAATCCGCCTGTGGTTTATTAAGGCAGGAATAAATTTTTCATTAGTCGTGGTCATAAGCTTATTAATTGGCTGTAATTTTGAAGAAATAGTTTTTCTTAATAATGAAACTGGATGCTTGCTGTAATAAAAACCAAATGATTCAAGCTCCATTTTTAGTTTCTCTGATTCAGAAAAATGTTTTGGTTCATAGCCACTTACTTTCATATCATTTTCACTACCAAACATTTCCATAACTGCTGATTCTTTTGATTTAAATTTCTGTTCTGAAGCTTCCAAGTAACTCTTAATTGAACTTACTGCTTCATCACGCGTACATATCTCATCGAAAGCACCAGCTTTTGCCATGCTCTGTAATGACCTAATACCTCCTTTTCTTAAATCTACTCTAGATGCAAAATCCATAAGGCTGGTATATCGGCCATTTGCTCTTTCGGCACAAACTTCTTCTATAAACTTTCTTCCAACATCTTTTAATGCAGCAAGACCATATTCGATTTCATCCTTTTCGTTAACAATAAAAGTTGGGTGTGATGTATTTATATTTGGCGATAGTATAGTTACATCCATAACAGCACAATCCTTGACATGAGGTTCAAGCTTATCTGTCTTATCTTGTTCAGATGAAAGGACTGACGCTATAAAGTGCGATGGAAAATGTGTCTTTAAATATGCTGTTTGATAAGCAATTAATGCATAAGCAGCCGAATGTGATTTATTAAAACCATAGCCTGCGAATTTTTCTATATTGTCAAAAATTTCATTAGCTTTTTTCTTGCCAATACTATTATTTTCACAACCATCTACAAAAACACTTTTCTCGGCTTCCATCACATCTGCTTTTTTCTTACCCATGGCTCTACGCAAATTATCAGCATCTCCCAGTGAGTAAGAGGCTAATACTTGAGCAGCTTCCATAACTTGTTCTTGATAAACAAACACACCATAAGTTTCATTTAATACCTTTTTAAGATCTGGATGCTGGTAGGCAATACTTTCTCGACCGTTTTTTCTATTGATATAGTCATCTGCCATTCCTGAATTAAGTGGTCCTGGCCTGTAAAGTGCTACAAGAGCAGTTATATCCGAGAAATTTTCTGGTTTCATACGTTTAATCAAATCCATCATGCCACTTGATTCCAATTGGAAAATTCCTTTTGTTTTTCCAGAACTTAGTAAGCTAAATACTTTAGGATCATCATAAGAAATCTTCTTAAGCTTAAAATCAGGTTTTACTTTTTGAACCGACTTAACTGCATTATTAATGACAGTTAGTGTTCTCAGTCCTAAGAAATCAAATTTAACTAAACCAACATCTTCAACGTCATACATATCAAGTTGAGTTGCCATAGAGTTAGTTTCAACATCGTAATGAAGCGGGGTAAATTCATGAATATCATTCGGGGCAATAACTACACCAGCCGCATGTTTTCCAATACTTCTTGCACAACCCTCTAATTTCAAGGAAAGCTCAAGAACCTCAGCTGCTTCTTCATTATCTTTTCTAATTGCTTGTAATTCAGGTGACTCATTTATAGCGTCGTTTAATTTGATTCCAGGCGTGAGCGGGATCATTTTAGCAATCATGTCACCAAAGCCATAAGGTTTGCCCAAAATTCTTGTTACATCTCTTGTTACACCACGAGCTGCCATCGTTCCAAGCGTTCCAATCTGTGCAACAGATTCAACACCATATTTGTTTTGAACATATTCAATAACTTTATCTCTGCCTTCGATACAAAAATCAATATCAAAATCAGGCAAAGACATACGTTCCGGATTTAAGAATCTTTCAAAAAGTAAGCCATGTTCAATAGGATCAAGAGAAGTTATAGAAAGCACAAATGCAACTAAAGAACCTGCGCCTGAGCCTCTGCCTGGACCAACTGGAATCTCTTGATCTTTTGCCCATTTAACAAAATCCATCACAATTAGGAAATACCCTGGATAGCCTTTATCAATGATTATTTTAAGTTCTTTATCCAGACGTTCTTGGTAAAGAATTTTATCGATTTTAGGATTTTCATTTAGATATTCATCCAATTTGTTTTGAGCAATTTCTTCAAGATGTTGAGCAAGTGACTTATTTTCTTCAATTTCGTAAGAAGGCAAATAATATTGCTCCTCTTCTAAAAATACATTGCATAGTTTTGCTACTTCAAAAGTATTTGCCATTGATTCAGCACTATGATTTTCAGCCAT
>Ga0163109_10004319_pt1 | contig 10810 bp, 8 predicted proteins | sample CRUFie1St13metaG_FD_108704 | JGI IMG/M metagenome (GOLD analysis project Ga0163109, IMG submission 108704) | Marine microbial communities from the Costa Rica Dome - CRUD Field 142mm St13 metaG | ecosystem: Environmental > Aquatic > Marine > Oceanic > Photic zone | place: Costa Rica: the Eastern... | reverse complement strand
GCCGCATGACATATCACCTTGCTCACAGAAGCTCGCTGTAGCCCGGAAAACGGGCGCCAATACTAACCAAGTTGATGCAGCGAAGCAATAAGCTCGGCTATCCAGCACTCCGGCAGGCTTGATATACCTTTATCGCGTCAACCGTGTCTGCCACATCGTGGGTTCGGATAATATGAGCCCCTGCCTGCAAAGCCAGAATGGTTGCGGCGACAGAGCCGGACAGTCGCCGCGCTACCGACCGCCCCGTGACGGCACCGATCATGGATTTTCGGGAGACACCAACCAATATTGGCGCGCCAAGCTCATGGAATTCATCCAGGCGGCGCAATAACTCGTAATTGTGCTCAACGGATTTGCCAAAGCCAAATCCCGGATCGACCAAAATCCGTGATCGCTCCACTCCTGCCTGCTCACTGTCCTCGATACGCTGCTTTAGAAAACCGAGCACTTCATCAACGACGCTGCCATAGGAGAAGGTTTCCTGCATGGATGATGGCTGGCCCTGCATGTGCATAAGACAAACTGCAGGGGCCGTCTGCCCCTCGACGACAACTCCCATGGCACCCGCACGAGTCAGTGCCCTGACATCATTTACCAGGCCGGCGCCGGCAGCGAGCGCTGCAGACATGACCGCAGGAGTGCTGGTATCAATAGACAGCAGAACATCGAATTCAGCGCGCAATATTTCCAGAACAGGGATCGTTCGATCCAGCTCTTCATCAACGGGCACCGGATTGGCACCCGGCCTGGTAGATTCCCCGCCAACATCCAGTATCAGAGCACCGTCCCGAACCATCTGAGAAGCCTTAAATAGGACTTTGTCGCGATCAATTATAAACTCAGAACGATCAAGCCGGGCCAACTCGGCACCATCAAAGAAAGAGTCGGGGGTAATATTCAGAATGCCCATACAGATCGGAGAACACAGCTCTAACTGTCGTTCTCCAGCCTGTAGGGTGTATGCTGTTGGCAAGAGCCGGGAGCTTGGCGAACTAGTGCTCGCCGGCAGGACCACCGATCGGACCTGACTGGCCATCTGGATTAGTCTCCGCGCGAGGCTTCATCACTTCCTCCTCTACAGGGGTCGCGCCTGAGCCGTCGCTATCCGAGTCAGTCCAACCAATAGGAGGCCTTGGTGTTTTACCCTGCATTATGTCATCAATCTGATCAGAGTCGATGGTTTCATATTCTATCAACGCATCCTTCATGATCTCGAGCAGATGGCGATTATCTTCCAGAATCTGCTCGGCTTTTCCGTAACATTCGTCAATGATTTTACGGACCTCACGATCAATCGCCTTCGCCGTCTCACTGGACACAGATTTAGTCTGCGTGGCAGCTGACCGTCCGAGAAAGACCTCACCTTCATCTTCTGAGTAAAGAAGGGGTCCCAGTTCCTCAGACAGACCCCACTTTGTCACCATGTTCCGAGCCATTTCTGTTGCCCGCTGGATATCGTTAGAGGCGCCAGTTGTCACTCCTTCCTTACCCAAGGTCATCTCTTCTGCGATGCGACCGCCGTATAGGCTGCAAATCTGACTGAGAATGTGCTGCTTGCTGTAGCTGTAGCGATCCTCCTCCGGCAAGAACATCGTCACACCCAGCGCACGGCCGCGAGGAATGATGCTCACTTTGTAAACCGGATCATGCTCCGGCATCAGGCGACCGACAATGGCATGGCCTGATTCATGGTAAGCCGTGTTCAGGCGCTCCTTCTCAGACATCACCATCGACTTGCGCTCAGCGCCCATCATGATCTTGTCTTTGGCCTTTTCAAATTCTTCCATTGTGACCAGGCGCTTGCTCGCCCGCGCCGCGAACAACGCAGCCTCGTTGACAAGGTTGGCCAAATCAGCGCCGGAGAATCCGGGAGTACCTCTGGCTATCACGCTGGCCTCAACGTGATCGTCAATGGGAACCTTACGCATGTGTACTTTAAGAATCTGCTCACGGCCGCGGATGTCAGGAAGGCCCACAACAACTTGTCGGTCGAATCGGCCGGGACGCAACAGGGCCGGGTCGAGTACATCTGGCCGGTTAGTGGCCGCCATGACGATGACACCATCATTAACCTCAAAGCCATCCATTTCGACCAGCAGCTGGTTCAGAGTCTGTTCCCGTTCATCATGACCGCCACCGAGACCAGCACCACGATGACGCCCAACAGCATCAATCTCGTCGATGAAGATAATGCAGGGCGACTGTTTTTTGGCCTGATCAAACATGTCGCGGACTCTCGAAGCGCCCACGCCCACAAACATTTCCACAAAGTCTGACCCGGAGATAGAAAAGAACGGCACCTTTGCCTCACCGGCGATAGCTTTTGCCAGGAGGGTCTTACCGGTTCCCGGCTGGCCCACCATCAGGATGCCCCGGGGGATCTTACCGCCAAGACGTTGAAATTTGTCCGGCTCGCGCAAAAACTCCACCAGCTCCTCGACGTCTTCTTTCGCCTCTTCAACACCGGCAACATCAGCAAAGGTGACCTTGATCTGGTCTTCGCCCAGCAGTTTGGCCTTGCTCTTGCCAAAAGACATCGGGCCACCCCGACCACCGGCACCACCCCCCTGCATCTGACGCATGAAGAAGAAGAACAAAGCAATGATAATCAAGATGGGAAAGCTAGCAACCAACAGCTGGGACCAGATGCTCTGCTGTTCTGGCTCGTTTGCAATGATCTCGACATTATTTTCAAACAGATCATTCATCAGCTGGTCATCACCGATAAGCGGCATGATGGTCCGAAACTGGCTGTTGTCCGAGCGAATACCGGTAATGTTGATTCCGGCAAGCTCTACCGCATCGACGCGACCAGAGCGTACCTCCCTGATGAACTGAGAATAGTTGATATTCTCTTCCCGGGTCTCCTGATTGATATTGTTAAATACCGTCAGCAACACTCCGGCTATTACCATCCAGAGAATTAGATTTTTTGCCATGTCATTCAAGGACTTATCTCCTAATTGATCAGAGCCAATGGCACTGAGACTACACTGCCGCTCGGGCAGACTACGCAGACCATTCTAATGACTGCAGAAAATTTTGCACGCTTCTCACTTCACTGCAGCCTGGCAGATCAAGGCTGAAACCCAGAACCGATCAAATAGACCTCGCGAGAACGGGCTCTAGAAGCCTTGGGCTTTCTGGTTTTGACGCTATTAAAGCTGGACTGCATTTCCCGATGGTATTCGGGATAACCTGCACCGTGGAAGAGCTTCACTAGGAAGTACGCCCCGGGTTTCAGTATGGTTTTCGCCAACTCAAGAGCCACTTCGGCCAGCCCTAAACTGCGGGGCTGGTCGATCTCACTCACCCCGGTAATATTGGGGGCCATATCAGAAATTACAAGGTCAGCTCCAGGTTCACCAATGACCGACAACAAGCGTGTATAAACCAGATCGTCCGTAAAATCACCCTGCACGAAGTCTACGCCTGCGATCGGGTCCATTGGCAGGATATCAGACGCTACGACCCTGCCCTCATCGCCCACCAGTTCTGCTGCCACCTGAGACCAGCCACCGGGAGCAGCACCGAGATCTACCACCGTCATGCCGGGTCTGATCAGCCCATCTTTGGCCTGCATCTCCAGCAACTTGTAGCTGGCCCGCGACCGATAGCCCTCACCCTTGCTACGCCGTACATAGTCATCATCGAAATGCTCTCTCAGCCACTGTTTACTGCTCTTTGATCTTGGCATGACTAGAGAGTGGACTGAAAACCCGGTACCCGAAGTGGAAGTGAGTTGCTAGAATCCGGTTCCCGCCGACATACGAGGCAGGCCAATGAGTCTTAGCAACGCAGAAAAAAAAAGCTTCAGAGCGATAGGTCACGCACTCAAGCCCTTAGTCATCATTGCACAAAAAGGGCTGACCGAGAACGTCATCCAGGAAATCCATCGTGCTCTTGAAGCCCACGAGCTTATCAAGATCAAACTGCAGATATCTGATCGTGAGAAGCGCAGAGCCATGATCGAGGAGATCTGTGACACCCATCACGCCGAGTCTGTACAAAGCATTGGCCACGTTGTGCTGCTCTATCGCGCGGCCAAGCAACCCGACCCCAGGCTGTCCAATCTGATCAGAAAAATACCCTAGCCCGGGTCGCAGGCCCGACGCCTCAGATATGTGCCACCGACTCAATCTCGAACTCAAGATCACCCGCCGGCGCTTTCACCACAACCTCATCCCCCTCATGCTTGCCCATGATGGCCCTTGCAATCGGCGAAACCACCGAAATTTTACCCGCCGCCACATCGGCCTCATCTTCACCAACGATATGGTAGGTAACCGACTCTTCGGTTTCCAGATTGTACAAGGTCACGGTTGTGCCGAATATCACTCTGCCCGAGGGTTCTATCTTGGTGACATCAATAATCTCGGCATCGGCAAGTTTTCCCTCAATTTCCTTGATGCGGCCCTCGCAAAAGCTCTGCTGCTCTCGCGCGGCATGATATTCCGCATTTTCTTTCAGGTCGCCGTGCTCTCTTGCCTCAGCAATCGCTGCGGTAATTTTCGGCCTGGTTACACTTTTAAGCTCATTGAGCTCATTACGCAGGGCTCCGGCACCTTTGACCGTCATGGGAACTTTAGTAATAGACATAGGAATGTGTCAGCGTACGTTTCAGTGGCATGATGAGAGCCGGTGGTTAATGAAGGTCTGCATGCAGGTCCTGCAAAGTGTAAACCGACATGTTGTTGCCGAATTCCAGCGCATCACAAACTGCCAGCGCCCCTGCGATTGTGGTAGTGCAAAATACGCTGTGGCGCAGCGCGGTCCGTCTGATCGTAGACGAGTCTGCGATCGCCTGTTTGCCTTCCGTCGTGTTGAACACCACCTGAATCTCATCATTTTTTAGCATATCGACTATATGGGGTCTACCTTCGGCTACCTTATTTACACCCTTGACCTTCAGACCAGCATCTTCTAAGACCGCCGCCGTGCCGTGCGTCGCAACCAGGTCATACCCCAGCGCCAGTGCCCGTCTCGCAACCTCGACGACAAAGGGCTTGTCGCGGTCTCTCACACTGATAAAGCAGGTTCCCGATTCCTCAATCACATCGCCTGCGCCCATCTGGGCCTTGGCGTAAGCCTCTGCAAAAGTCTCGCCCACGCCCATGACTTCTCCGGTCGATTTCATTTCCGGCCCGAGAATAGGGTCAACACCCGGAAACTTACTGAATGGAAAAACGGCTTCCTTGACCGCGTAAGTTTTTGGCACGACTTCCTCAGTGAAGCTCTGTTCCTCAAGCGTTTTGCCAATCATGCAGCGCGCCGCCACCATCGCCAGCGAAGTACCGATGCATTTCGAGACAAACGGCACCGTGCGTGACGCCCGCGGATTGACCTCGATGATATAGACCTCTCCATCCTGATAGGCCAGCTGAGTATTCATCAGTCCCACCACACCCAGTTCAAGCGCCAAAGCGGTAACCTGCTCCCTGATCCTGTCCTGAACATCATCCGGCAAGTTGTAGGGCGGCAGCGAGCAGGCTGAATCGCCGGAATGGATGCCTGCCTGCTCGATGTGTTGCATGATCGCGCCTACCACTACCCGCTGTCCGTCACTGACCACATCGACATCAATTTCGATCGCCGAACTGAGAAAGTGGTCGAGCAGCACCGGACTCTCATTAGACACCTTGACCGCGTCATGCATATAACGCTGCAGCTCGGCTTCGTTATAGACGATTTCCATAGCCCGACCGCCCAGTACATAGGAGGGTCTTACAACCAGCGGGTAATCAATATTCTTTGCCTGCTTCAGTCCCTCTTCAACCGAGCGAACAGTGCAGTTTGGTGGCTGTTTCAGATCTAGTTTTTCAATGAGCTGCTGAAACCGCTCGCGATCTTCGGCGCGATCAATTGCATCTGGGCTGGTGCCGATTACCGGCACACCCGCGTCTTCGAGCTGCTTGACCAGATTGAGCGGTGTTTGGCCGCCGAACTGGACGATCACCCCGACAGGCCGTTCCAGCTTGACCACTTCGATGACATCCTCGAAGGTAAGCGGCTCAAAATACAGGCGATCTGAAATATTGAAATCAGTCGAGACCGTCTCAGGATTACAGTTCACCATGATGGTTTCAAAGCCATCTTCGCGCATGGCCAAAGCCGCCTGCACACAGCAATAATCAAACTCGATACCCTGCCCGACCCGGTTGGGGCCGCCTCCCAGCACCATGATTTTATCGCGATCGCTCGGCAGGGCCTCACACTCTTCTTCATAGGTGGAATACATATAGGCCGTGGTTGACACAAACTCAGCCGCACAGGTGTCGACACGCTTGTAAACAGGGCGGACTCCTAAAGCATGACGCGCCAGCAACACTTCTCCTTCCGAAACTCCCAGCAGCTGAGCCAAGCGCTTGTCAGAAAACCCTTTACGTTTAAGTGAGCACATTGCGAGCTGATCAAGTTGGGAAAGCTGCTGCGTCTGTAGCAATTCCTCGGACTTGATTAGATCTTCAATCTGAATCAGGAACCAGGGATCGATACCACTGAGATCGGACACCGTCGCCACTGACCAGCCTAAGCGAAAAGCATCAGCAACGAACCAGATACGCTGAGCTCCAGGTTCAGTGAGCTCCCGGGTAAGGACGGCCTTGGCATTGCTCAGGTCGGCTTCAAGAATCGGATCAAAACCACACATGCCCACCTCCAAGCCGCGCAGCGCCTTCTGCATTGACTCCTGGAACGTGCGCCCGATCGCCATAACCTCACCGACTGATTTCATCTGTGTGGTAATGCGATCATCAGCCTCCGGGAATTTCTCAAAAGTGAACCTCGGAATCTTCGTCACCACATAATCGATCGCCGGTTCAAACGATGCCGGCGTGACTCCACCAGTAATTTCATTTCGCAGTTCATCGAGCGTGAAGCCGATTGCCAGTTTTGCAGCCACTCTGGCGATCGGAAAACCTGTGGCTTTGGACGCTAGAGCTGACGAACGCGACACTCGTGGGTTCATTTCAATAACGACCAGGCGACCATTGTCCGGATTCACCGCAAACTGCACGTTGGAGCCACCGGTCTCTACGCCAATCTCCCGCAACACCGCAATCGAGGCGTTGCGCATGATCTGATATTCCTTGTCAGTGAGAGTCTGTGCGGGCGCGACGGTAATCGAATCACCGGTATGCACACCCATCGCATCAAAATTCTCAATGGCGCAGACAATGATACAGTTGTTATTCCTATCTCTGACCACCTCCATTTCATATTCCTTCCAGCCAATGAGCGACTCATCGATGAGCAGTTCATTGGTGGGGGAAAGCTCAAGGCCGCGAGCACAGATCTCCTCAAATTCCTCTCGGTTGTAGGCTATGCCGCCACCACTGCCGCCTAGGGTAAAAGACGGCCTGATAATGCAGGGAAAGCCAAGTGCATCGAGGCCCGCAAAGGCCTCTTCCATACTGCGCGCCATGAAGTGACGCGGTGTTTCCAACCCAATCGCGACCATCGCGTTATCGAACAGTTCCCGGTCTTCTGCTTTATCGATGGCCTCACACTTCGCACCGATCAGCTCCACATCATACTTTTCAAGGATGCCGTGACGATTCAGGTCCAGAGCGCAGTTAAGCGCAGTCTGTCCTCCCATGGTCGGAAGAATCGCGTTCGGCCGCTCCTTGGCGATGATTTTCTCAATAATCCGCCACTCAACCGGCTCAATGTAGGTGGCGTCAGCCATCGCCGGGTCTGTCATTATGGTCGCGGGATTGGAGTTCACCAGGATCACACGAAACCCTTCTTCACGCAGTGCCTGACAGGCCTGTGCGCCGGAGTAGTCAAATTCGCAGGCTTGCCCGATAACAATAGGGCCTGCCCCCAGGATAAGAATGCTTTCAATATCAGTTCTGCGGGGCATCTTTAGCTTGCTTCCTTCTGGTCCAGTGGACGGTTGCGCATGAAGTTCGCCATCAGCTCGATGAAGTGATCGAACAGCGGCGCGACATCATGAGGTCCAGGACTAGCTTCGGGGTGACCCTGAAAACCGAATGCAGGTTTGTCACTGCGCTCAATTCCCTGGAGAGAGCCATCGAAGAGTGATTTGTGAGTGGCTGTTAAATTGTTGGGCAAACTGGCGGCATCCACGGCAAAACCATGGTTCTGGCTGGTAATCATCACCGTGCCATCTGCTAGATTTTGTACCGGATGATTTGCGCCATGGTGACCGAGACGCATCTTGACAGTTGCCGCACCACAGGCCAGCGCGAGCAGCTGACACCCAAGGCAAATGCCGAACAAAGGCAAATCAGCCTCGAGGAATTCACCGATGGCGGCAATGGCGTAGTCACATGGTTCAGGGTCTCCCGGACCGTTCGATAGAAACACCCCGTCCGGCCGCATGGCCAGTACTTCACTGGCAGGCGTCTTTGCCGGAACAACGGTGATCTCGCAGCCTCGTGCTGCCAACATCCTGAGAATGTTGCGCTTGACGCCAAAGTCGTAAGCGACCACGCGAAAGCGAAGGTCAGTGTTGGCAGCATAGCCTGAACCGAGCGACCACACTCTCTCATCCCAGCTGTATAGATTCTTCGCGCTCACGACCTTGGCCAAGTCCATGCCCTTAAGTCCCGGAAATTCTTTGGCCAGACTGACCGCGCCGGCCTCGCCGATCGCCGCCAGTTCCTCACCGGAAACTATGGCGCCATTCAACGGACCCTGATCGCGCAGTAACCTAGTGAGGCGACGAGTATCGATCTCCGCGATCGCCACCACGCCCCTTCCGGACAGAAAATCCTCAAGTGACTGCTGCTTGCGCCAATTGCTCGCCAACATCGGCAGATCACGAATCACCAAACCGGAGGCCCACACCGAATCTGACTCATTGTCCTCATCGTTGGTACCGGTGTTACCGATATGCGGATATGTCAGCGTGACAATCTGCTGAGCATAGGAAGGGTCAGTAAGAATCTCCTGATAACCCGTCATTGAGGTATTAAATACCACTTCGCCGCTGGACTTGCCCTGCGCGCCGATCGCGATGCCTTTGAAAATACTGCCGTCTGCCAACGCCAGAACCGCTTCTCGAGTCACTTCATACCCTCTTCAGTTCGTCTTGCCTTTCCCTGTCCAGTTATTTTCTACAGGCGAAAAAAAGCGGAGAGAGGAAAACCTCGCTCCGCCTTTCAGTATATTCGTCCGATCTGTAAGTTTTCAGCATTTATCATACTGAGAGACAATGGTATAAAAAATTGATCAGTTGTGTCTATCTAACGAAGCCAGATTTTTCAGTTGAGCGCAGGTATATTCGCAAAACGAAAGCTTGAGACGCTGTCATGCCCGTTCTCAACAGCTTATCCACAAACCGCTGTATATAATCCTAGTCTGCACCCAGATCCAACACATCCAGCATTGAATAAACGCCGTTGGGTTGGCCCGCCAGCCACCGAGCAGCCCGAACGGCACCGCGCGCAAATGTCATCCGGCTCGTGGCTTTATGGGTAATTTCAACGCGCTCTCCGTCAGTAGCAAAGAGCACTCTATGATCCCCAACAATGTCGCCTGCCCGAATGGTGTTGAAGCCGATGGTTTTCGGGTCACGGGTTTCACTGAACCCCTCACGACCATACTCTGCCACCTCGTCTAGCTTGCGCCCAAGAGCCTTGGCAACAACCTCGCCCATCTGCAGTGCAGTCCCAGAGGGAGCATCCTTCTTGAACCGGTGGTGCGCTTCGGTAATCTCTATATCAACCTCGTCACCCAGCACGCGGGCAGCACGGGCCAATAAATCAAAGCAGAGGGTGACCCCGACACTCATATTCGGCGCGAATACCAGTGGCAACTGAGTCTGGGCGATCTTGTCTTTTTCCGAGGGACTGAAGCCGGTTGTCCCGAGCACCATTGACTTGCCGTGGTACTGACACAGCTCAACGTGGACCAGACTGGACGCTGGCGATGTAAAATCGATCAAAATATCAAAATCGTCAATGACCGTCTCCAGATCAGTCACCGCAGTGACGCCTGATGGCTGTCCCTGTGCGCTGATGCCGATGTCTTGGCCTAGCGCAGAATCACCCGCAAGGACGGACGCCGCAGTTGTCTGCATTTCAGGTTTCTGAGCGTCTACGGCTTGTACGAGGGCTTGGCCCATACGGCCGGCAACACCCGCAATGGCGACTCTGATCATTCGCATGTCCTGTGTGTAAGGCTGCCGATTATACAGAGTGAACAAAGGCGCGCGAACTACTTGTGCCGCTCACAACCGCAGCGCGCCAAGACTTTTCAGGGTGTCTCAGAATTCCTCCGCACTCATCGCCATCAGCGTCTCCGCACCAGCTTCGATTTCTTCTACCAGCGCCCGAGTTCTCGGCAGCAGCCGGGCAAAGAAGAATTCCGCTGTCTTGACCAGACCGGAGAGATGGGCCGTGTCGCCTGATCCGGCCTGAAGTTTTGGTAGAACCGCTGCCAGAATGCGCAGCCACATAAAGTTGTAGAGCGTCAGGCCAAGCAATTCCATATAGGCGTAGGAAGCAGCTCCGATCTCCTCCGGATTGTCGCCGGCGCGATCAATTACACTCCGGGTGACGCTGTGCATCATTTGCTGATTGCTGAGCAAATGCGGCAGGTATCGGTCCATGCCCGGAATATCCTGCACATCTGCAGCGAAGTTATCCATTTCAGTCAGCAGCACTGCCAAAAATTCACCCTTACCGCGCACCGTTTTGCGCCCCATCAAATCCAGCGCCTGAATCCCATTGGCCCCCTCGTAAATCTGAGCGATGCGGGCATCACGCACATTTTGCTCCAGACCCCATTCCGCGACGTAACCATGACCTCCGAGCACCTGTTGTCCCATGACACACATTTC
>Ga0163109_10004318_pt1 | contig 10811 bp, 9 predicted proteins | sample CRUFie1St13metaG_FD_108704 | JGI IMG/M metagenome (GOLD analysis project Ga0163109, IMG submission 108704) | Marine microbial communities from the Costa Rica Dome - CRUD Field 142mm St13 metaG | ecosystem: Environmental > Aquatic > Marine > Oceanic > Photic zone | place: Costa Rica: the Eastern... | reverse complement strand
TCACGGGGAGCATGATGAGGATATATCTCCAAGGGAAATACTTAATCGCGGAATTGTCTCCGAGGACTTATGGCAAAAACTGGCCTCTGTTAGTCTTGAACTTTTTGCCTTCGGTCAACAAATGGCTTCTGAGCGAGGACTCCTTCTTGCGGATACAAAATATGAGTTTGGTTTGATTGATGGTGAACTCATACTCATTGATGAGATTCATACTCCCGACAGTTCTCGATATTTCTATGCTGATGGTTTTGATGAAGCGGTAAGCCAAGGAAGACCGCCTAAGCACCTCTCCAAAGAATTTGTTAGAGAGTGGCTAATGTCTAAGGGATTTCAAGGTCGCGAAGGGGATGTTATGCCTGTTATGGAGGATGAGGACGTTCAGTTGATCCGCGATCGCTATATGGAGCTGTATGAGACCATGCTCGGCAGACCCTTCCAAGAGGAATCTATGGATAATCTCCAGGAGACAATCAATGTCTTTTTAAAAAGGTAGAATCACACTGAATTGTATGATTTAAGTACTGATATTCTATCGAGTAAATCGTCTTTCTTCATAAAAAGAAGACCAGTAGATTGTATCATTCAAAGGATCCCAATAATGGGTAAAGGTATCCTGAAAAAAGGAGGTCAATGTTAGATTAGTACTTGTAAGATCTGATAATACTATTGGAAATGAAACACCCTCTTCAGTAGTCACTTGGATTAATGGATCAAGCTGTAAATCCTCAACTACATCGATGTTTAGAATTTCAAAATTGTCGTTTCTTATATCAAGGGAGTCACCGAAGGTATATATTCTACCGAGGTAGCTTGCAAGGATATGGTAAGTTGGGGCTTGTGAATCCCCACAGCTGTCGACAAAAATGGTATCACCTATCGACCCAAACTCATAAGTTAGTGCATCAAACCACCCTGGATCTCCAGGTTCATAATTAATTGTGTCAACAGAGGTTATTACCAGGTCTAAAGGGTAGCTTCGGTAATAGCCATTTTCTTGTATTTCAAGGCCCTCATAAAGATTCCAAACATGATTTATAGAAGGGATGTTAGGGTTGTCATCACAACAGTCTGGAGGGGGACACTCTTCGCAGCAACCACACACGTTTGTACAGAGCATAATATAAATGTACAGAATAGGTAATATCAATATGCTCTTCATTGTGATCTATTTAACTCTAATAAAATTAAAAAGAAAGTAGTAAATGAGACCTGTTTACAGATACTGGGTATTTGATTATTGTTCAAACCCCGTTAAATAATGCTAACGTTTAACACACGTTAAGGCATTGTGAAAATATCATAAATAATTGATAGTCAGGAAATAAACTTGGAATTGAATCCGTCTTTATCCTGAATTGTTCATCAAAAATTATTAGTTATTATGAAAAAGAATGTTTTGTTTTTTGCCTTAGGTGGTCTTTTATTGACGAGTGCAGGTCTAGTATCCTGTGAATACCTTATCAAAGAGGACTCACAGGGGGAAGAGGAGGTTGTACAAGATGATGCAGCTGCTATAAAATCATCAGAAGCTGATGCCATAGAATCTGGCGATGCAGAAGATGTAGAGTCTTCTGCTGTTCTTGACGAGACGCAGAATACAGCATCCGCTGAAGAAGGCGATGAGGTGCAAGATGCGAGTCAAGAAACTCCTTCTGAGTAGTCAATAATGTGACAAGGAAGCATAAGCTCGACTTCCTATATTAAAAGCACATCCTAATCGGGTGTGCTTTTTTTATGCCTGCGATGGGGATTGCGCGCTCTGGCGCTGGAAAAGATAACCCATCACTCCGAAGAGGATAGAGAAGCCGACGGTAGAGGCCATTCCATAGGTCAAAAAGGGTAGAGCGCTCACATAGCACATACCTAATCCGCTAAGAGTAGGAGGGTACATGTTCATGCTAGCCCAAACCCCGAAGTTCGACACAGCAAAAAATAGTAAAGGAGATACAACACTAGCCAAACCATAATGGCCTAGAACATGGCCTTTCTCTTCACTTCGTTTTTTCAGAAATTGGGTAAATGCAAAGATCAGTAGCATGGCAATCATGGCAAAAACAAACGATTGGCTGATCCATGTAAAGCCTTCATAGAAACCTGCGTAGAGGGTGTTATTTATAATAAGATCAGTAACAAACCAAGCAGCCAGTGGTAAAATCAAGCTCAATGATTTTCTGTGCAGAGCAAAAACTCCAAAGATCATCATGGCTTCAAAGGGCGCAACATTGGGCAGATGGAGCGTCAGAAATCTGGCAATCACAGCAAACACAACGGTGATCGCAGCAAGAAGCATCGATTTTTGGGGATTACTTTTTGTTATATCAACCATAGAAAAATTTTGTTGAGTTCTAACCTAAAGATAAGGGCATAGCATTAATAAGATGGAATTCTATGTAAAAGTCAAAAAAATTTTATCGAACGACCGTTTGATAAACGGCTTTTTTGTACATTTAGAGCAAGCAAGAATTCATGAGTGACCAAGCAAAAATTATATACAACGATCAAACATTTGAGGCACCTGTAATCAAGGGTTCCGAAGGGGAACTAGGTCTCGATATCTCAAAGTTAAGAGGGAGTACTGGATTAGTAACCTATGATGTAGCCTACAAAAATACAGGGGCAACACAGAGTTCAATCACCTTCATTGATGGAGAAAAGGGAATTCTTCGACATAGGGGATACAGTATTGAAGACTTAGCCAATAATGCAAGCTTTCTTGAAGTTGCTTTTTTATTACTTAAAGGTCACCTTCCCAATAAGAAAGAATATGAAAACTATGCAGACTTGATTCGCATGCATACCCTCGTTAATGAAGATGTGAAGCATGTTTTTCAAGCCTTCCCTAATGGATCTCACCCAATGGGACAGCTTATGACGATGATGTCGATGATGTCAGCATTCTATCCGGATTCTCTGAATCCGCATCGCAGTGAGGAGGACTTTGATATGACGATTACTCGATTGATTGCCAAGACGCCAACGTTGGTTGCCATGATTCAGAAAAAGAAAATGGGGCACCCATTAGTTTATCCAAAGAATAATCTCGAATACGTAGACAATTTCTTAAACATGACCTTCGGGCAAATTACTGAAGAATATACGGTTGATCCTGTGTTGAGCTCGGCAATGAATAAGCTGTTAATTCTTCACGCAGATCATGAGCAAAATTGTTCGGCTTCTACGGTGCGAATTGTTGGATCCTCTCAATCCAATCTGTATGCATCGATCTCGGCGGGTATCGCAGCACTTTGGGGCCCTTCTCATGGAGGTGCCAATCAGCGAGTACTTGAGATGTTAGAAGAAATCGCTAAAGATGGCGGCAATGTCCAGAAATTCATCGACCGGGCAAAAGATAAAAACGATCCTTTCCGTTTGATGGGATTTGGTCACAGAGTGTACAAGAATTTTGATCCACGTGCTCGAATCATTAAAAAGTCAGCCGATGAGGTCCTTGCTCAACTTAAAGTAAATGATCCGATCCTTCATCTTGCAAAAGAACTTGAGGAAAAAGCACTTGCTGATCCATACTTCGCAGAGCGTAAGTTATTCCCTAACGTTGACTTTTATTCTGGGATTATCTATCGTGCGATGGGATTCCCTGTAGATATGTTTACTGTATTGTTCGCCTTGGGAAGAATGCCTGGTTGGATTGCGCAGTGGAATGAGATGCGAAAGGCGGGTCAGCCCATCGGTAGACCACGGCAGATTTATACCGGAGAAGTGCATCGACCTTACCCATCTTGGGACGAGCGCGGATAAATTATCACTATGGTAACTGGATTACTTCATCTTCATTCAAGCTTACGATATATCGTACTCTTGGTCTTGGTATATGCGATTGTTAAAGGTTGGCAGGCAGGCGATTGTAAGGTTGAGGGCAAAGCAAGGCGTCCTTATCTTATCGCCATGATTGTTGCTCATATTCAGCTTTTGTTGGGTCTTGGACTCTACTTTATGGGTGAGAACGGTCTAACGGCACTTAATAGTTTGTTTGATACAGGATCAGGTCTTCTTTCGTCTTTGGGGTTTTTTGGTATTATCCATTTTGTGCTCATGGTTATAGCAATTACGTTAATAACTAAAGTACATAGCTTAGCTAAGAAAAATTCAACGCATCGCAGCGTTGTTCGCTTGATGCTTTTCGCATTGCTTATTATTCTAGTAGCGATTCCTTGGCCCTTTTACGGATATGGTCGCGGGTTTTTTCCTGGCATGTAGTTTGTAGACACTCCGAGAATTTACTGTGGAGTTATAGGCTACCATCTGTCACGGTTAAATGGTAGTTTGCTCTACGTAATAAAACGATTTATTTATGCAACGACTATCGATTTTCATAATGTTTATAGCGTGCTACTGGCTCAGTAATGCACAAGTGGATGAACACCTTACCGACTTATCGAGGTATATAGCAGGAATGCCTGCGCCAACATTTACTTCAGATGATAAGTTAAATGATGCGATACCAAGTGACTATTCCGAGGACTGCGCATCTGCCTTTGATCGCCTCAATGAGAAACACTTGGAGCCGATAAGTGAATGGGCGAGTTCATCATCAGTTATAAGTAATAGCGATCGCCAAAAAACATTGTTTTATCCGTTTGCTGGTGCAGATTTTATTTATGCAGATGCATTCTTTGGCGAGGTTGACAATATGATCCTAATCGGTCAGCAGGATGCAGGCACATTACCCGATTTCGATGCGATGTCTCAATATGAAATCAAGGAGTATTTAAACGCAATCTATAATAGCCTATCAATTTCCAATCGCTTAGGCTTCTTCAGGACAAAAGATATGAATCGTCAGTTCAGAGACACTCATGTGAATGGTACAATCCATTCGATTCTTTGGTATATGGCAAGAGCTGAAATGAAAATTGTTTCCATTCGTAATGTTCGTTTGACATCTAGCGGTCGATTAGAGACGTCTTCAAGCAAAGAGGGTATAGAAGTGATTTACAGCGATAAGGGTAAGGAGAAAAAGCTCTATTATTTTGCCTATGATTTATCCAATTCTAATCTTTCAAGCAATCCTCGTCTGTTTGACTTTCTTGAATCCTTTGGAAAGCACAATGTGCTTGTCAAAAGTGCGTCGTACTTGATGCATAATAGCAGCTTCTCTATAATACGCGAGTATCTTATGAACACCTCACATTTAGTAGTTCAAGATCCTTCCGGTATTCCTTACAGAAAGCTTGTCGCAGCGGGATGTAGTGTTGATTTACATGGAACTTACACAAGGCCGATTTCCTTGTTCTCAGGATACAGCCAATCCAGTTTGAAAGAGGCTATAAAAAGTGCACCTGATTTACCCTTTATGATTGGTTACATGGCGCCTTATGGTGAGTGTAGTCTGGCTGTGTTTAAAGGTTGTGACTAAGGGGGCTAGCCATGAAATTCATGCATGGCCTCCCATAACAAGTCGATAGGGTGTAAGACCCTCCGAGACGTAAAATCCTCTATTTGATGCTGACAGCTAATGCCAGTGGCACAAATCAAAGTACTTTCATGCGCTTTTTCAATAGCCGGAATAAGATCTAAACCAGCGATTTGTTGAGATAACTCGTAGCTTTCTTTACGATAACCAAAAGCTCCTGCCATTCCACAACATCCTGCTTGGATTAGAGATACTTTACCAATCCATGATAATAAGGTAAGGCTGTATTTCATCGAGGAAATAGCTTTCTGGTGGCAATGTCCGTGAAGTAGAATTTTGCTCTCTTGTTTACTGATTTTTTTGGATAGATTTCGGTGTTTGTCAACTAAAAACTCATCAAAAAGGAAGATTTTATCTTCAATTAAATCAGATCTATTCGAATCAAAACGGATATATTCGTCTCGAATCATGGAAATAGCACTGGGTTCTATTCCTATTATGTCTATATCATCCTCTAAGAAGGATTTCATTTGCTGAAAGGAATTGCGCGCCTCCTTTTTTGCCTTGTTTACCATACCAACAGACATACTTCCACGGCCACTCACATGGGCGTGGACAAGATGTATTTGATATCCTAAAGACCTCAATATATCGGCTAACCGAATCCAAATCTGGGGGTTGTAGACATTGGTAAACTCATCGACAAAAAGTGCGATGGGTTTGGTATTACTCCCCTTAGAGTGGTCTTGTATATACTTCTTGAGGAGTGTTACAGCGGTTTTCTTAGGTAATGAGGGAAGCCTTCGCTCCTTATGGACGTTAAGTAGGTTTTTTACGGGATTTAAGACTAATATTCGGTTAGTGAGTGAAGGAAAGATCATTCCTAGCGAGTTTAGCATGGGCAAGGAAGCAGTTAATCGCTCTGCTAAGGTGAATTTGCCTTGATTTTGCAGAAAATGAGCCTTTAGTCCACCTACATCTACTTGACTTGGGCACTCGCTGATGCAGCCTTTACAAGAGAGACAAAGCGATAAGGACTGCTTAACCTCGTTGTTGGATACTTCTTTTCCTGTCCACAATTCACGAAGTAGATTTGCTCTTCCCCGTGTGCTGTGTACCTCGTCTTGTGTTGCACGATAGCTTGGACACATGACTTTTCCATCACTAAATGGCTTTCGACAGTCGCCAGATCCATTGCATCGACTTGCCATTTCAAGCGCGCTCTCAACATTGTTGAAGTTTAGGGTTTCCTTATTCGGTTGGTTTGGATCAGCAGACGCAGTTCGCAAATCTTCGAGAATGGGTTTAGCGTCGATAATCTTACCTGGGTTTAACAGGTTATTCGGGTCAAAAAGTTGCTTGAGGTTGACCATCATTTGATAGCACGCTTCACCTACCATTTCCTTGAGAAACGGAGCCCGAACACGGCCATCTCCATGTTCGCCACTCAGGGATCCTCTATATTGCTTGACCAATGTTGCAGAGGCTTGCGCGATTTTCTTAAATGCAATTCGATCTTCTTCTTTATCCAAGTCAAGAATAGGACGTAGATGAAGTTCTCCTGCTCCAGCATGAGCATAATAGACGCTTCGTTGGCCAAAGTCAGTCATAATCTTTTCGAATGCCTGTATATATTCTGGCAAGTCATTTACATCGACTGCTGTGTCTTCAATAACTGCTACTGCACGTGCTTTTCCTGGCAAATTGGCCAGTAGTCCCAAGCCTGCCTTACGCAGGTTCCATAGTCGCTTAATGATAGATGAATCTTCGTAAAAAGGTTCAGCATACGTCAAGGTTTTGATTTGGTCTTTTATCTGGCGACCAAGAGTAAGTGCTTCCTCTTGGTTTTGTCCTCTGCAGGATACCATGAGTACCGCTTTTGGATTACCCTCCAATAAGGTGAGCTCTTTAGCATATTCGGGATGCTGTCGCGTGCAGTCCAAGACCACGTCATCCATTAGCTCACAGCTATACACTGTATGCTTCATCACGTAAGGAACGGCTAATAATGCCTTTTCTAAGCTGTCGAAATGAAATAGATGGAGACTATCGTATGATGGGGGAGTAGGTTGTAGTTTGCATTCCACGGAAGCAATGAGCGCTAAACTTCCTTCACTACCGCAGAGTAAGCGCGCTAGACAGCCAAATTCTAAAAAATCATCTAAGGCGTAGCCAGTATTTCTTCGATGGATGCTCTTTTTAGGAAAGTTTTCTTCAATGCGTTGGGCATTTGATTCATTGGTTTTGAACTCGTCTGCCCATTCGGCTATAGCTTGTTGCAAAGGCGATTTGGGGTCGGGCTTCCAATCCTTATGGAATCTTGTTACACTGCCATCGGATAAAACACAAGTTATCGCTACTAGATTTTCTCGAGTTACACCATAAATAATGGAATTACTTCCTGAACTGTTGTTTCCTACCATTCCTCCGAGGGTCGCTCGATTTGAGGTAGATGTTTCAGGACCGAACATGAGGTTGTACTCCGCCAATTCTCGATTTAGGACGTCTCTAATTACTCCTGGTTCGACAATGGCCATGCCTTTCTCTTTGTCAATGCTAAGAATACGATTCATGTATCGGGAAGCGTCAATGACGAGCCCATTGCCTACACATTGCCCCGCAAGCGACGTTCCTCCACCTCTTGGAATAAGGGACTTACTTTCTTGGTTCGCCCAATGCATAAGAGCGACTAGATCTTCTTGAGACCTAGGGTAAGCCACACCAAGCGGAAGTTCACGGTACACCGATGCGTCCGTTGCATAGGCTGCCTTATACATATTGGACGTTTCAATATGCCCTTTAAATCCGTGGTTAATGGCAATCATGGTCATGTTAAGCAACAAAAGTCGAAAAGAAAGAGTTTATTTGTAGCAAAAGTCAACAAACAATATCAACTTATGACACGATTTACATTATTCGCCTTTCTTCTTTGTTCAGTTCTTTGTTCAACAGCTAAAGCTCAAGAGCGTGAAGAATTACCAAAACCTTTGGTTGTTGGAAATGACGTAGACTTATCTGAGCCAAGTATGATGGCGACTATCGGTGAACCGATTACCTTAGATAAGATTGCTCAAGAAAATGGTCTTGTAGTTATCTTTTCTTGCAATGAGTGTCCATTTGTAGTGGCTTGGGAAGATCGCTACAAGAAATTAGCCTCATTCGCAAAAGACAATGGTTTTGGGATAGCGCTTATCAATTCCAATGCAGCAAAAAGATCTGGGGATATTCAAGCGGATAACTTCGAGGCAATGGTTGCTCATGATCAAGAAATGAATTACACCAACCAAGGAATTTTCTACCTCCTAGATAAAGCGTCTATTTTAGCCGATGCTTTTCAGGCCAAAGTGACGCCTCATGTGTATTTGTTTGATGGTGATGGTATTCTGAGATACAAAGGTGCTATCGATGATAACTATAAGTCGGCATCGGATGTTAAGGCCCCTTATCTTATAAATGCCATGGAATCCCTGCTTAATGAGGTGGAAGTAGATGTAGAAGAAACTGATGCTATAGGGTGCAGCATAAAGCGTCTTAAGAAATAGAGCTTTACTCAGATAGCAACTTATCTGTCCCTCTTCGCCTCCTGTGAAGGTTTTCTTGGTTTAAAGTTCTTTGGTCAGCATAAGTAGCTTCATTTCCTATGCTGTATGTTTGTGTAAAACCACTGCATCTTGAGTATCCTAGGTAAATCAAATCGCGATAGAGCGTATCTCTCGAGGAAGTTTGCGTTAGATGCAAAACTTGTCAAGGATTCATTTGTTCTGAACATTGATAAGTTAAGTCTCAATAGATTACCTAAAGACAGTGGGTGTATTCTTTTGTGCAATAGACCAATTGGCGCTATCGAAGAATTACTGATTAATAGTATACTTCCTAAAATCCTTTCCGAAAAAACAGCCTTTTATAATAACCCTTTTCTCTCATCAAATGAAGAGATACGCGATAAGATGGTCTTGTCTAATGATGACCGCAGTACAGAAGATATCGCACAATGGCAAAATCGGGTCAGCGTAATTTTTCCAGCAGGGGTGTTGTCCAAGCGAAGAAATCATAAACGAGCAAAAGTAGATGGTCGCTGGAATAGACAGACGGTTCGCCATGCTATGGCACTGGGTCTTCCCATTTATCCCGTGCTATTGGAGGCACGTATTGCGACGGCTGGACGTGTTTTATCGTCTTTTCATTCGGTGCATCGAACAACTCAGATATTAGTTTCTGCTCTACAGGAGGAGAAAAACGATGTAACCATCCATATTGGTCGACCTATTGACCAAAAACAATTACAACTTTGCTCAAGTGAAGGTCAACTTACTCGCCTGCTTAGGTCAAAGGTTTTTTCTCTTGGCACACCTATTCACGTTGATGACTATTTTTTTAATGAAAAGCTAACCAAAGGTCCTCTAGCAAATCCTGTGCGTCAAGATGTGTTACTAGAGGAAAAAAAAGCGCTGGACGAAGACCATTTGCTCTTCGAATCAGAGGGCTATGCGGTATATCTATTCTATGCCTTGGATGCTCCGAATTGGATTCAAGAAATTGGTCGCTTGCGCGCCCTAAATGATCGGTTAAGCGGCAAAGAATGCAATCAACCACGACGATTGGATGAGCTGGACTTGTATCATGAGCACATAGTAGTCTGGAGTGCAGAGGATAAGCGAATAGTCGCCTCATGTCGACTAGGGGACGGGAAGAGAGTTTTTGCAACCCACGGAAAGTCAGGACTTAGTTTAAATCAAATGTTCCGACTGAATCCGGCATTCGATGGCTTGTTGAAGCAGTCTATTGATATCGATTGCTTTTATCTTGACCACAGTTTATCAAAGGATAATCTACTGCTTAAGCTGCTTTGGAGTAGTATCACAACGGTTCTCAGCGATCGTCCCTACCTCAGCTACCTTTCGAGTTTGAGTCCTTTACGGATACCAGAAAATTACGATAGTATGTATAAGGCTATCGAAACCTTTGTGAGTGAGCGCAGAGATGATGCCTTAGCATCCTATATCGAGATTAAGGATGGCAAACTGGGTTTAGATATGAGTAATCAACCAGGGTCAGAAGAAGGCAGAAGTACAACTTCCTTAACTAGTCATCCCATTGATTTTCCAGCCCCTGATCCAATTGCCTATGCCATACAACAACATGCTAAGGTGTTAAGTTTGGCGTGGGATGAGAAGCGGCATTCCCATAAAGTAATGGCACTGTTATGGATGGCAATACAAGACTTACCTGAGTAATGCAATGCTATATGGTCAATGAGTTAAAGTAAGGATAAACACTTTCTTGACCTCTTGAGCATTAGTTTTTTGTACAATCATAAGGGCAAAAAAAAAGCGGGCAATTTGCCCGCTTTCGAAAAATATACAATTTCAATTACTTCATTATCTGAATGATTCCAGAAGAAACATTGCCGGCTGCATCTATAATAGATAACGTATAGATA
>Ga0163109_10004316_pt1 | contig 10812 bp, 8 predicted proteins | sample CRUFie1St13metaG_FD_108704 | JGI IMG/M metagenome (GOLD analysis project Ga0163109, IMG submission 108704) | Marine microbial communities from the Costa Rica Dome - CRUD Field 142mm St13 metaG | ecosystem: Environmental > Aquatic > Marine > Oceanic > Photic zone | place: Costa Rica: the Eastern... | reverse complement strand
TCGCGCGACTCCATCGTCCACCACCGTCACGGTCACGGTCCGCGCCGGCACTCCTCCAGCCTGTCACCCCCCTGTGTCCAGAATTGGCGCCTTTCGCGAATCGGTCCGGAAATCACAAAATCACAAAACCAGCCAAGGTAGCAGCTTGGCTGGTACCATGGCGGGCAAGGGCTCCGTGCGCGCCCATGTTTTGGTGCTTCTGCTGGCGGTCCTCGCGACGGCGGGGGCGCCGACTCGGTGCGATGCGAGGCTGGCGTGCGAGGCTGTCCATCTCACCACTGGCTTGGACTGCTCCCAAGACCTTTGCGTGCCGTCGAACATAACCGCGGGCACGACCTCGTGCAGCCCCGAACGATGCTACTGCCGGATAGGCGCAGCGGGCCTGTCGGGCGATGGGTTCGTGTTCAGGAACGGGACGGCGAGGTGCTTCACCTTTGACGCAATGGACAAGCACCACTACCTGAGGGTCGTGGTGAGGGCCGACCACGAGTTCGCGCGGGTCTCGGGCTACGTTACCAGCAGTACCGGCCCGGAGGACGAGCCTCGGCTGAGGTGGGAGACGGAGACGGGCGGCCCGCCTGCTTCCGGGGGCTTCGAAGCTTACCCCATTTCATCGACAGAGTCCTTCTCTCTCTCCAGGGAAGAGTGGCGCCGCAGCGCCAGCGAGGACGAGGGCGAGTGGGAGGGCACCTGGTCGGTCTGCCTCAACGCCACCCTATCCGCCGAGTCGGAGACGGAGACAACGAGGGTGACCGTTTCGGCCAACTCGTCGAGGTGCCCTCTGGGGGAGCGCGACAGGGTCTGTTCGGGTAGAGGTAGTTGCGTGAAAACGTCCTGGAATTGCGGCGTGGCCCCGACTTGCTCCAGGTACGTGTGCTCGTGTGACGACTTTTTCGCGGGGGAGGACTGCTCCGTGAGGATTCCGGGCGGCGGTGGTAGGGGCCCGATGCCGGGACCGGAAGAAGAAGAGTCGGGGGAGGGTAGTGACGGAGATGTCGAAACTGGGGGTCCAGAGGACGCAGGCGGGACCGTCCCGCGTCCCGAGGACTACACGAGGGGGGATTCCAAGCACGAGAGGCCGGATGCGGCCATCCCGACGAGGGGCGGGCCTGTCGGGCTGGGGGACGATGGCTCGAGAAGGGCGCCGGAAAGGGCAAATGCAGCGCCCTCCTACGCCATCGCGGTCCTCGGCGTCGCTGTGCTGGTTACCTCACTCGCGGTTGCGAGGAGGAGGTTGATCTCGTCAAAGAGCCCGGAGAAGGCCGGGTTTATCCTCCTGGACCCGAAGAAGCGGCGGCGGCAGGGTCAGAAGCACAAGGGCCGGGACGTGGAGATGTGCTGAGCGAGCTAAGCTGAGGATAAGAATGTACAATGATCAGATGATGGATATTAAGTGATCTCTCTTTGTGCCTCGAGGGGGCAGACCAGGCCTGGTCTCGGGCTCAGTGGTGTTGGGGCCGCGGCGTCATCGGGAGCTCCAGCCTCGTTACGGGGCTCGAGTTCTCCTTGTCTCGCATCTTCTCCTCCATGTAGGCCTTGAAGACCGGGGTCATGGCCTGATTGGCGGTGCTCTTGCACTGCGCTGCGCACTGGGTCCCCGCCTCGGCGGATAACCTCCTCGCCCCCTTTGCTGCTGCCGCGAGCAGGCCCTGCACCGCCTCGTCCTTGTCCCTCAGCAGCCGGGTCACCTGCCTGTCGTGCTCCCTCCTCAGCCCTGCAATCTCCGCCTTATGATCGCTCCTCTGGGCCTCATTCTCCCCTCTGAGCCTCTTCACCTCGTGCTCCAGCTCCCCGATCCTATCCATGGCCCTGCTCAGCTCCTCGGCGCCCCTCGCGGCCTCGGCCTCGCGCTCCTGGGCCTCCGCCTCGGCCCTCTTCCTGGAGGACCTCCCCTCAGCCGCCTTGGCCAGCTTGCCCGCAATGTCCTTCTGCTTGGCAGCCAGGGACTGGAGCTTCTTCGCCCTGGACCCCACGGGCGCGGTACTCTCCCTCGAGGGCTTGTCGCACCTCTTCTCCCTGATGACCGGCATGGCGTACGACGGGATTGGGTGGGAGGAGATCCTTCTGTCCTGCTCGCGCATCACGTGCTTGGTCCTGGCTCCCGGGAGCTTGATCTGCTTGGCGCGCTCCGCCCAGTGCAGCGTGTTGGCCGTCTCCCCGAGGGACAAGGACGACGGGGTGACGGTGGCGATCATGGCGGTCTGGCACTGCCCGCCCAGCGAGTCCTTGAGCATCTGGGTCAGCTTGGAGTTCCTGAAAGGGATATGCTTCTTTCCCTCCACCAGGGCGCGGATGCAGCTGGACAGGGACAGGAGGGACTTGTTGATGTTCGCGCCCTCCACGCTCCTCGACGAGGACTTCTTCTCGTTCGCGATGGTCCTCTCGGACCCGGCCAGGTCCACCAGCGAAAGCTTCCCCGTCGTCGTCTTGCCACCGTCCCTCCTCGCTACCCTGATCTGCAGGAGCGCGTGGCTCCTGCTCGACGTCCTGTTGCACCTCGTGGACTCCGTCCTGCGGTGCTTGTTCCCCTGGTGCAGGAGCCTCACCACCTCTTCCGCGGAGCTCGTCTTCACCTCCCTGACCCCGCTCATCGTCACGCCCTTGCCAGGCAGCTCACGGAGCTCCAAGCTGGGGCCCTTTGGATTCAGCAGGTCCCTGAGGGCCTCGTTGTAGATCTCCACGTAAGTCAGCGTGACGTCGGTGTCCAAGTCGTCGTCGATCGCCTCGAAGAGGTTCTTGAAGGCCAGGACCATTATCCCAGGGTCGTCCACCGTGCCGAGCATGGTGTGCGTCTTTCCCGTTCCAGTGGCGCCATAACAGAAGCAGGACGCGTTCTGGCCGCTGAGCACGCTCTCCACCAGCGGCGCGGCGGTGGCCTCGTACACGCACCGCTGGGTGTCCAGCACGTTGAACACGTGGTCGAACTGGTACTGCCTCGTCTTGAGCCTTTTCATCCTCAGGTAATCGTCCGAGGCGCAAAACTCGTGCAAAAACGTTGTGTGCTGGTCCGCGATCTCCAGGCAGTCGAAGGCGTTGGCCTGGAGCTCCGAGGTGGACAACGGGCGCCCCCTGACGAAGACGTTCATCCGTCCCCACTCGACGCGCGACGATGACTTGGACGATGACTTAGTCACTTCGTCCTTTACGGATACCCTGCACGTCTTCTTCGGCACGGCGTTTGCGGTTCTCGGCCTGGTCTTCCGCAGCGGGCTCTGCTTCGCCAGCCTCGCGCTAGACCTCCTGGCCTCCACCTTGTCCTTTGCGAGCCTCGAGGCGCCCTGCATGGCAGTGCTCGTTCGAAGGCTCCTTCGATACGGCGCTGTCTTCGGTCTATCTGCGACCATGTCTCACAACAACAACAACGGCACCCGGATACCACCTCCCCGCAGGTCGTCTTGCCTCGTCACGCACGTCGTCAAAGCCGATCCGCGCCCGCCCGCGCACCCCTCGCCTGCGTCTCTCGTCCGCCCCCGCGCACCCTTCGCCTACGCCGGCCGTCGTCGTTGTCCTCGCCACCAGCCTCGATCGAGTCAATCGATAAAATCAGCTTACCAGCTTGACGCACGCTCTGCAGGACCTGTCGGTTTCATTGCTTGAAGAGCGCTCTTTGAGCGAAAACGGGGGGGAAGACGAGCGCAACACGTGATTCTGTACTGTTGTGGAGAACAGAACACTGTAGCCCGTGAAATCGTGACACACGAAGAGTGAAAAACCCTTGTTGGACCTCCGAGACAGCAATTCTTCCGCGAGGCTCGGGAATCTCAACGGAAAAACCAGGCGACTACATTTCCGCATGATTCTTGGAAATCTTTGCTCTGTTTTTGAGCACCAGCATCGAGAGCGAGAGCGAGAGCGAGAGCGAGAGAGAGTTTGAGAGCGCTCCCCTGGGCACGGACCCCAGCCTTTGGTCCCGGCGTCGGCCATGTCGACGGTTTTGGGCGAGGCATTGAGGGGGTTGCGCGCGGGGTCGCCGGGGGATGGAGGCTCGGTGCGCTCCAAACCTCCTCCTCCTCGGTCGAGGTGGGGGCAGGACTCTCAACCTCGGGGAGCTTCGCAGCGCTGGCCAGGCGGCAGCACGGCGAGGCGAGCGGGACCGGGGATCCGAATTCGGCTTCCTCGAAGCTCGTGGACACGATCTACGACCCGGGGCGGAGGGTAGAGAGGGTCCCGGCCGCCGTTCTGGAGGACATGGTTTCCCTGCTGACGAGGGCGCGGGCAAGAGACGTCACCGTTATCGAGCTCAAGGACAACCCGCTTGCAGACCACTTCGTGGTGGCGACGGGGAGGAGCCTGGACCACCTAAAGAGGATCGCGGGCGGGTGCCAGCACCTCCTGAAGAAGAGCGGCCATTCGTCCCGCATCGAGGGCGGCGAGGGGAGCGAATGGGTCCTTTTGGACGGGTGAGCCTCACGTCCCCTGGTCGCCTACTTCTCTCCGTTCTGACCCTTGCCCTCGATCTCGATCTCGATCTCTAACTCGTCCAAAAGCGGCTCCGTGATCGTCCACGTCTTCTCTCCCCGCGCAAGGGCAGAGTACGACTTGGAGGGAATGCATGGAGAGCAGGACGGCTCCAACGTGAGGAGCGTGCCCAACCCGGAGGAGGTGGAGTCGCTATAAGCCCTCTTCGTATTCGTCTTTTCATACAATAATGACAGACAGAACCCCTGTTTCTCCTCATCAGTAGTCGGACCTGCGTCGGAGCTGGCCGTTCTGGCAGCACTCACCAGTGATGTACGATTTCGACCGATTTTTCCTCGGAAATGTTGGGGGAAAGGACGCGGCCTGGGATCTTGACCATTCAGGCCGCGGTCTCCGTTTCGCTGCGCGGGAACAGCAAAGACAATCGAGCAGCAGCAGCCCGAAGCAGCTGCCGTGCTTCTTCTTCCCCGCCGTTGCGCTCCGGGATCCGGACGCCGTTGGGAGAGAGAGAGAAAGAGAAAGTCGCCGGCTTTCCCTGGACGCTATGAGGACGGTGGGCGTCTTTGGGCTGGCTTTCCTTTGCGTGATCCTGGGTGGTGGCTTGGCCGGCGCCCAGGATGCGGAGGCCCCGCAGGTCCCCCCCAAGACCGTCGGGATCAGCTTCGAGCAGTCCGCCGACAATGTCTTCTTCGACTTCCAGGTGGACACTGAGACTTACAACCGGGTGTACTACAACACCACAGTGAGGGACGGCGAGACTCTCGTCAAGGTGGTCTTCCACAACGAGGCCGACCCCTCGACCCAGAAGTTCGTCAGGCTCCACCTCGCCCAGGCCGTCCTGCCGTCGGACACCAGCGCCTCCACCACCCAGGACGGCGCTAAGCTCACCTTCTCCAAGGCCAACCCCGGACAGAGGTGGTCCAACGTCGTGAACTTTGCGAGCGACGAGGCCCTGAGCGGCACCCTCCCCGTGAACGTTGCAGGAAACAGGGTCGATATCACCGCCACCGAGTTCCAGGATGTCAAGGATGCCATCGTCAGGTCTCTCGATAGGGTTGAGGGAATTCAATACACGCCCAATGACGTGGACGCCATCGCTAGTCAGTTCGGAGAGGCCTTTGACAAGTCCACACCCTACTGCTTGGCGCCGAGCCTCTGCGTTTGCAAGCCCCCCTTCGTGTTCGACGGCACCAAGTGCGTTTCCGCGGACCTGTGGTCTGACTTCCAGTCCCTGATCGTGTCTCAGAGCGCGGTTCAGGTTCAGGTCGAGGAGGACAAGCCCCTGAGGGTGCTGGCCGAGCAGGAGCTGCTGCAGCTGGATCAAGATTCCTTCAATGCCGTCTTTGACACGTACCAGAAGAGGGCCGCCAGGCAGCAGGTGTGGCCCTACATGCTGTACTCCCAGACCTTCAAGGGCAGCGACGTTCTGGTGGTCGGCGCGGGGATGACCCAGTTCGAGCCTCTCGTGCTCGCCAACACTGGCTGCAACGTAACCGTCGTGGACACCAACATCAACAACCTGAAGCTGCTGAACAGGATCGCCGACGCGTCCGACGTGGACCGTGCCAACCTCCACTTGGTCTACGCCCCCACCCTTGACGGCCTGGGGGAGCTCTCCGGCAACTTTGACGTCGTGATGGCCTTGGACTCTCTGACCAGGGCGCCCACAGAGCTCCTGGAGGGCGCGTACGAGGTCCTGCTTTCCAAGCTCAGGGTCGGTGGCAGGTGGATCCAGCTCGCCCCCTCCAAGTCCCGCTACCTCGCGGAGGGCTCGCCAAGCTACGCGGACTTCGCGAGAATCTACAACAGGCACCTCGGGGTCCCCGAGGAGAAGGTGTGGTACGAGTGGCTGGACCTGAGGAAGCTGATGAAGATCCTGGGAAGGACGAGGACGAAGTTCCAGATCGTGTTCGAGGGGGAGCTCGGGAGCAACCCAGCGCAGTTCCCGGACAACTTCCAGCTCATCGACTTGCTCTACTTGGGCGGCTCGGGGGAGGGGCGATAACAACGAAGAAGGCGGATATAACAACAACTCCAATTTTGCTTTCACTACAATGTTTTTCTTTCAACTTTGGTCTCGGGAAGGGGGGTGCTCACGCCGCCCTGTTCTTCCAAAGCCCACCGTACTTGTAGTACGGGTGGTCGTCGTCCCCGTCCGTTTGCCCGCCGCTAACCTCATGCCAGCACTTTCCACACACCATACGCCACCGCCTGGTCTCGTCCGTCTGGCAGCGAACGAGGAGGTCGACCGGAGTGGAGCACAGGTCGCAGTCCTTCTTCTTCTCGTCGATCGCCTCCTGGAGGCCCTGCCTCTTCGCCCGCCTCGCCAGCTTGGCGGCCTTCTTCTGGGCCTTGCGCTTCGCGCGCGCGTCCGCGTCCTCTCTCGACGACGAGGCCATCGTCACCACCATATGTTCCCTGTTTCCGACGACACAACCCCTCGACTTCGACGCGAGACTCCTCCCGGCGAAGGCGGCCCGGGCGAGCATCCAGTGACCAAGCTGACCTCGATCAGGGCGCCATCCCGCTCCCGCGGCGCGCGCCTGGCCTCCCCCGCGCTCGCGCCAGATGATCCTGGCGCAGCTCGCCCTCTGCTCTGCTGGTGTGACAGCAGCCAAGATCTACTGGATTTCCAAAGCCGCGAGCAAACGAGAAAAGCGAGGTGCCAACTCGGATCGTGCGTCAGCAGAAGCTTCGCGCTCGAGGGCGGGGAGGGGCGAGAGCGCGGGCCACGAGGGAGGGAGGAAGGGCCTTGACGAGAGCGGATATGACGACGATGGATCTCGCGGCGCAACGCTGCTGTTCTGGCTCCAGGTACCGAAGCGGGGCCGCGAGGACTCGGGAGTGGTCCAAACCGCGGAGGCGACCATCTCGAAACGTGTTGGCACGATCGACGAGACCACAAGTGGACGGCGAGAGGTCGAGGAGCGAGAAACGGTCGGGTGGTCGGAAGGGCGTGAGGCCGACAACCGCGCCGAGAGCCCTCGCCGAGCAGCCGACGGGCGAGGCGGGAGTCACGCTCCCCCGAACCGCAAAGGTACGCGAACGAACGCGCCTGCCTCTCTCGACTCTTGTTGGCTGCTGGCTGGCTGGATCTTTTGACACACCTAAACCTGCCCTGCCTTTCCTTTTCTTCTTCCACGACAACTGCAGGTCGGAGTGCTCGGCGGCGGCCAGCTCGGCCGCATGTTCGCCCTCGCGGCGGCCCGCCTCGGAGTGGAGGTCCTCGTCCTCGACCCCACCCCCGTGGCCCCCGCCGCGGTCGCCGCAAAGCAGGTCCCAGGGAGCTTCCGCGACGCGGACGCCATTCTTGAGTTCGCCAAGCAGGTTGACGTCCTCACCGTGGAGATCGAGCACATCAACACCGACGCCCTGCAGCTCGCGGCGGATGCCGGGGTCGACGTCCAGCCCCTTCCCTCCACTCTCAAGATCATCCAGGACAAGTTTGCCCAGAAGGAGCACCTGGAGCGCTTTGGGGTCCCCCTGCCGCCCTTCATGAAGGTCGGGCTGGACTCCGGGTCGCGCCAGGAGGTCGGCAGGGCCCTTGGCTTCCCGATGATGCTAAAGTCGAGGTACCTGGCGTACGACGGCAAGGGAAACTACGTGGTGGAGACGGAGGAGGACTTTGAGGCCGGGGTGCGCGCTCTGACCGAGAACTTGGACGAGCACCAGAAGGCCGAGGGCCTGTACGCCGAGGGGTGGGTCCCCTTTGTTAAGGAGCTCGCGGTGATGGTCGCCAGGGACAGGGACGGCAATGTTATCACCTACCCCGTCGTGGAGACCCACCACAAGGACTCCATCTTGGCAGAGCTCGAGTGCCCCGCCCCTATCCCCCCGGAGGTCCGAGCAAGGGCCAGGGAGGTCGCCCACCTGGCGATTTCCAAGTTTGAGGGCGCCGGGGTCTTCGGCGTGGAGCTCTTCCTCCTCCAGGACGGCGGGATCCTCCTGAATGAAATCGCTCCCAGGCCCCACAACTCTGGGCACTATACCATCGAGGCCTGCGTGACAAGCCAGTATGAGCAGCATGTGAGGGCAGTGCTAGGGTGGCCACTCGGTGACACCTCGCTGACGTGCGGCGGGTGCTCGATGATCAACATACTGGGCGAGGCGAGCGGCGAGGATGGGGCGGAGATCGCCGACGCGCTTATCAATAGGGCACTCCCCGTGCCTGGGGCGTATCCACACTGGTATGGCAAGGAGGGGGTCAAGCCGGGCAGGAAGATCGGGCACATCACCGTCACGGGATCCTCCCTAGCGGACGCCGTCGCCAAAAAGGACAGGGTTCTGGGCCGGATGGCGGCCGAGGAGCCAGAGGGGGCCGAGGGCAAAGGGCCAACCCAGGTGGCGGTGATCATGGGGTCCGACTCTGACTTGTACGTCATGAAGCAGGCCGCGGAGGTGCTGGCCGACTTCGGGGTTCCCACGGAGGTCACAATCGTGTCCGCCCACCGCACTCCAGAGAGGATGTTCGACTTCGCCAGGAACGCCCACAAGAGAGGCATCAAGGCGATCATCGCGGGGGCCGGAGGCGCTGCGCACTTGCCAGGAATGGTGGCCTCCATGACCCCCCTGCCCGTGGTGGGAGTCCCCGTCATCCCGAAGGGCGCCCCGCTGGACGGCATGGACTCGCTCCTGAGCATCGTGCAGATGCCTGGCGGGATCCCTGTGGCCACCGTCGCCATTAACAACGCCAAGAATGCCGGACTGCTCGCGGCCAGGATTATCGGAGCATCCGACCCTGCTGTGAGGGAGAAGATGGAAGCCTACCAGAACGGCCTGAAGCAGATGGTCGAGAAGAAGGCGGCCAGGCTCGAGGACGAGGGATGGGAGAAGTACGAGGTGTGAGGCCCACTTGCGGTGGAAGGGCCGTGGCTAAGAAAACGAACCAAACTAAAAGCGTGTTGTCACAAACCCCCAATCACCGCCCCGTGCGTGTTATTTCTCCTCTCTCTTCCCCGCGCGCCCAGGAGCTCAGAAGCTAAAGGTTGGCTCGCACGTCATCGCCCAGTGGAACTTGGACAGCAAGCTCTTGTTGAAGATCTTCTCGATGGGCGTCTCAAAGGCCTTGCACCACGCGATGGTGATTCGAGGGTCCATGTAGTTGATCTTTGACGTTCCCAGCGCAACGGTCTTCAGGTCCTCCTTCACCGCCCTCTGCAACTTGAGCTTCTTCAGCCTCTCCTGGGCCCTGTCCAGCTTCGTCTTGACCTTCTCCGCCGCGACGACTTTCCCCTTGGCGTCCTTGTGCTCGCCGGCCTTGGCCTTCTTGAAGTCATCCTTGAGACCCTTGACCTCCTCCACGAGAGCCTTGAGCTTCTCGTTCAGCTTATCCATTGACCCGGCGTGGCCCTTAGGCACCGAGCGCTGGTGGTTGCAAAGGATGGCGACCTCCTTGTTTGCCCTGTCGTAGTCCGCCTTCTTCTCCTCCACCGGCTTGCCAGAGTACCGCTGCTGAGCGTCCGTCTGCTCCCTGAGCAGCTTGGCGAGCGTGATACTGGCGTTATAGGTCCTGAACACCTTGGCACTGAGGCCCGGCATGTAGCACTTGAAGAGCTGGTTGATGTCTGTCGCGCTCATCCCGTCAAAGAGCAGGTCCTCTGGCCTCTTGGCCCTCTTTCCGTCGATCGTTTTCAACGAAAAGTCCTTCATGTTGGAGTACACCAGCTCGTGGATCTCCGCTACATTCTCGTATCTTATCGAGTCCTTTCCCAAGAAGTCGAACTTGACCTCGTGCTTGCCGTCATCCCCGACGTCCAAGAATTCCACGTTGTCTACCTTGAGAGTGCAGCAGCCCACAGTGTCCGCCTCGTCCTCGTCCTTCTCGTGGCCAGCCCTCAGGGCGAGCCTGTCGATCAGGTAGATCGCGCACGCCATCTGCCGCTTCACCTTGTCCTTGGACTTGAGGCCCTTCATGTAGTCCTTCCTGATCTTCTCGATGTAGTCCTTGAGCTTCCTGGCCTTCTCGTACTTGGCGAGGTCGCTCTCGGCCTTGAACTGCGAGTTGGCAGCCAAGAAGACGTACTTGAGGTCCCTAACGTTGATTGGGTCGTTCCAGCACGCCAGCCACGTGACCGTGTGGTCGTGCTGCACCCTGCCCCACCTGTGGCCGGGCACCGGGCACTCCGGGACTTCGGCATCCTCGCCAATGTTGATGGTCACCTCCTCTGGGTAGACCCGCCTCTTCCACATGCCCATCTTCGGGTGCTCGCCCCTGCCTCTGAACAGGCCGGGCGGCTCCACCCTGAAGTTGCCCACCTGCTCCCTCCGGTCATCCACTTGGCAGAACTTGTACTTGGCCTCCGCCGCGTCCTTCTCCTCCTTCACCTTCTTCTTCTCCTCCTTGGTCATCTGTTTCTTCTTCTCCTGCAAGAGAGGAGGGGGGGGGCGGGGGGG
>Ga0163109_10004315_pt1 | contig 10812 bp, 8 predicted proteins | sample CRUFie1St13metaG_FD_108704 | JGI IMG/M metagenome (GOLD analysis project Ga0163109, IMG submission 108704) | Marine microbial communities from the Costa Rica Dome - CRUD Field 142mm St13 metaG | ecosystem: Environmental > Aquatic > Marine > Oceanic > Photic zone | place: Costa Rica: the Eastern... | reverse complement strand
TTCCATGAGCGTGATAAATAAAAGTTAGCTAAATTATTTATTAGGTATTCTTCATCTTGAACCAGACTCAAAGGAACTCCAGTAGAACCACCAGAGGTTTCGTAGAAAATTTTTTTAGGATTAATATTAATAGCTACTAAGTCACTTGAGTTCTTTCTGATTAATTCTTTTGTAAGAATTGGAAAATCGTACAACTGATTTATTGAATTAAGTTCAATCGAGTTATTTTCAGTATACTTTAAATCTTTCCAATGTTTTTTATAAAAAGGAACAAATTTAAAAGCATGATTTAACAAATGGTTTAACCTTTCTAATTGTATGCTTTCATTTTGATCATAAGTATTTTCATGGGTAGACATAAGCTCTTTGTATCTATTCAGAACCTTTTTTTGAAATGGTGTTTGAAAATAAAGTTTGTTGAGTGTTTTTTGTAAGGAAATCATTTGCCTATACCCAAAAATAATCTTATCTGTCTCATTGATGGGATTCTTGGTTTATTTAAATAGAGTTCTAACATTCTATATCTTAACCAAAATGCATAATAAACATTATAAGCTTTCATTTTCTTTGGAATCCAGGCTGGAATTCTGAAATTCAATAAAAATATTCTATTATTTTTTAATCTAAATGTTCTGGTTTTAATTATTTCTCTTTCAATAATCACTTCTAATGATGTTCTATTTAGTCTGTTTTGTTTTTTTATATAATTACCTTCTGAGACTCCATTTTTAAAAAATGAGGTCTCATTTAAATCAGGAAAAATAAAGTTGCCCAAACCATAAAAAATATGTTTATCACGATATATTTCACTACTTTGAATAACATGAGCATGATGACCAATTATTAAATCAGCTCCGTTATCAATGAGCGCTCTTGCAATAGCTACATCACTAGGTTTAGGATACTGAATTTCTTCATCACCCCAATGTAAATTTAAAATAACCTTGTCTACTTTTTCTTTTACATTTTTTATGTCTTCAATAATTAACTCTAAATCCAACTTTGCTGTTCCATTATGTAATTTATTTCCAAATATTGAATTTGTTGTTTCACATGCATATCCCAAAAGAGCTATCATGCCATCCTTGGTATCTAGAATACACGGATTATTAAAGTTATTTAATTCATTCCCTGCTCCAAAGTATTTGATCTTATTTTTTTCTAAAAATTCAATAGTTTTTTGGTAACCAAAGTCCCCAAAATCCATAATATGGTTATTCGCTAAACAGACAGCCAACGGGTATTTCCCAAATGTTTCATATATATAAGATTTATCTTGTCCTAAATTAACTTTATTTTCAGCTGGTTTACCCTTTTTAGAAAGGGGGTATTCAAGATTAAACACATAATCTTCAAAATCAAAATCCAGATCATACTGCTGATCCAAGTATACATCACCAAAAAAACTTATCATACTATACTCTTTTTAAAATTAATTTTCACACTTCAAGTTCATTATTTTCTTTTTTCTCTAAGTAAATACTTAAAATTAATAGAAATAAAATATAGTATTTCAAGTAGTATGATACTAAGCCAATATCTAAAGCTATAAATGATAGAATTATTGAAAAGAAAATAAATTTCTCACTTTTAAAATTTTTTAATTCCATAATTAAGTTAACATGTAAAGAGTAATAACTCACAAATCCAACCAAACCTAGGCAAGATAACATTTCAATTAGATTTGAATGAGAATAGTCGCCTATTACTACTTGATATTGATTTATACCAATTCCAAATAATGGATTTTCGAAAAATATATCAAGACCTTGCCTAAAATAATACAATCTATATATTGCGCTTCCATCATCCAAATAAATTAAGCTTAACATTCTATCACGCAGCCTTTCTTGAATACTAAAAAAATCAAATTGTATTTGAGTAGCTAAGGTTGAAAATGCAAATAAAAGAATAAGTAAGGTTATTGGAAGAACCATAAGTGTATTGATTTTTTGATTACTTTTTTTAATAGTCGAATAGTATTTAATAAAGAAAAATAAAGAAAACAAAAAGGCTAAAAATAAACCCTTTCTTGAAAGTGTTATGAAAACTACATAATGGGTAGAAAAAAGATTCAAAAATAGAGCGAATAATTGATATGGAGCCAATTTGAACGACAATAGCATATATGATGCAACTATAGATGTTGAAACATAAATTGCTAGCAAATTAGAGTTTATAGATAAACCTTGATATCGATAATTATTCCAAAGATTGTCATAAGAAAAAGGAAAAAAATTAAAACTAACTAAAGAGTTTACTAGTGAAATAGCAACCACTCCCCACAGAGCATATTTTAATCCATCTTTTGATGATGCAAAATTATAAAAGTAAAAAATATTAAAACTAATTAATAATAAGGTAACAGACCTTTCAAAAGCCATTTCAGGGTTGATGGACCATAAAGTTGATAAAAAAGCATAGCATGTAAATATAACATATGATATAACTACTTTATTAACCTTAAAGATAGTTTTTTCACTCAAGAAAAATATTTTTAAAGTGAAAAATGCAAAAATAAATATATTACATACATAGAAAAAATTAATAAAAGTAGAATTGTCAAAAATGCCAAATGATAAAACATAAATAAAAATCAATATATTTGATATAGTGTTCACTTTGCAAATCCTATTAAATTAATCATTTTAATAATACTCCTTTTAAGAATTGCTTAGATACTTTTATCATATTTTTCATTAAGCAGAGCAAGTTAATATTTTTATCTATATCAACATTCTGATAGTATTGAATATACTTGTCAATTATTTGTGATATTTGAAAACTAGAATGGCTTATTGAGTTAATATCGGTACCATTTTTTAATCTTAAACTATTGGACTTGATTAGTTTGACAATCTCGTCAAGATTATCAGTTTGAGAAAATAGCTCCAGTTTATTTCTTGGCGAAAAATTTGTTGCAAATAAATCTTTAAAATTATGAGGAGTAATAAGAACAGGATGTTTTTGATTAGATAAAGGAGTAAGAAGGTTTTTTTTGAAATAAGCTCCTTCAAGAATTGAACGACCAGTACCAATTAAAAAGTCTGATGCTTCAATCAATTTAGCAGCGTTCTTAGTATGTAAATCATCCGAGAAATATTGAAAATCTATATTTTTAGCTTTTTCTTTAATCATTTCTATAACTTCTCTGGATTCCATACTTCCAACTAATAAAAATACAACATTATCTACTTTTTTACTGATTTCATCTATTAATAAAACTGATTGTAATAGTGATTCTTTATAGTACTCGTTTATTCTTGATATGCGCATAAAAATAATTTTATTTTGAAAACTTTTTTTAATCGAATTAACAAGCTCATAATTAGTTTTTATTTCTGCACATCTATTTGGAAGATATATAGTATTAGAATATCCTTCTTTATTTTTAAAAAACTTTAAATCCTCTTTACTCATCAAAATAATATTTTTGGAAATAGGGAAGTACCCCTTTGGGTTTGGACCTCCACATTTTGTCAAGATTAAAGGTATTTTTTTAATATAACTTATTATTCTTGAGAACAAAAAAGACGATTCATCAAAACTGTTTATTATATTCGGCTTTTCTACCTTAACTATATTAAATATTTTTATTAAAACAGTAATAAAATTAAATCCATTAAAATACAGATTGTATACTGGCAATCTACACTGATTGATTATTGGAGATTCATTAAGACCTATATTTATGACGAAACCATCTGATCTAGATTGTAAACTGTCTGATATTACTTTTAAATCATAAAAGTGTCCACCTCTACCATGCCCAAGTGTTGATATTGCATACATTACCTTCATTTTTTTGATTTTATAGATAAAGTTTTATAAAAAAATATAAAAATAGCTGAACAAACGGAGTAAGAAATTGTAGATGAAATTGCAGCTCCAAATATATCATATTTAGGTATCAAATTGAGATTTAATACAATGTTAAGTATTAGTCCAAAAGTAAAAATGTAGAAACCATATTGTGGCTTACCTCTTGCAGACAAATCAGCATTTAAAATATTAAATGAAACTATTGCGAAGGTACCAGGTAACAAAATTAAAGAAACAAATTTAGAGCTATCAAATTCCTGACCAAATAATATTGGAATGAGGTAGAAAATCGAAAATGCATAAATAATCATTATAGGTAAAAGAATTAGTAATATTTTATTATGTTTATCCCATAATTTTTCTGAAAATGACTCCTCGTTTTTTGCAGATAAAGAATATGAAAAAAGAATCATTCCAAGAATATTAGGAATGTTCCAAATAAGTTCGGCAAAGGTAACACCAACAGAATAAATTCCCACCCTTGATATATCAAGTAAGTTATTTAATATCAATACATCAATTTGAAAATTTAAAGTATAAACTAATAGACTTAAAGAAAAAGGAATCCCTCTTTTAATTGCTAAAAAACTAAATGGAATAATTGTAGAAAAGTATTCTTTTTTGAGGGAAAACTTTTTGACAAAAAAAATCCAGTAAAATATGAAGATAGATACAAAAGTATATGATATAGTTTTAGCGATAAAATAGTATTCATAACTCTGTTCTTTCATAAAATAATAAAATAAAAATAAAAAAAAGAATAAACTAAAAGACGTCAAAACTTTAACAATATTTAATATATTGATATTTTTGTCAGCAAGAGCAAAAGATGTTGTAAAGGTTACATACATTTGAAGCGGAGTTATAAATAAAAAATATTTCAAAAAACTAATGTTGTATTCTCCTTGTAAATATGAAAATAGATAAAGGAATAAAACTGTAATACCACTAAAGAGTATTATTAGAAAAAGATGAACAGGAATAAATCTTTCAGCATTAAATTTTTTTTTTGAAATTAAATACGCTGTTGATTGTCGAACACCAAAATTTGTGAAACAAAAAATCATTGAAAATAAGCTCATATAAAATGCAAAAATTCCTTTTCCTTCAGGCCCTAAAATTCTGGAAATTAGAATTCCCTGGAAAAGGGAAGTGATAATCAAAAAAATATTAGATAAGGAACTAATAATTAAATCTTTTTTGAAGATTGATGATCTAATGTTCATTTCCTTAGTCTTGAAATTTTTACTCCTAATTTTGATAGCTTTTCTTCAAAATTTTCATAACCTCTATCAAGATGATATATTCTATCAACATTAGTAGTACCTTTAGCTATTAAAGCACCTATAATTAATGCACTACTTGCTCTTAAGTCAGATGCCATCACATTTGCACCCGTGAGATTTTTAGGGCCAATAATGTGTGCAACATTGCCATTAACAGTAATATCTGCTCCCATTCTGTTTAATTCTGATATATGCATAAATCTATTTTCGAAAAGATTCTCTTTAACATTAGATTCACCTTCACAGTTTAGGCAAAGGGCCATAAACTGTGCTTGTAAATCTGTAGGAAATCCAGGGTGTTCAAGTGTTTCAATATTACATCCACTTAATTTTTTTGCTTTATTTATTGTCAATGAATTTTCACCAAAAGAGAAAGTGAAACCCACTTCCTTTAACTTATTAATTACGCTTTGAATATGATTTGCATTTATATTTTCTAATGTTATTGATGAATTTGTTATTCCTGCAGCACATAAAAATGTCCCTGCCTCAATTCTATCTGGAATAATTTCACATGATTTAAAATTTAAAAGTTTACCACCTGAACCATTAACTTCTAAAGTATTGGTTCCTATTCCATTAATTTCAATCCCACCCTCTACTAAAAAATTACAAAGTTGTTCTATTTCAGGTTCCAAAGCTACATTTTTTAAAGTCGTTTTTCCTTTTGCCAACGATGCTGCCATTAGGGCGTTTTCTGTTCCACCTACAGTCTTTTTACTAAATTCAAATTCAGAGCCAAATAATCCGTTTGGAGCTGCTCCGTAAATGTAGCCATTTTTAATTTTAAAAGTTGCTCCCATGCTTTCTAATGCTTGCAGATGTAAATCGACAGGTCTAGTACCTATAGCGCATCCACCGGGGAAACTAATATCACATTTATTGAATCTTGCTAGTAATGGACCTAGCAATAAAATCGAGGCCCTTAATTTTTTTACAATATTGTAATCAGCTTTATAGCTATTAATATTTTCGTTATTTATATAAACTTGATTCTTATTCATTGTAAAAGTTGAACCAATATCTTCCATTAAATCTAGAAGTGTATTTATATCTTTAACATTTGGTACGTTTGTTATTTTTATACCATTTTTTGAAAGTAAAGTTGATGCTATTATTGGTAGAGAAGAATTTTTGGCTCCAGATATTTTTACTTTTCCATGAAGTTTACAGGGACCATTGATTTCAAAATAATCCATTATTAATCTTTATCTTCATTAGCATAGTAGTAGTTATAAGAATCATAATAATACCCACCATATGACATATTTGAAGACACTTCATTTACTATGCAATGTTGTATCGGCTTATTGATATTTTTTAAATTTTTTAGAGCCCTATCTAAAACTAATTTTTGTGTCTTGTTTGCTCTAATGACCAATATAAACTCGTCAAATATATTTGCGAGTTGTAGGGTGTCAGTAACTGCAACGATTGGAGGTGTATCAACAATGATAATATCATAATCTTTTTTTAGTAACTTAACTGATTCAATTAATTTTTCGTGTCCAATAATTTCAGATGGATTTGGAGGAATTGGCCCCGAACATAAAACATCTAAATTAGGAATATCAGATTGTTGAATTTGATCTTTTAATGAAGTATTCTTATCAATGAAGGTTTTAGTTATACCTAAACTATTATCTACTTTAAAAATTTGTGACATTACTGGTTTTCTTAGATCAAACTCAATAACAAGAGTTTTTTTACCTAAATTAGCATAAGTAATTGCAAGATTGGCACAAGTAGTAGATTTTCCTTCTGAAGGACCTGAGCTACTTACAATAAAACTTCTTCCGCTTGATGTATTTTTTCTAGGTATAAATGATAAAGATGTTCGTAAGGTTCTGAAAGCTTCAGATACTAGTGATTTTGAATTCTCAGAAATTAATTGATGATTCCTCTTAGAATTCGTCTGATTTAAATTTTCAAATATTGGAATTATTCCAAGAATAGTTAGCCCAAGCTGCTCAATTTGATCAAAATTCTTTACTGTATTATCAGTTTTTTCTTTAATAAAAATAAAAATAACCGAATTTATTATAGAAAGAAATAATGCTATTATAGCAAGGAAAGAATTACTTGGTGGCCATGTGGGAAAATTGCTTGGAATCGCAATATCTATAATTTTTACTTTACCTATTTGAGAAGCTTCAGATATTCTTGATTCTTCATATTTTTTTTTCATTAACGAATAGGTTTCATCAAGTATAAATTTATCTCTTTGTAATCTAGAAAATTCTAAATATTGTTGAGGAAGCTCTTTTAGCTTATCTTCATAAACAGTTATAATTTTTGAAAGCTCACTTTTCTTTGCTGCTAATCCATTTTTTGATGTATTTATTTGTATCAGTGTATCAATTAAAGATTGCCTAAATTCAATTGGTGAGGAGGATGTTAACTCAGAATTAACTAATATCTCGGTTTCTTTTTTGATTGAATTTTTTAAATTTTCAATTTTCATTTCAATAGCCTTTAATGACATTTCACTAAGATTGCTATTTTTAGCCTTACTAGATAAAAATTCAGCCTCTGTTGCAGCAAGCTCATTTCTTAAAGCCATAAGTTGTGTATCAATTGTATTAGTCAGTGTGTTGGAAAAATCTTGCTCTTGCTTGTTCAAAGATCTTTTGTAAAATTTTTCTTTCTCATTTAATATTTCTATTTCTGTTACTGTTAAATAGAAGTCTGATTCAATCATTTGAAGAGAGTTTAGAAGTGATTCAGAATTATCATCTAAACCAAAAATTTTATTATCTTCTTGAAAAATTTTAAGCGCATTCTCTAATTCAGATAATTCCATCTTTTTAATTAATAACTGTTTATCTAAAAACTCTTGTAAGTAAGAATGTTCATTATTTTTCCAATCCAAATCTTTCGCCTGGTAAACATCAACAACCGTATTAATTATTAAAGATGATTCCAAAGCATTGTTAGAAGTATAAGAAATATTTAAAATATCTGAAGTCCTTGATGAAATAACTATTAAGTTATTTTGAATGGTAGTTACTGCTTTATTAAGAAGTTTTGGATTATCCTTAATTGCTTCATCAAAATTTTTATAAGCAAATTTTTCAGACAATAAAAGTTTTCTTAATGCCTGTTTTGGAAGATTTTTCAAGTCGTCGTTTTCGTTTCGCGTTTGAAAAAGATATAGTCTATCCCTTAATTCAGATTTTGCAAGAACATTTACAGCTGCTTCAGCCACAGATCTAGATTTTAAAATTTGCTGTTGATTATTAATTAAATTTGTATCTCTTCTACCAGAAATTTCTAAAAAAGGATCAATACTAGAGTTATCTCGCTCGATAAAAATTTTTGCCGATGAAGTATATTGTGGAAGAGCTGTAATTGCGTAGAGGAATACCAAGAAAATACTTATAGCAAATGATAATATAATTACTAGATAATTTTTTCTCGCATAAAAAATTATTTGATTAATTGTATCATTATTATTTTTTTCTGATGATTGTGCCATATTTATTTAATCAAGTCTTTCTATGGTGTACAGAAGATTAACTAACTGAAGCATAATTGTATAAATTCTTGAACTCTCATTTAACTTACTTAAACGAGTTTGATTGATAATTATTGTATCAAACGGTTTAAGTACCAAATTAATTGAGCCATCATTAATATCTTGTAAACTAATTATTTTCTCTTCTTTTTCATTTTTAGATAGGATTTTTATTTTTTTAACGTTCGCACCATTTTTTGGCCCTCCAGCAAGAGAAAGAATATCTATAATATTTGCTCCATCGAAAATTAGATATGAACCTGGATTTTGAACATGACCCCACACATTAACATAAATCCTAACAACTCCATCATCTCCGGTCACATATTTTTCACCAGTAAACTGTAAATTATTACTTGAAAGACTTTGAGAAAAAGCTGTATTTGAAAGTAAAAAAAAGGTAATCAGTAATATAATTTTTTTCATAATCGTGAATATAAAACTTATTTTATTAGTTGAATAATGTTTTTTAGAAAAACCAAAATCTCCTATTTTTTTTAGATTTAATTTCTTCAAGATCATAACCATTAATTAGTTTTTCTGAATTGCTTTTTAATACATCAATAGTACCAGAGCCAAATTTTTTTTCAATTATTTTTATTGCTTCTGCCAAACAAACATTTCTGTTACTATCGTTATGCGCATCAGAGCCAATTAAGTGTACTAGATTTTTTTGAAAAAGTTTATTAGAGGTTTTTTGAATTTTTTTACCGTTATATCCTATTAGACTCCCACAATTTATCTGAATTAAGTATTCTTTTTTTATCCATTTGTCAACTAAGTCAACATTTTCTTGAACTTCTATATATCTCTCAGGGTGTGCAATAATTGGATAGATGCCATTGCATTTAAGTTTGAAAAAAACCTCATCAATAATTGGTGGAATAAAATTGGGATTAAATTCTATTAACATATACTTATTTTTTATTGTTGATATTGGTTCATGACTTAATTCAACAAGATTAGTATCAAAAAACACTTCTGCTGCAGAAATTATTTTGATATTAATGTTTTCTTCATTTAGCATGTCGACAAATTCATTTTTTCTTTTAATAATTGTATCAAAGTCAGAATTTTTAACAGTTGGATGATTTAAGTGAACTGTATTAACAATACAATCGATATTATCACTATAAGCTTTTTGAGCCATTTTTTTAGCCATTTCAAAGCTTTTTGCACCATCATCTATTTTGGGGATTATGTGATTATGAAAATCTATCATATTATTTTGCTCAATTACGTCAAAATAAGTTATATTCTTAGTAATTGAAACTAAAAAGGAACTAACATGAAAATTAAAAAAATATTTTTATACTTCACTTTTGCATCACTTGTTTTAGTTGGTTGTGATGGTTGTGATGATGACGACAACTCAACAGGTCCTCAAGATCCAACATATTCTACTGGAACAGCAACTTTTGGTGATTCAACAGGCGAAGATGTCATTTATGGCATTGAAAAAATAGCTGGTGGTTTTATCTTGTCTGGGAATTCCGCAACTTTAAACAACGGAAGTTCTTCAGATGGTCTAGTTATGCAAGTCGATGCTGCTGGAAATACTATTTGGGAGTCCACTGTCGATTCAGGTGAAAATGGATACGATAGGCTATATGATGTAGAAGTTGACAGCAATGGTAATATTGTTGTTGCAGGTTTTGCAACCAGGAGTGTAGGCGGTACAGATATGTGGATTGCAGTTTTATCTTCAGCAGGAACTTTATCAAATATGACTTTTTTTGGAGAAGATGGTGTTAATGAAAGAGCATATACTGTAGGAGATTGGGATTCTTATGATACTTATATGTTGGGCGGTTATAATAATAGCACTGATGCGACTATTCAATATGCTGATAGAAATGATTTATCATCTAGAGGAGCAGATGTTCTTAGTGAAACTAGCAGTTGGTATAGAGGCGTCAAAACAGATGATGGCCTAATTATCCATGTTGGTGATATTCTTGTTAATGGGCAATATGACGGAATGTTTACCGCTTTTAATACAGCAGATGGAGTTTTTGTGGGTACCCCAGGAAATGTATTATCTACTCTAGCATCAAGACTATACGGAGTTAATGATTCACCTACTATTAGAAGTGCATTGCTTGCTTGCGGATTAGCTGATAATGGTAGTGGATATATAGCAAAAATGAATACATCTGGAAGCTTGGTATGGGAAACAACAACTAC
>Ga0163109_10004314_pt1 | contig 10813 bp, 7 predicted proteins | sample CRUFie1St13metaG_FD_108704 | JGI IMG/M metagenome (GOLD analysis project Ga0163109, IMG submission 108704) | Marine microbial communities from the Costa Rica Dome - CRUD Field 142mm St13 metaG | ecosystem: Environmental > Aquatic > Marine > Oceanic > Photic zone | place: Costa Rica: the Eastern... | reverse complement strand
TCACAGCCAGAGTTTTCCAAAAATGCTGGATCTTGTGCGTTTTCTGAATCAAAGTAAACAACTTTAATGCCTGATTTTTGTGCATTTGCAGCAATTTGGGCAGCCATATAAGATTTACCAGACGCACTTAAACCTGCAATCTCTGTAATCTTTCCTACTGGAATTCCTGCTAGTTTTCCTCGGCAAATAATAGAATCAAGATACCTTGATCCTGTTGAAATCCACTCTTTGACTTCTGTTGGATTTTCTGCTTCTAATGTGTGGGCAATATTTCTACCCGCTTTTTTATTTAACATCTTCGCAATATCGGAAGATGATATTTTTCCTGTCATATATTATTTTTCTCCTAATATTATTTTTTATTTTATTCATTTCATTTATTTTAAAAAAAAAGACCACCATCAAATTTATGACAGTGGTCTTTCGATTATTATATATACCTTACTTACTTTTCTTAAGCAGATAATTCCTGAATTGCAGCATCAACACTGCTGATCACTGCTCTGTCCTCTATTGGACCTGTTGATGGACTCAAGAACGTTTCCAAAATTGCTTTCAGATCCGCATTGGTTTTCCGTGGAAACTGCGATTCAATATCTGGAACCTTATCCAACAATACTGAAATCTGCTCCTTTGATTCCATAAGATTAGAGGATTTTCTTTTTGGCGTCAAATTTGTTTGTGGAAAAGCGCCCTTCATTTTAGGAAGTGTGTAGGTGAGAGTAAGATCAACTCCGTTATCCACATCCGTGATATCACCGTAGTCTGGATTTAAAACCAAGCCAAGGAGATTTTCATAAATAGTTTTTCCATATCCCCAAATACGGACCCCTAAATCCTCTTCACCGCGAACAATTACCGGTGAAAAGAAACGCTGGCGAACGAAAAGGTTCTTTGCCATCTTCTTACTTTCGGCTGAATCTTCTTGCCAAAGTGAACTTGCAAATTCACAAATTGGACAAGGTTCGCCAAATTGTCGTTTTGGGCAAAGTACACCACCCCGTGCTGCCTCCCCTAAATTGTAGTGAAAATGGAAAACCTTAAATGGGTCTCCATCTGGTGTTGGAACAATACGAATCTCCTGATCGCCTTCAGTAGGTTTCCAAAATACGTTATCCTTTTTTGATTTTGAGCCGCCTTCAAGTTCTTGAAGTTTCGCTTTCATTTTTGCCAAATCTAATGCCATAATTATTATCTCCTTTTTAAGGTAAGGTCAGCAAATATCCCGACCCTCCATTTTTATTGTTGTATTATTGACGTGCCGTGAACACAATACAAATAATTTTGTTTATATTCAGTTTCATACACGCCGTATGTTACTCTTTTAGCAACTTCTTTTTTCTCATTAATATTATTTTTTACTTCCGATAAAAGATTCTTGTTTGTTTCAATATCTCTTTTGTCGAAGGCATAATAATATTCTATATCGGTTACTTTGTCAAGTGAAAAAAACATTTTTTCTTCACCCGTTTGAGGATCACATACCCCAATAGTAGAAATCCTAACACCTTCAGGTTTTTTATCAAATGTACTAACGAGTGGGCGTATATTTCTGTAAACATTAATCATGTGTAATGTTGAAGCCACGGTATGATTAATGCCCGATTCATAATCTTTAATTGTCAAACCTCCAAGAATCTTATCAACTTCGGAGTTTGATATTAATATTAAATCACTAAATAATCCAGAACGTGCATATTCTTGTAGTATGCCGTATGTCATTCTTTCCAAGGTTGCCTGGGTGTTACTTAAAAGACTCAGCTCTGGACGAATATATAAAACTGTTATTTTATTTTTTTTAACTGCTTCTAAAATGCGAAGGGCACAAGAACTAACTTTACCTCCGCCTGACATGATAAACAATACATCACCTTTGACTGTCTTCAAAAACGAACGTGGCGATGGCATTTTTTGTTCATAATCTTCTAATTTTTCAGACTCTTTAAGAGGGAATGTATATTTACCCTTCTTTAAGCCAACATCAAATTTATAGCAAGAATATTCAGAATATTGAGATAGAAGATCTGCAATTTTACATCCCGCGCTTCCTAGTCCGATAACTGCTGTCATTTTATCTCCATCATGTTTCCAAAGTTTAGCCCAATGCTTTTATTAACTTTAAAAGTCCCAAAATCTGTATTCTGAAATGTCTTTATGATCTCTGGAAGTAGATGTTTATCCTCATTGGAAAAATCTATTAGCATACTGTCATGAATAAGTCCAGCAATTTTTGTTTTTTTAGCTTTTAACAATTTATTAACCTTTATTGCTCCACGTAGAAATATATCAGATGCGGTGCTTTGAATCAAGAAATTAATTGCATGAAACTTATCGCACTTGATCTTTCTTCCAAATGGATTGTGGATGCACTCACCATCAAAATATTTTTCCAATAGACTATCACGATCATAAGCACGATTAGACATTAGATCCTTTCACTCTAAATTGTAAAGCCATGCAAATATTCGCTTTTTTGCTTCTTCTCTTGTGATTGAATCCCTATAAACATTCTTAACATTCCAAGCGTGAATATCATCTTGAGGTTGCTCAAGCCCACTTAACCCTAAAAGACATCGTAATTCTGCACCATTGAAATCAAGCTCAAGAAAAAAATCATTATTTGGCGTAACAATAGATCGATAATCTCGGTCGAGCGTTAACATAGGAAACGATCCTTTCTTGTTCGTCAATCTTCCAGTAACTGTTCCAAAAAGATTATAAGAAACATTGTGAGATATTCTTTTTAGTTTATCCTTGAATCTTCTCACCTTATATTTGTGCATTTGATTATTTAATGCTGATAAATTTAAGTTTAATTTATTCTGCTCGATATCCACTAGCATCTTTTTTAACGCCAAAAGAAAATCATAGTTTTTTGGCTTCTCAAAGTTATCTAATATATATTCTGTTATTTCACATTTTGTCCCAAAAAATTCAAGAAGAAATGTTTCGGGGACTAAATCATAAAAACAATATTCAGATGCTTTCACTTGTGCTTTTTTAAAAGATTTTATAAATGACTTATGTTTTTCTTTTGCAGTTTCCCACTTATCTTTTAGGTGTGAAGGACATATTTCATCTATAGATTTTCCTTGTAAATATAAATTAGCATATTGTATTTGATCGTTATTGTGATCCATGTTATAATCCCAAGTGCCTGTAAGGTTAGAATATTCGGGATCATTTATTATTTTATTATTCATAATAATTGATTTACAATTTTGTTTTATGTCTATAGAGTGAAAGATCATGATCTAGATTGTAACAGATTGATCAGGGGTAGTCAACTATATTTTTTAAACTCTTCACTAAGATACTTAAGGGACTCCTCTTCGCCAAAGGAATTATATGTTGTAATGGCACTTACTAATATTTTATTAAATTGCTCTCTGTTAATTTTTTTCTTTAGTTCAACTCTTTTCATCTGAGCGTAAGTTTTAATCCAGAAACGCCTATCGGAATAATTTGAATTAATCGTACTTTGGGATATTTGCTCCCTTTCTAAAACATAGCTTTTTGTTCTGGGTGTGTTTGTTCCACAATTCACTTCTTCTTTTAAAAATATAAGTGGCTTATTGGAAGCGTAAGAATAATAAAACTGCATTAACATTTCTTTCAACATGTCTACATCAGCGCGATAACCTAAATTGTATCGAGAATCTATAAAATTGTAAAACGACATTGGCTTTGGGAGCGTATCGTATAATCTTAATTCTTCACGGTACTTACCCACGGTTATATTATAATCATTTAATTCTTCTTCATACTTTTTATAAAGTGGATCATAGACAAATTGTCTATATTCTATTCTTCTTTGTTCTTCAAGTTTTATTTTGTCTCTTTCTTTAAAAAACTCATTAAACCTTTGAATTGTAGAGTATGGTTGTTGAACAGCATTTGATAGATGCAGTGAAGATTCTGGCAACACCATATAAGCTTCATTATTTTGCCAATATGATTCTGTTACTCCAAATAAACTACCGGGAATATTAGGATCGTCACGAAAGTTATCTAAAATATAATCATTAAAGGAGAGCTGCAATATATCAATTGGGTTTCCCGGACTACGAAATATTTTTTGAATTACGTCCTCATTTAAATCTCTTGGAAAAGAATTTTCAACCCCAATAACTAATCCAACTTTTGAACTAGAAGCGAGTGCCCCTGGGTTTGCCGGTGTCGTCAGCTTTAGAAATATTTTTGTAGCTCTGCCATTTGCTAGAAGTTGCTCAACTAAATATTCATATTCAGAAACTTCATCTCCGTTAGGAAGGGCGCTAATTTTAGATCGAACACCAGCCCCTAATTGTTGATTTATTTTTTTGGTATATCCCTCTAAGACAATATAGGAATCATTGGGATCTTGAGGAATTATCATGACGATCTCTACTGTATCACCGACAGCCCATGGGCTATCCAACTGTAAACTGGATATTTCTGGTAATTCAAAAAGAGGAGGTTTCGGTGCAGATATTCGAGGAGGTTCTGGTTTTTTTGGATAAGCTGACATATATTGTTGCATCTTATTAGATGTAACATCAGCTATTAATCTTCCTGGAAAGTTTTTGTCAATCCTGAAGCCAAATTCGGCGGCAGTGTTAGCATAGCACTCAAAATTTATATTCTTGATGAAATTGTCATATTTATCGGCATCGTTACTATATGGATCATCTGAAACTTCAATCATTAATCCTGACGACTTGGGAGAACAAAAACCTGATTTTATGAAGCTTGAGAAAGTTACAGGGACGTTTCCTTCTGCATCATTAATAAAATTAGAAAAAATACTCAAAAAGCTTTTAAAATTAATCATTTTTTGATCGCGTTGATTTTGCGACATGTAATCTTTGGCAAACAAATTAAAGACGCCATCCAGGTATTGATTATAGTCAACTGGTGCAGATCTCCATCCTGCTGTCGGCTCTAGTTGATTAAATGCTGTATTTTCCGCTTGTCTTTTATTTAAAAAAATGTATTTTTCTCTGAAGTCGTTATAAGCATCAACGACAAAATCTAGTGCAAAGGCATTTACACTCCCCGGCAACTGTTTCAGATATTTTTCTCTAGTGATTAAAGAGTACCCACTTGAATCTAGTTTACCAAAATAATGTTTTGATGAGTCGTACCATAAATCATACGGAGTCACTATGCCATAAATGGGATAAGTTTCTCTTTTGTACTTTGCTCTTTCTGTAAACATGGCAAACGCAGAGAGATTATTCTCCCCTAAAGGTTTTTTTTGAAGCTCTAATTCTTCCTGGGAAATGTCTTCAATTTCTCTTTCTTCGTTAGCCATAATATATTAATTAAGTCCCTTTCTGTTTTTGTCTATTTTTTATTCTGTATATATCTTTTAAGTCCAGCTCTGCCACTGTTTGAAGTTTAGTAACATAGAATCCGCTACTTAGCTCATTTGAAACATTTACCACCCTGTAATATCCTCCGATACCTAATTCGTACCTAAAAGACTTTCCATATCTAAGTTTACCATACGTCTCAACAGAGCCAAGACCTATTGCGGTTGGATCTAGCCATATCAACATTCCTGGTTTAAAAATAGGGTTGCCAAAAATCTCAATAGTTGCATCGTATTTATTTTGAAAGAGTAAATTTCTTTTTGCATTCTTATCGTTTCCAGCTTCCAATGCTGCCTCTAGTTTCCCTGGGATTTGGGTTCTTGAGAAGGATACGTTTTTAAGAATGCCCTTTTGACCCCCAATATAAATGTGGGCTATGTTATTAAAATTATTAAATCCACTTCTTACATCATTGGCAGTATTAGCAAGAATGTCATTATTTGAACCCACGGTATATAGATGAATCCACTCCGTTTGATTTATTGAAGAATTAGTGCTATCGCTTTGTCCACGCGCCTTCGTTGAAGCTACCAAAGAGTCAACATCAAATGGCTTTTTTAATCTATCGTGGGTTCTAGTCCAATATTTATACATTTCTGAAGTTCTCTGCATTCTGACGCTTTGAATTCTAGTTTGAAAAGGTCCCTTAGTTGGAGTGACAACACCGTATCTTGTAGGGCTCATAACATTATTTAAAAGCCTTGAGCAAAGATCGCGCAAGAAAGCCCTTAAAGGGTAGTTTGGTAACTGTTGCTTAATAACATTGTCAAAAAACCAAGAATTAAAATAATTCATAGATATTGGAACATCAGCCAACGAAATATTAACACTTTCTTTTGTGACTGGATTATAATAGACAAAAGGTCCGAGAATTAATTTTAACTCATTTCTAAAATTTTCATCTCTAACACGATCAGTTCTATCAGATTTATTATTTTTTGTTAGAGACCTTTTATAAATTACATTCATCGCAGCTTCTATTAAATCACCTAAGTAAAAATAGTGAAGCCTTATAACTCCTGGTGATGGCTCATAAAAACTTGGCTTATATTCTTTGTCATTCGGATCGGGATAACTTATTTGGTTATCTGATATACCAACATTTTTTTTATAATTTAAATCTTTAGAAGGTGCATTTGCAGCTTTTGTTACAGCATTGGCAAGACTCGTGATAGTATCTTTTCTTTTTTTCCTATATTCTTCTTGAAATTTATCTGATGCGTCTTTTACTTGCTGTTGTACTTCTTGTAGTGCTTTTTTCTTATCTTGCTTGGAGGCAGTAGGATCATCAATTCTTGCTTTTCGTTCAGCTTCAGCTTGTTCTTTTACGGCTTTCTTTTTTTCTTTTAGATCCTCTTTAGACACGGCAGCATTAAGTAATACATTTAAATAAGCACTATAAAGATTTTGTGGTAAATCTATAAATTTTATTTTACCATCAGAGTTTTTAGTGGGGTTGTCTATATTACTACGTAACTCAGTTAAAAGTCTTCTGTAGGCAATTCCTCGTGATTCTGAAATATTATATTTTAATTTTTTATTAAGTTCCTCAAGTTCGTCTGTTAAGATTTCTATGTCTTTGTTAATCTCTGTATTTCCACTTTGAACTTTGGTATTTTTTTGCTCCTCTTTTTTTTCTTGAGCTTTTTTGAGCTTCTTCTTTACTTCTTTTTTCTTGTCTATAAGTATTTTTTTAGATTTTTCAATCGACTCTCTTGTTTTTTTATCGATCTCGTTCTCATTTGATGGATCAATATAGAGAAGATCTGCTTTTGTGGAAAGCAGCATACCCTCTATTCTTGCAGAAAACTTTATGTCAACTTCGATTGATGCGTCTTGATTATTTATGTTAATTGAGTGGTCTAAATTATCTAATATGTATGTCCTTTCAACAAGCTTTAATTGTTTATCAATAGAGTCTCTCTTGATGTTAAAACTATCGGAAGGATCTACAGGTATTTCCCACCCTACAACCATTTTTATAGAATTTTTTAAAGTATCTACGTTGGAACGTGTAGGAACATCTTTTGGAGTGTTTGTGGATGAATTAACTTCTCTGCCAATTAATTCTGCGGGATTTAATAAGTCGGCAAACGCTATCTCTTCACCGTCACTACTTCTTAACCTGAATAGTGATTCAAAACTAGAAAACTTTAAAACCATGTTTCCTGCAAAAGAAACGCCTACACTAAATGGATTAATACCAGTATCTTCCCAGTTTACACTAATAAAGCCAACATCTTGACCGCGACTCAAAGCACTGTTTAGAATAGAGTCCATAGTGGTAAATTTTTTGAAAGGAAATTCTATATTTTTTATCTCATTGCCTTCTTTAACTTCTTTATACAACCTAAACTTAGGAACCAAAGAAGAAATTTGAGCAGTTGTCAATCCCTCCAGGGCGTTTGCACCTTCTCCATATAATTTATTGAATGTTAAGCCCGGTTCTTTATCTTTTAACTTTATAAAGTTTTTATAATCTGACTTGTTTTTGAAAGTTTTTATAAAATCCCACAAAAATGCCTGATCATCAAAAAGAACTTTTTCCTCATCTTTTTTGTCAGTAGCCATAATATTCTAATACTCTTTCAACAGGTCCCGGTACTAAAACTTTATCCCCAATTTTTAAATCGCCTTCGGATGGTTTTTGATTAAACCAAGCAATCACCCACCACAACTCAGGGTTATTATAATATTTAGAAGCATATTTCCAATATCTGTCTCCCATCTTCCAAATTTCAGTGGTAACGTTTAAACTTGCTATTTGAGATGGTGTGGGGTATATTATGTTTGCCGTATTAAACTGTTGAATAAAATTAACTTTTCTCTTGTCAAAGACATTATCATAGATATCGTCTGTGTTTGAAAATACTTCCCTGTTTATGTACCTTGATGACATATTAATGATACTCCTTAATTAAATGTACTAGAACCTGGTTTTCCAGTTCCATCGCCACTTCCACCGGTAATTTGTTCTGCTGCTGCTTCTTGAGTTTCGGGTGGAGTTTCTCCCAACAGTGTTGCTAATTGTTCATCCGAGGCTTCTGCGGCTTCTTGACCCTCTTCACCTAGTATACTATCAACTCCATAGGGATACATTGAATTATTAAAGTTTGTGTCTGCACCTTCACCAACTACATCTGCACCAACTCTCCATCCAATAGTTTCTTCATGTATTACATTCAATGTAAAATTTATTTCAAATCCTTTGGGGTAAATATTTAATCCATCTTGAAATACGCCTAAATCTAATTTTGGAGAAAACTGTATTCCGTCCATCCAACCCATTAATCCTTTTGATGAGGCATTTCCATCGCCATCAGAATTAGAAACCCAATTCATGAATTTAACTTTTACCATTGGACCACCTTTCATGTGCGCTGAACCGTCTTGTAAATCACCCTCCATGACCGGATATTGCATTTGTTCGAGCAAGCTCATACGAGACATATTAATATATGCCTCTTGAAAATTAGCAGCCATTACATCTACTCCAACTTGCACGGATCTTCTGGTTCTTACATAATTGGCAATAGGATCCATTCTGCCAAAAACTTCGGTAGGGTTCCATTGTTGGGAATAGTTGTCTTGAAAGTTTGTTATCGCACCCTTAAATGCAACGGAGGTATTACTAGGTATATGGAATATTTCAATAAACTGACCTAAGTTGTTTGCTAAGGCATCACTTTGATAATCACCATAATAAAATCTATATTCTTTTGTATTGTTTTCAATGCCACTTGGTAGCTTTAATCTGCCTCCAAATTCAGGTGCCTTGTCTGGTTTTGTTCTACCTGGTGCGGGTGATTTTTTCTTTGTTGCCATTTCTTTTTGTTTCCTTAAGGTGTTCCATTAGTGGAAACCGATCCTACTCCTAATCCTTTTGCCCCCTCTACAAATAGTTGAGATGCTGTTTTTCTTCCTCCTACATATGCTGTCAGGTTAAATGTTGGATTAAGAGATGCAGAGTCTTTTGCACTTTTCATTGATGATTGAATAGTGGAGGCGATGGCATTAACTTGAGCAGAACTTGCATCTGCTTGTGGGGTTACTTTTGGAGGCAATAGAGCAGCGCCTCCAAGACCTGAAGGTTCTATAGTTGATGGCTCGACTGGAGAGTCACCGGCTCCCGTAATTTCGTCTGCTAATGCGCCACCACCAAAATATCCCACGGCACTACCCAGGAGTCCGCCAATAGCTGCACCGGGAACTGCACCAACACCACCAAAGAACGCACCAATTGCTGCACCCGTTTTTGCACCGAGCGCACCACCTGCTGCGGCACCTGCAAGACCACCACCGACACCTGCTGCGATCTGAGTTCCAGTCTGACCTTGTTGCTTTCTGTTATATGCATCAAAACCTGCCCCTATTACGGCAGTAGCTCCACCACCAATTTTTGCAAATTTGCCTAATTTACCTAATTTTGAAAGTCCTGATGCTTTGGGTTGAGGACCAGCACCTGGACCGCCGCCGCCTTTTCCTAGTTTCATGGCAGTGTTTAGATCTAAAATGCCGCCACCTAAAGTACCGACCAAGCCAGTTATTGATCCTAAAATTCCTACCGCCGCTCCCAAAGGTGATAGCAGTGTATTTTTAAAATCTATTGCTGCTTGTGCAGCAGCTACGTTAGCGAGTTGACCCTGTAATGCTGTTGCCTGATTGACTGCAAGGTTAAATCCTTGAGCAAGAAATGCCGCATTATTTGCCATACTCTGCATTAATTCATCATTTGTAGACAAGGCTTCTGCTTGATTTCTAATCGCTCCAATAGTTTCTATGGCAATTGTATTTTTAAATGCTTCATTTGCGGCATTTAATCTTTCTTGTGCAGAAACAGATTTAGTCATTTCCTCTTCAATATTAACCGATGATTTTGCTGCACTTGCTTTCTTTTCTAGGTCATCAAGACCATCATTAGTTGCACCGAATGTTTTACGAACAGTCGCAACATCAACACCAATAATCTGAGCGAGGGACTTCAATTCAAAACGACCCATAGTGTCGATTGATTTACCAGTCGCTGCTAGACTTTCTTGTAAGATCTGTATTCTTTCTTCTTCAGTTGCATTAAGCAAGTCAACACTATTAAGTTGAGTGCCAAACATTGCATTTAATTGAGAGGTTTTCCGAGCAGCTTGTTCAAATGTATCAAAGCCCTCAGTGATGCCTAATAATCCTTCAATGCTTACACCAGTATTTTTAGATTGAAGCGCAAGACCTTCAAATACTTTTTGCATGTTTGCACCGTGAGCAGCCAATCTTGGTGCTGCTTGGGCAAATCCTTGCACCATCTGAGAAGGCGCAACACCAATGCCTCTCGCAGTTTTAACAAGTTCTTCTTGTAGAGCGATTGATTGTTCCGAGGTCATCCCCAAAGTCTTTGTTCCTGTTTCTAATAGGCTTGTTGTGTCTTGAACAGAGACACCAAGAGTGGTAAACTTAGCAACAGTTTT
>Ga0163109_10004313_pt1 | contig 10817 bp, 14 predicted proteins | sample CRUFie1St13metaG_FD_108704 | JGI IMG/M metagenome (GOLD analysis project Ga0163109, IMG submission 108704) | Marine microbial communities from the Costa Rica Dome - CRUD Field 142mm St13 metaG | ecosystem: Environmental > Aquatic > Marine > Oceanic > Photic zone | place: Costa Rica: the Eastern... | reverse complement strand
TGAATATATCTGTGGACTCAAAAAAACCTGTTGGTAATGGAATAATTACTTGTTTAAATAAAAATCAAGCTATAGCACGTGGAAAAAAGGGTAGAGAAGCAGCTAACGCAGTAAAAACAATATTATCGTTATAGAATGCCGCTTCATTTTAGTAAAAAAAATAATCCAAGAGTTATTATAATTCAGAAGCTTTATAGCAAGTATTATAACAATGAAGTAGAATTAAATTTTCCAAAACATCGTTTCAAAAAATTTATAAAAGATGTAGTAAACGGTACAATTGAAAGAGATGACGTAATTCATGAGGAAATTATAAATCATTTAAATGAAGATTTAAAAATATCAAACCTAGATAAAGTTTTTCAAGTAATAATAAAAAGTGCGATTTTTGAATTAATGTATAAACCAAAAATATCCTCAAAGATAATTATTAAAGAATACCTTAATGCTTCTAATTTCTTTATCGATTTATCACAAACAAAATACTTAAATGCTTTGCTTGATAAAATTTCAAAGAAATTAAGAAACTGATGAATGAAGAATTCTTAATAAATAGTTATTTAAAAAAATTATCTAAAAATAATCCATCTTCGCTTAATTTAAATGATGATGTTTTTTTCGATAAAAATAAAAAACTAGTTATCTCTGTTGATACTTATAATGAGGGTATACACTTTTTAAATTTTAATAAACCTGATCTTGTTATAAGAAAAATAATAAGATCATCTATATCAGACATTTATGCTAAAGGGGTAAAGCCAAATTATTTTTTTTTAGCTGGCTCAGGTAACAAAAAACATTTTACAAAAAAAAATATGTTATTAATTAACAAATCTTTATCAAATGAACAAAATAGATTTAATATAAAATTATCAGGTGGTGATACTACATTCTCAAAAAATCTAAGTTTTACGATTATTTCTTTAGGATATTCAAATAAAATTGTTTATAGAAACAAAGCTAAAAATGGAGATGATATTTATGTAACAGGCAATATAGGTGATAATTATATTGGATTAAAAGCTTTACAAAACAAAATCAAATTAAATTTAAATCAAAAAAAATATTTTATTGATAAATATTATTCACCTAATCTACCTATAAAGTTTAGTTTACATCTTTTTAAAATTGCAAACTGCTCTATGGATATATCTGATGGATTGGTAATTGATCTGAATAAATTAATAAATAAACAAAAACTTGGCTATATAATCGATATAGATAAAATCCCTATATCAAATCATTTAAAACAATTAATTAAACACAAAAAATTGAAGACATTAGACTATTTATTCAATGGTGATGATTATCAAATTTTATTTACAGCTTCAAAGTCAAAGAGAAAATATATAAAAACTTTGTCCTCTAAAATGAATCAAAAAATTTCTATTATTGGGCAAATTAATACCAAATCAAAAAGTTACCTATTAGATAATAGGAGAATTCCAATAAAATACCTCAAATACCAAGGTTATTCTCACATATTCTAAGAAGTTAAATATTGCCTTTTATAATCTTTTTTGTAATGTCCGCATTTTAAAAAATAACTAAAACACTTATTTAAGGAATTATATGTCTGTTGATACAATTTTATTATACACAATTTTTGCTGGAATCTTATCCATTGTTTATGGATTTGTAACAGGATCTTCAATTTTGAATGCCAGTGCAGGGAATGCAAGGATGCAGGAAATTGCTTCTGCTATTCAAATAGGTGCAAAAGCTTATTTGAACAGACAGTACAAAACAATCGCTATAGTTGGTGTTGTTGTTTTAGTTATTATTAGTTTTGCATTTTCATTATTAGTTGGAATTGGATATTTAATTGGTGCAGCTTTATCGGGTATCGCAGGTTACGTTGGAATGTTGGTGTCAGTTCAAGCAAATGTACGTACAGCAGAAGCTGCAAGAAAAGGGTTATCTCAAGGTCTTTCAATAGCGTTTAAATCTGGAGCAATTACAGGAATGCTTGTTGCCGGTTTAGCTTTATTAGCTATAGCAGTTTATTATTACATTTTATTATCAGCTGGTGTTGATGAAAGGGAAATTGTAAATGCATTAGTGGCTTTAGGTTTTGGTGCTTCTTTAATCTCTATTTTTGCAAGATTAGGTGGTGGAATTTTTACAAAAGGTGCTGACGTAGGTGCAGATTTAGTAGGAAAAGTAGAAGCTGGAATTCCAGAAGATGATCCTAGAAATCCTGCTGTTATTGCAGATAACGTTGGAGATAATGTTGGAGATTGTGCAGGTATGGCAGCCGATCTTTTTGAAACATATGCAGTTACGATTGTTGCAACTATGGTTCTTTCATCAATATTCTTTGTTTCAGATTTAAATATGATGGTTTATCCATTAAGTATTGGTGCGGCTTGTATTTTAACATCCATAGTAGGTACTTTTTTTGTAAAACTTGGACAATCAAAAAATATAATGAACGCATTATATAAAGGTTTTGTTGCTACAGCTATTTTATCATTAATTATTTTATACCCAATAACAGATTACGTTATAGGATTAGATACAGATTACTCAGCAAACGGAGTTTCTTTTAATGGTATGAGCTTGTATTACTGTGGTGTTATAGGTTTAATCATCACCGGGTTGTTAATATGGATTACAGAATATTATACTGGTACAGATTATAGACCTGTTAAAAGTGTGGCTGAATCGTCAACAACTGGCCATGGTACTAATGTAATTCAAGGATTAGCTATATCAATGGAAGCGACAGCAATTCCTGCAATTATAATTGTTGCTGGAATTTTATTAACTAACTCAATAGCTGGATTATTTGGTATTGCTATTGCAGTAACAACTATGCTTGCATTAGCTGGTATGGTTGTAGCATTAGATGCCTATGGTCCAGTAACAGATAATGCGGGAGGTATTGCTGAAATGTCAAATCTTCCAAAAAATGTGAGAAAAACTACAGATGCATTAGATGCTGTTGGAAATACAACCAAAGCTGTAACAAAAGGTTATGCTATAGGTTCAGCAGGTTTAGGGGCACTAGTTTTATTTGCTGCATATACGGAAGATATAAAACATTTCTCAAAAGAGGCAGGATCTAAATTAGAAGGAATAGTTGTTACTTTTGATTTATCTAATCCTTTTGTTGTAGTTGGTCTGTTAATAGGCGGTATGCTCCCATATTTGTTTGGATCAATGGGAATGCAAGCTGTTGGGAGAGCGGGTGGAGCTGTTGTGATTGAAGTTAGAAGACAATTTAAAAAAATTCCAGGTATAATGAAAAGAAAAGCAAAACCAGATTATGGAAAGCTTGTAGATTTGCTTACAAAAGCCGCAATAAAGGAAATGGTTATACCATCTTTATTGCCTGTTTTATCACCAATTGTATTATATTTAATTATTTTACCAATTGGCGGTCAAGTTGCTGCCTTATCTTCAGTTGGTGCAATGTTATTAGGAGTAATAATTACTGGATTGTTTGTTGCTGTTTCTATGACAGCCGGAGGCGGCGCATGGGATAATGCAAAAAAATACATTGAAGATGGTAAATTTGGTGGAAAGGGTTCTGAAGCTCACAAAGCAGCAGTAACGGGTGATACAGTAGGTGATCCATATAAAGATACAGCTGGACCAGCAGTTAATCCAATGATTAAAATCACAAATATAGTTGCATTGTTGTTATTAGCTGTAATAGCTGGATAAACTATTTACTCCTATTCTTTGATGGAGCATTAATTTTTTCTCTTAAGCTGCTGAAGATATTGTAAAGTATATTTTCGTTTTTAAAGTCTTTTTCTGTTGTAGTTTTTAAGTATTTAACATCGTTCATTTTTTCTAGATCTAATAATTTTTTTTCCCTTACAATTCCAAATTTATCCATCTCAACAATAAGAACATTATTTTTCTCTATTTTCTGATTTCCAAGTTTTATTAGTGATTGATTTGTCTTCAATCTTTCAATATAAAACCATTTATTCTTATTGAAGTCACTTACGCTTGATGGTGGACCTATTAATCTAACTACATCATTTTTATTACTTAGATTTACCTCAATTATTTTAAATTTTTTCTCTAATTGTTTTGATCCATGAAAATTTGATACTTTATTTCCTGAACAGTTAACTGTAAAAAGAAATATAATAATTAATATAAACTTCATGAATGATTTATTTCTTAATATTTACAATAATTTAATAAAACTAACCAGAAATAAAAATTTGTATAATACAGACAAACAAGACGTTTTTTATGATAGAATGATTATATTTTTTTTCCATTTAGCCTTTCTTTTGAAAACATATAAAAATACTGAGCCAAAAAATGAATTACAAAATTTTTTTGATTTTTGTATTAGACAAATAGAATTATCTATAAGAGAAATTGGTTATGGAGATGCAACAATTAATAAAAAAATGAAAGAATATGTAAATCTTCTTTTTTCTATTATTGATAAAATTGATAACTGGGAGTTAAAAGATAATGATCAAAAAATAGAAATTATAAAAAATTATACTGATCAAATGCTAAATCTTGAATATTTTGTAGATTATTATGAAAAATATAGGAAATTTTTATTAAAAAATACTTTCAATAATCTGACAAAAGATATATTAAGCTTTTAATAATTTATGGCTGTACCTAAAAGAAAAACTACAAGATCTAGAGCTGGAAAAAGAAGATCACATATTAAAATTTCCTCTAAGAATATAATTGAGGATAAAAAATCAGGTGAATACAGACTATCTCATCATATGGATTTAAAAACTGGATTTTACAAAGGTAGACAAGTATTAGACCCAAAAGAATAAAAGCATATGGACAACCCAATTAAAATTGCAATTGATGCAATGGGTGGTGATAATTCTCCTGAAAAAGTTATAAAAGGAATTGAAATCCACAATTTAACTTCAAAAAATACTTTTTATAACATCTTTGGCAATCAAGAAGTTATATTGCCTTTAATTAAAAAAACTAAATTAAATAGCTCGAATTATAAAATAATACATACTGATAATTTAATTAAAGATACAGACAGTCCTTTATCAGCTGCAAAAAAAGGTAAAAATACAAGTATGTGGTTATCAATTGAAAGCTTAAAAAAAATGGAGTCTGACGCAACAGTATCAGCAGGAAATACTGGAGCATTGTTTGTAATTGCTAAATTAAATTTAAAAATGATTGAAAAAATAGATAAACCAGCACTTTCTGCTTTATGGCCAAACAAAAATGGAATGAATATAGTTTTAGATTTAGGAGCTAATATTGAATGTAATGAAAAAAATTTAATTGATTTTAGCCTAATGGGTTCGGCACTTCATAAATCCTTATTCGAAAATGAGGAACCAAAAGTTGCATTATTAAATATTGGATCTGAAGAAATGAAAGGAAACAATATAATCAAAAATACTTATCAAACTTTAAATGAAAAAAAAAATTCATTATTTGAATTCAAAGGTTACATAGAAGGTAATCAGATCATGAAAGGTGATGTTAATGTAATTGTTACAGATGGATTTACTGGTAATATTGCACTTAAAACAGCTGAAGGAACTGCTAATTTTATAACATCTGAATTAAAAAATGCATTGAGTTCATCATTTATTGGAAAGCTTTCAGGTTTATTAAACATAAAAAATTTAAGAAAATTTAAAAAAAAATTAGATCCTCGTCTTTATAACGGAGCAATCTTATTAGGTTTAGATAAGCCAGTTATAAAGAGTCATGGATCCACAGACGAAGTAGGGTTTGCAAATTCACTTAATGTATGTGAAAAAATTATTATGAGTAATTTAATAGATAAAATAAAAAAAAATATAAATTAAATGAGAATTAATCTAACAAAAAAAGAGATAATTAATTCTATTTATATGCAATTAGGATTTTCAAAAAAAATATCAGAAAATATATTTGAAGACTTTCTATCAATAATACTAGAAGAACTTATTGAAAATAAAAAAGTAAAAATTCCAAATTTTGGGTCATTTATTATAAGAAATAAAAAAAGTAGAGTTGGAAGAAATCCAAAAACACTTGAAAAAAAAATAATAACAGAAAGAAATGTTGTATTATTTAGACCATCTAAACAATTAAAAAATAAATTAAATAATAATGAATAATAATAAATTATATAAATCAATAAGCGATGTAGCAAGAATTCTAAATTTGGTTGATAAAAAATCGGGTAAATTATCAACACATACAATTAGATTTTGGGAAAAAGAGTTTAAACAAATTAAGCCTAAAATTTTTGCTGGAAGAAGAAGATATTACGATGATAAAACGATTAAAATTATAAAAGATATCCATTTTTTCTTAAAAAATAGGGGTATGACAATAAAAGGTGTGAAAAAATTGTTACAAAAAGAAAATTCTAATCTTGACGAAGCAGATAATAAAACTATAAACACCAAGATTGTTAAGTCTAAGTTAGATAAAATATCTAATTTAATTAAAAATATAAAAAATAATGGCTAAAAAAACACATATAAAAGTAAGACTAGTTCCAGAAGAAAAACCTGATAGCCCCTTTTTTTATTATGTAAAAAAACCAGCAGGTGGTGAAAAGGCAAAGATTAAATTAAAAGCTAAAAAGTATAATCCTACAACTAGAAAACATGAAATATTTGTTGAGAAAAAGCTACCTCCCCACAGTAAGTAGCTATTTTTTTTTAAAATTTCTTCTTTCAAAATCAATATAAGACATAATCATATTCTTCCATATTCTGTTTGTTATTTTCGGATCAATATTATTTTTAATTGATTTTTTTTTTATATTTTTAAGGATTAATGATATTCTTTTTTTATCTACTATTTCATGTTTATAGGTTTTAAGTTTAAGAACTTTTTTAACAATATTAGTTCTAGTTTTTATCAATTTAATAAGCTTATTATCAAGAAGATCTAATTTTTTTCTTAATACGTTTAATTTTTTTTTCTTATCAGGCGACATTTGATCAATTGGAATTATAAATAAATATTATATTTAAACAATTATGTATACCGAAATTAATACAAAATTGAAAATTTACATATCAAATTGGCTCTTATTTATGTTTTTTTTGGTAGCAATAATGATTGTTGTAGGAGGTTTAACAAGACTTACTGACTCTGGATTATCAATTACTGAATGGGAATTTTTCAAAGGTTTTTTCCCACCAATGAATAATGATTCTTGGTTATCATATTTTGAATCATATAAAAAAATTCCAGAATTTAAGCTTCAAAATTATTCAATGACCTTGAGTGAATTTAAGGTGATATTTTGGTGGGAGTGGGCACACAGATTTTTTGGACGTATTATTGGATTGGCTTACCTAATACCATTAATATTTTTTACTATAAAATTAGGTCTTAAAAAACTTTATAATTTTTATTTTATATTCTTTTTAATTTGTTTACAGGGTTTTTTAGGGTGGTACATGGTGCAAAGTGGTCTTGTGAACGATATAGATGTAAGTCATTTTAGGCTATCTATTCATCTTTTATTTGCATTTATAATTTTGTCATTAATTTTTTGGAATTATTTAAGTTTAGTAAGTTCAAGTATAAGTGAAAAAAAAATTAATAATTATATACCTGAATTTTTTTTATTATTAATCTTCTTACAAATAATTATTGGTGCATTCGTTTCAGGTATGGATGCTGGAAAAATATATAACACTTGGCCTTTAATGGGAAATTCTTATTTTCCAGATGATAATAAATTTATGAGTTTATTTAAACTATCTGTTTTTAGTGATCCATCATTAGTTCAGTATCTGCATCGAAATTTAGCTTATTTAATACTTATTATATACATGGTGATTTCATATATAATTTTAAAAAATAAAATTTTTTATTTATTTAAACCTGTGATTATTTTAGGTTTAATTATTTTATTACAAATTGCACTGGGTATTCTTACTATTTTATCTGGTGCTAGTATTTTAACAGCTTCCTTGCATCAGTTTAGTTCAATATTATTAATAACATCCTCATTGTATTTTTTATACAAAAATAGGTTTAGTTGATTATTTTTTTTCAATTACAAATAACTCATTGTTAAAATATAGTCCTTTATTTTTATTGACTATATCTTTTACAACTTTTTGGTAATATTTTTTCCTTTCAGCACTCATTATTTGCTCATCTGATATTTGATTAACATATACCGCAGCATTCCATGCTGAAAATATTAATGATGTAGCAATACCTCCTCTAATTTCATTTGGTAGTGCCCTTAAAACATATTTGATGTTTTGTTTTTTATTAAATTTTAATTTTTTCAAAATTTCATTGTCAGTATTATTTTTTATATATTTTATTATTGAAGTATGTAGTGAAGGAAAAGGATTTTCTTTTGGCCATATTTTCTTAATAATCTTGTTTCCAGGATCATTCCCACAAGCGTGAACTACTACTAGCTTACCTTTAGTATCCAATGATTTTATCATTGGATCTATAACAAATTTGACTTTTTTTTCTGCAGATATTCTTGATCTATATGGTTGCGAAGCAATTATTAAGTCATAACTATTTTTTCCATTATCTTTTTTTGGAATAACATTTTTCAAAGAAAATTCTTGATCTTTTCTATAAATTACAATTACCGATGGTTCTTTGTATGTAGGATTTCCATTTCTAGGATTTCTTTCAATTTGCCATTTTTTATTTAAAAATTCTTGATTTAATTTCCTTAATTGGTTTGAAAAATCTAATGAAGAATTACCTTTTAGTTTAACTATTTTCCAATTCATTTTTTTTTGTTTCTTTTTGTCATTCGATTTAAGTGCTGTAGACTCTACATAATTTAGATTTGAAATAACAAATACTGTATTTTTATGTTCGACAAACCGATCTGGGAGTTTTTCAAGTCCCAATCTAACATCTTCCATACTAATTTCTTTTGTGCTTACTAACAGGGGAATATTAGGCATTTTCTGGTGACATTGTCTCATAACACTCATCAATAATGATCCATCACCCATACCCGCATCAAATATTTTTAATGCTGGAAATTTAGGTTTTAATTTTTGTACAATAGGTTTTAACGCGTCAGCAATTTTATTCTTTTCATTAGTAGTTGTAACAAAAAGCAGATATTTTTGTCTGTTATCAAAAAATCTAAAATTCTTTTTCATAAGCGCTAGTATTTAATTATTTATTTGCTGGATAATTAGTTGTTATGAATTTTTTTAAAACATTCAATACTCGATCAGCTTCTTCTAATAGCATCATATGTCCACAATTATCAATTATATCTATTTGACTTCCTTCAATTAAATTAGCTAGTTTTTTTCCTTCTTTAACCGGACACATCTTATCGTCAGTAGCAAGTATAGATAGGGTAGGTATTTTAATTTGTTTAGCGGCTTCAAAACCATTTTTATAATTATCACATGCTCTAAAATCTACACCGAGGGTATTTTTTATTGTTCTAGTTTTAGCCAACATAGAACCAGTATTAATATGATATAATCCAGGTACAGGATGACCGCCAAAATGGCCTGCTGGCCCATGTGCCCAGTCCATCATTAGTTCAACGGCCTTAGGATCATTATTTTCAGCTAAAGATAATAATTCAGGATTCATTGGAATTGCGCCAGCTCCACCCATTAAACTTAAAGTTTTTATTTTATCAGGATTTCTTGCTGTGCACTCAACAGTGACTAAACACCCTTGTGAATGACCAACTAAAGAAGCTTCTTTATATCCAACCGCATCAATAACATCGCTTACCCAATCAGCCATATCCTCAATTGATTTTAAACTTTTACCTCCTGACAATCCATGACCCGGCATATCTAAAGCTAAAACACTATATCCATGGAAAGCGAAGTATCTTGTTTGTAAAACCCATGTCATATGAGTTAATCCACTACCATGTACAAATATAATTAATGGCTTATTCTTATCGAATGGTCTGCCTCCTGTAGAAGCATAAACCTCGTTATTATTTACTTGAAACTTCATTGATTGGATACGAGTCTAGGTTTCCTAGCAGCTCTAAATCCATTTTCAAAGTCGTTTTTAATATCATCTATATCTTCTATACCGACTGATAATCTAATCATATCATGTGATAAACCAGCAAATTTTAGTGTAGCTTCGTCCATTTGAGAATGTGTAGCTGATGCAGGATGAATTACCAATGTACGTGTATCCCCAACATTTGCTAAATGAGAGGCAAGTTTAACATTATTAATAAATGCTTCACCTGCAGCCTTTCCACCCTTAATTCCAAATGCAATCATTGATCCTTTACCATTTGGTAATAATTTGTTTGCTAAATCATGATCTGGATGATCTGGTACACTCGGGTGTGAAACCCAAGCTACACTTTCATGACCCAGTAAATACTCGACCATTTTTTCTGCATTCTCACAATGTTTTTTCATTCTGACTGAAAGTGTCTCAATACCTTGTAAGACATTCCATGCATTTTGAGGACTAAGACAAGGACCAAAATCTCTCATACCTTCTGCTCTTGCTTTCATTGTAAAAGCTGTTGGTCCAAATTCTTCAGCAAAAGATAATCCATGATAACCTTCATAAGGTTGAGTCATTGTTGGAAATTTATCATTTTGCATCCAGTCAAACTTACCACCTTCAACAATTATACCAGCCATTGAAGATCCATGACCTGCCATCCATTTAGTAAGTGAATGAACTACAATATCAGCACCGTGCTCTATAGGTTTGCATAAATAAGGTGTTTGATAAGTTGCATCTACCATTAAAGGAATACCTGCGTCATGAGCTATTTTAGCAATCTCAGGCATATTCATTATTTCATTTCCTGGATTACCTACAAGTTCTCCAAAAATACCTTTTGTATTTTTTTGAATTGCTTTTTTAAATCCTTCTGT
>Ga0163109_10004312_pt1 | contig 10818 bp, 6 predicted proteins | sample CRUFie1St13metaG_FD_108704 | JGI IMG/M metagenome (GOLD analysis project Ga0163109, IMG submission 108704) | Marine microbial communities from the Costa Rica Dome - CRUD Field 142mm St13 metaG | ecosystem: Environmental > Aquatic > Marine > Oceanic > Photic zone | place: Costa Rica: the Eastern... | reverse complement strand
TTCTGGGAGATGGCCCGCCGTCAACTGGAGGCGGTGAACGCCGAGGTCTTCATGCTCGCCGAAGCGGAGGAACCCGACCACCACAACCGTGCCTTTGACATGAGTTACGGCTGGCATTTCCACCACCTGACCAACCAGGTTGCGCAGGGCAAGGAGCCCGTCCAAGTGCTTCGGGACTACCTCGAGGAGGAGGCGGAGCGCTTTCCGAGCGACGCGTACCGACTGGGGTTCATCACCAACCACGACGAAAACAGCTGGAACGGCACCGTGGAGGAGCGCTACGGAGAGGCGGGAGACGCCATGGCGGTGCTCGCGGCCACCTTGCTCGACATGCCTTTGGTTTATTCGGGACAAGAATCGTTCAACCGAGACCGGCTCCGCTTCTTTGAGAAGGACACGGTCGATTGGGGCGGTTACAGCAAGTCGGACTTCTACCGTCAGTTGAATGGGTTGAACCACACGAGGGAGGCGCTGTGGAATGGCGACCACGGGGGCGCGCCCCACGTCTTGTCGACATCTGTCGACGACCACGTCTTTGCCTTCGTCAAGGAGAAGAACGAAAGCACCGTGGTGGTGATCTTGAATTTGTCTGCGGATCCCCAAGAGGTGTCTTTGACCTTGCCAGATGCTGCGTTGAACGTGGTGATGGGAGAAGGCAACGCGGAAGGTTGGGGCGAAGGCCAAACACTCGGTCCCTGGAGCTACTGCGTGCTGGCGACAGAAGGTTGAGCGTGAGGTGACGCAGGGGCAACACATGGCTGCTTCTGCTGGAGTACATTCGCAACATGAAGTTGGAACGGGTTGCGCTCATCGCACACGATGGGAAAAAAGACGAGTTGGTGGCGTTTGTGAAGGCGCACCTGGCGTGGTTTTCACAGAGGCAATTGGTGGGGACGGGCACGACCGGTGGGCGCATTGAGGCCATTGGTCTGGAGCTTGAGCGGCTTGCGTCGGGGCCACTTGGAGGGGACGCCCAAATCGCCGCCCTCATCACCGAAGGTCGTTTGGATGCGGTCATCTTTTTCCGTGACCCCATGGGAAAACATCCCCATGAACCGGACGTCAACATGCTGCTTCGCCAATGCGACGTGCACAATGTGGCGCTTGCCACCAACCGCGCCACAGCGGAGTTGTTGGTGTCGGCAGCGAATGGGGGTGAGGGATGACCTCAGGCCTGAGGCGTGGAGTGGGTCCTTGGCCCACGGACAATCGAGAGGCCACCGTCTCCGCGTGGTTGTTGGGTCGCCTGTCTGGCGTCGAGTCTTCAGAAAGGTCAGGCATGGCGCGTTGGATGTTGGACCATGTGAGTGGCCAAACCAAGGGCGACCGTTTGGTCGAAGACATGAAGTGGCAAGAAGCCCAATTGGACCGCTTGGCCGTGTTTGCGGACCGGGTGAACGAAGGGGAGCCATTGCAGCATGTCCTTCAAGAGGTGTGGTTTGACGGACTGCGGCTCGGTGCGTCTGCGAAGGCGTTGATCCCACGTCCAGAAACGGAGGAACTTGCGGCGGCGATGGCGGCCAAGGTGGACCTGAAGTCGGCCAAAACCTCGCGCATCGTCGATTGGTGCACAGGGTCGGGATGTTTGGCTTTGGCGCTCAAGAACCGTTTTCCGCATGCGGAGGTTCATGGGTTCGACGTGTCCGAGGAAGCCCTTGCGGTGGCCAAGGCCAATGCTTCCGCCACAGAGCTGGAAGTGCGTTTTGGCCTCCAAGACATGTTGTGTGCCATTCCGCCGCACGTGCCATACGACATGGTGGTGTGCAACCCACCCTACATTCCCAGGGCTGACGCCAAAGACATGCACCCCCGCGTGTTGGACCATGAACCGCATCTCGCCCTGTTTGTTCCCGACGACGACCCCCTTGTGTTCTACAACCAGCTGGCGGCGTGGTGCACAGACGGAGGATTGCGTTCAAGTGGGTGGTTGGGCATGGAATGCCACACGGAAAAAGCAGGCGATGTGGCCGCGCTTTTGGTGCCATCCCGGGGTTGGAAAGACGTTGAAATCCTGTCGGATTTGCAAGGACTTCCACGTCACGTTGTGGCCCGCCTTGAGCTACCTTAAGGGCATGGATGTCCGTGCACGAATCGAGCAGCTTCGGGAGGAGCTTCATGCGCACAACCACAGGTATTACGTTCTGGCGCAACCTGTCATTTCCGACAGAGAGTTCGATGCCTTGCTGCAAGAATTGTCCGAGCTGGAGAATGCACATCCGCAATTCAACGATCCCACTTCCCCGACGATGAGGGTGGGAGGAGACTTGACCGACAAGTTTGAAAAAGTGGCGCACAAGTCGCCCATGTTGTCGCTGTCGAACAGCTACAATGCAGAAGAAGTGGGTCAATGGGCCGAGCGCGTCGAGGCGGGGTTGGCTGGCGAGGAGGTGGAATTTGTGATTGAGCTCAAGTACGACGGGGTGGCCATCAGCGTGTGGTATGAGGATGGCGCCCTTGTCAAGGCGCTGACACGGGGCGACGGCACCACAGGTGAAGACGTTCGCGCCAATGTGGCCACCATCAAAACCCTACCTCTGAAACTGCACAAAGGCGCCCCCGATCCTTTGGAAATCCGTGGGGAGATCTTTTTCCCATGGCCTGGGTTCGAGGCGCTGAACGAGGCGCGACGCGAGGCGGGAGAACCCGAGTTTGCGAACCCCAGGAACACGGCTGCGGGGACATTGAAACTTCAGGACAGCGCCGTGGTGGCCACAAGGCCGCTCGACTGCATGATGTACAATGTCGATGCCGAAACCATGATCGAGATGGGCATTTTGTCCCACAGCGAAGCTGTGAAGGCCGCCGGAGAATGGGGGTTCAAAACGCCCCAAGGCCGCCGGCTTGAAGTGGTTCAAGGCGTCCAGGGAATCATGGATGCCGTGTCCCATTGGGAGAACGCGAGGCACGATTTGGACTTTGCCATCGATGGTTTGGTCATCAAGGTCAACCGCTACGATCAGCAAAAGCGACTGGGCATGACGGCCAAAAGTCCGCGATGGGCATTGGCCTACAAGTTTGAAACGGAACAAGCGAGCACCGTGCTGAAAGCCGTGAAGTACCAGGTGGGCAGAACAGGGGCAGTCACGCCTGTGGCGGATTTGGAACCCGTTCAGCTTGGCGGGACCACGGTCAAACACGCGTCGTTGCACAACGCCGATCAGATTGCCAAACTCGACTTGCGGTTGGGCGATGCGGTGTTGGTGGAAAAAGGCGGTGAAATCATCCCCAAAATTGTGGGGGTGGACCGATCGGCATCCACAGCCGGAGACTTGTTTTCCCAAGCCGTCACATTCCCTTCCACATGTCCTGAGTGCGACTCACCGCTCGCGCGCAAAGAAGGAGAGGCGCAGCACTATTGCACCAATTCGGCCACTTGTCCTGCCCAAGTCCGAGGCCGAATCAACCACTTCATTTCGCGCAAAGCGCTGAACGTGGACGGCTTGGGCAAGGAAACGGTCGCTCAAATGGTGGAAGCGGGTCTCATCCGCGACGTGGCCGATCTCTACAAGTTGAGGTCGGAGGATTTGCTGCCCCTGGAGCGAATGGCCCAAAAGTCCGTGGACAACCTACTCCGAGGCCTTGAGCAAAGCAAAAAGGTGCCGTTTGAGCGTGTGTTGTTTGGGCTGGGCATTCGGCATGTGGGCGAAACGGTGGCCAAACACTTGGCGCGCGCCTTGGGTACGGCAGAAGCGTTCAAAACAGCCACGGTTGAAGAGTTGATGGCCTTGGAGGAAATCGGCCCCATTGTCGCAGAGAGTGTGGTTCACCACTTCCAAGACCCGACCTTCTTGGATGTCTTGGAACGCATCACATCGGCGGGACTTCAGATGGAGGTGGTCGTGGAGGAGCCGTTGGGCAATGCCCTCGAAGGCGAGGTGGTGGTGGTGAGCGGCGTCTTCGAGACCATGTCTCGTGACGAGGCCAAAGCGGCGGTGACCCACCACGGGGGACGTCTCGTCGGCAGCATCAGCAGCAAGACAACCATGGTGCTTGCCGGAGACAACATGGGCCCGAGCAAGCTTCAGAAAGCGGAGAAGCTGGGCATCCCGCTGATCGACGAAAAGACCTTTCTGGCACGTCTCGGGGTCAGCGAATGACCTGGAGGGTGGTTTGCAACTCCCCGAACTGAAGACCACCGCAACTGGCTTCGTACGAGATGGACACGATGTACGTGCCGTTGTCCACGAGCGTGCCATTGGAACGTCCGTCCCATTGCACGGGCATGCCGTTGTTTTCGAAGAGCAAGTCACCCCAACGGTTGTAGACTTGGATGTCGTACGCGTCCATCATGGTGAAGACGTTTTGGTCTTCGTGGCCAGGAACAAACGGCATGAAACGGTCGTTGCGTCCATTTCCATCGGGTGTCATCACGTTGGGCAACACCATTTGGGAGAGGTCCAAGACGTTGATGTCCGATGGAACGTCCGCGGCGTAATCGATGGATGTTTTGCAGCCATTCTCCAAAAACGTGACTTCCACATTGTAGACGCCGCTTGATTGGAACGTCGGGTTGAGTTCGGTGGAGGCGATGTCACCATTTTGGGCATCGATCCAAGCAAACATGGCGGTGTGCTCTGTCGAGGACAAGGTGTTGCCCACCATGTCCACTTCGTCGTTGTCGCAGTCCAATGTTCCGGCGACGTAGCCGAGCTGCAGTTCAGGCATTTCCATGTCCTCGGCCATCACAACCGCGTCGGTCGAAACGCAGCCGTTGTTGCGGTTGGTCACAGTGAGTGTGTAGGTCCCAGCAGACGTTGCGTGGGCGATCAAACCGTCGGTGGCGCCATCAAATCCGCCATCCAATGTGGTCCATTGCACCTCGGCGTAAGGACTGTCTGTGGCGCTCCCAAACAATTCGAGGGAAGGGTTGTCGCACGTCAAAGTGCCAGGGAAACCTGCATCGGCGTTCAAGCGCAAGGTGTCCACAGAGACTGTCATGCTTTGGGCATCGGCACAGAGAAGGCTGCTGGTTTCAGGAGACACCACTTCGAGGCTCAAATTGCCCGGGCTGGTCATGTCGTAAGTCATGCCTTGACCCACCACGCTGTTGTTGAGTTTCCAAGTGTATTCCAAGGAGGAACCAAAATCTGAATTGGCCGCGCAGTGCAGCACCCCATTGTTGCTGCAGTTCAGTGCATTTCCGTCGCTCACCAATTCCACCTCGACTTCTTCCACGACCACTTCAACTTCGTCTGTGATGGACAAGCCGCACTGGTTGGTGTAGGTGACCGTCAACGTGTTGCTCACCACACCTGTGTAGATCGGTGCCTGCAGGGTGGGGTCGCTCACGACGTTGCTCGGGGACCACGCGTACTCCGTCACATCCAAACCGCCTGCAACGAGTTGAACCGCAGCTTCGGGACAGGCGTGGATTTCGGTGTCCGTGCCCGTCGCATTCTCGGTGAGACAGACGCGGGGCGCATTCAACGCTCCGTCGGATTCAGAAGTGAATCCCCAGTGCACGAAGCGCTCGCCATCAAAAATGTCGTCCATCAGGTCGATGCTTGCCACCAATCGTTCTGCGCAATCGAGGAGCACACGCAACTCAGGTCCTGCGGGATCCCAAACGATGTCCACAAGGTGGTCGTTGCCGTCGGTGAGAGGGGCGCCACTGACGAAAGCAGCGACAGGTCCAGCAGTGTGAGAAGTGGGGTTGCCCATGTGATTCAAAGAACCGTGGTTGACCATGGCGATGTGGTCGTGTGCCAAGTCGCCGTATTCAGCTTGCGAACGGGTGTCAAATTCCACACCAAAGGACGGTCCGAGGTCTGTGTAGCTCGCTGTGTTGGCACCGGGTGTTTCCGCTTGAAGCGCCCAAATCACCCCCTCGCTTCCACCATCGATGCTTCCAAAGTTGACGGTGGCTTGAATGTGAAAAGGCTGGGCAAGGTCGATGCGTTCGTTGGCCCATGCTCCGCCGCCAGTTGTGGCATTGGAAGAGGTCAATGTGATGCATCCACCTCCAAGCGCTTCGGCGTCGCCAAGGGCGGAATAGGTGGACAATTGGGCAGTGGCCGACATCGTCAGTGCCATTGCAATTGCGAGGGATAGGGTGGAAGTGAGGCGCATGATTGCTTCTTTTCAGACAAGAAGACTTACGCGCAGAAGTCGTCGGAGGTTACACTTTCATCCAAATTTCTTCATGACCTCAATTCCGCGTTGCCTTTTGCACCTCGTGAAGGATGCCAAACCTTGCCCAAAGACCTAGAATTCGAGGGAAACCTTCAAATTGATCCTACGGCCAGTCAAGAAGTTGGGGACCGCGTAAAAACGCCCGTTCACATCTTGGATCCAATTGTGGTTGATGGTGTTGTTGATGCCCAGCAGGTTGAAGATTTCGAGCGAGACAAGTCCGCTTTTCGAGTCGTCATCTCCAAACAACACCCTCGAGAATCCAATGTCTGCCCGCCTGTAGGTGGGCGTGCGCAGCACATCGTCGTACCTGTTGGACGACGGAGGTCCGTAGGGCAGGCCGGTGCCAAAGTACAGGCTAAGAAGCACCTTGTAGTCAGGGTCCCGGGGCATTTCATCTTGAAACACCAGGCTGAAACTGAACCGCTGGTCCGCGGGTCGAGGAATCATCCCCGGAAGCACGGTGACGGTGTCGGTGATGACGGCAAATTGGCCGCTGTGGTATCCCGGGATGACTTGTTGGCCGTTCTCGTTGTAGTACTCGAAGTATTGGTCGTCGTTGAGGTCTTCCTCTGTTTTGAGGGCCGACACCCGGAGCCAACTTTGAATGCCTTGGATGAATTCGCCATTCACCATGACATCAAGCCCTGTGGCGTATCCTGAGCTGTTGTTGGTGGCGTAGTAGCGTTGCCGGACATTTTCGATTTCGTAGGGAATGAGGTTGTCCAGCCCTTTTCGGTACAATTCGCCCACGAGTTTGAAAGGACGGTTTCTTGACTCGAACTCGTGTTCGATTCCCGCCACGGCATGGATGGCCCGCTGTGGCGCGACGTCGTTTCGAACAAAACCGTCCAACCCCCGCATTTCCCTGTAGAACGGGGGTTGATGGTAGTAGCCACCAGAAAGGCGGACAGAGGTCAATGGACGTCGGGCAGGGGTGTAAGAGGCGTGGAATCGAGGGCCACCCACAAGGTGGGTGTTGCGCAACTCGGAATACCGATCCGGCTTCACCGACCATCGGTGAGCGCGGATGCCAGCGTTGAGGTCCACATGGCCCTTGGCCAGGGTCCAGCGCCATGTGTCTTGGATGAACGCAGTGCTCCGATGCGCAGACACCACGTTTTCCGCTTGCACCACATAGGGGAGTTCGATGAGTTGATTGGGGCGTCCGCCAGGGCCCTGGAAGCCCAGGTTGTCCTCGGGGTGCGGGGCGAAAAACCCAGCGCTGTCCACGACATTCCATTCAGACACCACATCGTCAAACGTCTCGTAGCGGTGCTTGACGCCCCATTCTATTTGGTGGTCATCCAAGAGGAGATTGCCCTTCAGGGCAGAACTCAACACCCTGGCATAGAGTGCATTTCGTCCATGTTGAAGGAATCCGCCAACGCCAAATGTTTCTCCCTCGTCGAAGGAGTCGCCACCTGCGTCTTGTTCAAGTTCGCTCAGGAAGTACTGTCCCAATACGTCGAAGGACTCGCGTTCTGCCGTTTGGAAGATGGAATTAATCCAGCGCAGTCGAGAGGTCTCCGTGCTCCGCTCGAAGGCCAGTGCCCCAAATCCCGTTTCGTAGCCGGATTGTTCCTGACCGTCGTAGTAAACGGTCAACCGTGCGGCTTGATTGATGGTGCCGATGTTGGTTTCTCGGGAGGCAGGCAAGAAACGGTAATCGTTGCTTCCATACACCCCAAGTGCTTGGATTTCCCAGGGCCCGTATCCGTCTGGATCCCACGTGATGTAAGTCTGGGCGTCCAGGTAGGTGGGCGCATATTCTCCTCTTTCGTCCAAGGTGGAAAGGACATAGCTGTTGTTGCGGTACCGCACACCGAGGTTGACACGGAAAGGCCCGAAGACGTCGTCGTGTTGGATTTGGGCGCCCAAGGCACTTGCCAAGACCCGGGTGGATGTGGCGGTCGGTTTCCGGTAGGTGATGTCCAGCACAGAACTGAGCTTGTCCCCGTATTTCGCCTCGAACCCTCCGGCGCTGAACTCAATGCGGTCCACCATGTCCGGGTTGGCAAAGGACAACCCTTCCTGCTGGCCCGACCGCACCAAAAATGGCCGGTACACCTCGATGTCGTTGACGTAAACGAGGTTTTCGTCAAAGGAGCCCCCGCGGACGTTGTACGCGCTGCTCAATTCAGAAGTGAAGTTCACGGGCGCTTGAAGCAGGGCATCTTCGATGGTGCCGCGTGGCGTGGGGATTTTGTTGGCCAGCTTCGGGTCGATCTTTTGGACTGTCACGTCTCTCGGTCCATTGCCCACCACCTCAGCCTCATTGAGGTTGGTTCCTGGTTTCAGTCGAAACGTCTGCACCAAAGCGGCTGTGGAAAACACAATGGACGCCGTCTCGCGGTTGTGTCCCACAAACGACGCGCTTACAGTCCAGGGTCCAGCACTTGGAAATTCGATGGCGTATTGCCCCTGGTTGTCGGCCGTCACCCCCAAACGAAGGTCTTCTTGGACCAGCACGGCGGCGCCTGGCAGGACATGACCTTGGGTGTCGGTGACCGTGCCGGTGAGGAGGTATGTGGTTTGGGCCCATATCGAGACGGACAGGAGCCCGAGCGCAGTCCCCAAGAAAAGCGGTGGCAACCTCATTGTCTTTTGAGGTCTCCGGATTTCAGTGCACGCAGGAACTGGGCCCAGGCGACTGGATTCAGCAAATTGACCGGCGGAGCTTGTCCCGAGTATCCGGCTTGAATGGCTTGGGCGGAAAGCACATCCGTGGCGGTGGATTGTCCATCACGGCCAACTTCGATGAGGCGGTCGTACATGTCCATGGGGTCCATGCCGGCTTCCCAAGCGGGGTCGAGTCCAGCATTGGGGAGGCCCAAGGCGAGGAATTCCCGTTTGAATCGCTCTTTGGTGGGCCAAGGATACACGAAGGCGTCAGCCATGTTGACGGTGTCCCGGCCCATGGGCTGGACCAAATTCACCCGGCCCATCTCCGTACCCACGGGGATGACGGCTTGCTGTGAGATGTACCCCACGCTCGAGAATTCCAGCGTGTCGCCTTCCAACGCGGGAAGGCTGAAGAAGCCCCTGATGTCTGTGGTGGTCCCTCTTCTGTCTCTGGCCCGAAAGACAGTGCAGTAGGGCAGGGGTGCGAGTGAATCGCCGGTGATGACCAGTCCACTGACCTGCACCACTTGAGCTTCTGCCGACTGGAGGGTGCTGTCTTGCGTGGCATTGGTTTGGGCTGAAGCCGCCACGCCCCACAGCCCAAAGACGAGGGCCCACATGGTGCGGGAAAAAGCAAGGCGAATCATGAGTGGTGGAAGGTACAACGCATCAAGCGCCTTCTTCGTGTGCAGTCTTGAATTCGCTCGTGAAATGGAATGTGATTTCGGGAAAATTTTGAATCTCCATGTTCAACATGAACTGGGAAGGCGCCAAGTAGACTTCGAGACCGTCTTTGTCGCGCACAATGTCTTGCGCTTTGATTCGTCTGAATTCGGCCATCTTGGCTTCGTTGTCGGACTCAATCCAACATGCCTTGGAATAGGGTTTGGCTTGGAATTCACATTTCGCTCCGTATTCGTGCTCCAAACGGTATTGGATGACTTCGAATTGCAGTTCGCCCACGGTGCCGACAATTTTGCGGTTTCCGGCTTCCCGAATGAACAGCTGAGCAACTCCCTCGTCGGTCAACTGTTGGATGCCCTTTTCGAGCTGCTTGCTCTTCATGGGGTCTTTGTTCACCAACTCTTTGAAGATCTCCGGAGAGAAACTCGGGATGCCGCGGAACTGAAGGTCCTCGCCTTCGGTCAGGGTGTCTCCAATTTTGAAGTTGCCAGTGTCGTAAAGGCCCACAACGTCCCCTGGCCAGGCCTGTTCCACCACACTCTTTTCTTGGGCCAGAAAGCTTGCCGGGTTGGCAAACTTCAATTTCTTGTCCAGCCGCGTGTGCTGGTAAAACGTGTTGCGCTCGAAGCTTCCGGAACACACGCGGAGAAAGGCGATGCGGTCCCGGTGCTTGGGGTCGATGTTCGCGTGGATCTTGAAAATGAAGCCCGTGAACTTGTCTTCGTCAGGCGCGACGAGGCGGGAAGATGTTTCGCGCGGCTTGGGGTTGGGGGCAATGTCGACGAAGGTGTCCAACATCTCTTGAACCCCGAAGTTGTTGACGGCACTTCCAAAGAACACAGGAGCCAGCTTGCCTTCGAGGTAGGGCGCAGGGTCCCACGCGTCGTACACCCCTTCGATCAACTCGACATCCTCGCGCAGCGTCTCGGCGTGTTCGCCGACGAGGTCGTCCAAGGAGCTGTCCTCCAGCGAGTCTATCGCCACCACGTCCTTGGCCACTTTCGTTTTGTCGGCTTGGAACAGCCGCAAGCTCTTGTTGTACAAGTTGTAGACCCCTTGGAACGTGTGGCCCTGTGAAATGGGCCAGGAGAGGGGACGGACTTGGATGTTGAGCTTGGCTTCCACCTCGTCCAACAGGTCGGTGGGGTCGCGGCCTTCGAGGTCCATTTTGTTGATGAAGACAATCACCGGCGTGTTGCGCATGCGGCAGACCTCCATGAGGCGCTCGGTTTGGGGCTCGACGCCTTTCACACAGTCAATGACCAAAATCACGCTGTCCACCGCTGTCAGCGTTCTGTACGTGTCTTCTGCAAAGTCCCTGTGTCCTGGGGTGTCCAGAAGGTTGATGAGCAAATCCTTGTAGTGGAATGCCATCAC
>Ga0163109_10004311_pt1 | contig 10818 bp, 11 predicted proteins | sample CRUFie1St13metaG_FD_108704 | JGI IMG/M metagenome (GOLD analysis project Ga0163109, IMG submission 108704) | Marine microbial communities from the Costa Rica Dome - CRUD Field 142mm St13 metaG | ecosystem: Environmental > Aquatic > Marine > Oceanic > Photic zone | place: Costa Rica: the Eastern... | reverse complement strand
TTGGTCGTTCATTAAGCAGGATGATGCCTCCGGGCAAGAAGTATCAACGGCAGATTGGAAGGTTACGGATTATGAGCAGGGTTATGGGTTTCACGAAAAAAACCCCAAATGGCTCAAATTCACAGATTGGCTAGATATGCAATGCAAAGGTGGCTGGGAGGTTTTTAAAATTAGCAGGGATTTCAGAAACATTCCAGAAAACAATGGCACATGGTGTATTTTCAGAAGAAAAAAGTAGTGATTCAATCGTTATTCAAACGAATCATAGGGTCAATGCACAAACCCACTGATTCGTTTTGACTCAATCAGAGGGCTTGCAGTGGGTCGAATCACTCGCTACCATCTGCTTGTACGGTTAAGCAAAGGGGCCCCTCTGCTTTGGTTTTACTTACAATTAGGACATTTGCCTGAAGAACTAGCAATTACAAATCCAAACGCAGTTGAGAAGCCTTTACTTCCACCTAACTTTTGAAGGACTTTTTTTGCTAAAAATCCCTTCAAAGAGCGCTCAATAATTCCACTCTTGATGTAGTTGGATCCACATGTAGAGCAATTCTTCAAATCTCTATTGATCACGCTTATCCTTGTTGGATCTTTAGTAACAACAGCACCAGCACAAATTGGGCACCTAATGTCAGATTCTCCCCGTACCCAATCTCGGTCAAAATGTTTCTCGCAAACCCAAAGTTTACATCTCTTACAACCAACTATTTGTTCCCGTGAACACCAGAACTTCGCGCATTCCTTTGAAAGATCGGCTGGCGCCATATTTTCGACTGAATTCTGCATTTTTGTGGCTAATTTATCAACTATAATGTTGTATTCTAAACCTGTAACTTCTGTGATATCTCTTATCATATTTCGGTCTGGCCAATCATCCTCTGGCCTTTTAGAGTAATACATTTCATACAAGGTTTGAGTTAATTCTAATTCCGATAAATCAGAGTAATCTTCTAAACACCAGCCACATGTGTTTCTATTCTCAAGAGCGGATAGCCCTCCTCGTCGGTCAGGGTTTTGATTACATGCATGTTTATGGGTTTTATATTGTGGCTCCCCCCAGTTCTTGCAAAGACCACGTTTTGATTGGCAAGAATCACAAAGGTATGGTCCTCCTGCAGTTTTGTTTGAACAATGGTCCAAACAGCAGGTTGGCAAAAATCTGTCAAATAAACCCATGTTGCAATCACTAATTACCGGCAATTAAATCATTCCTTGAATTAATCAATATTAGATATATTCAGAGGGGTTATCCGGATACCCATTGCTTAGGTATTGACCAATCAAAGGGCTTGCAGTGGTTCGAATCATTCGCTACCGATTGATGCGGTCCGCCACTATGCCTCGTCTTCGTCTTCGTCGCTCATGCCGACGATTTCGTAGTTGGAGGGGAAGAGGGCAATGGCCACGCCAGCGACCAGAGAAAGGAAGCCCCACATGAACCGCTGTTGAACAAACAGGAGCTCCAGAGCCAGCACCACGAGGAGCAGTCCACCGATGTTGGAGGTCCAGACGAGGTTCTTGAACGTGGAAAGGGAGACGCCTTCGGTACCGGGTTTTCTATAAGGTCCGAATTCGCCCCCAAATCGCTGGGCTGTTGCGTCTTTTCCTTTCTTGGACATGTTGTGTTCACCTCATCGGTCGATCATCGTGATGGCATCAGTTGGACAGGCAAGAACGCACAGGCGACAGCCCGTACAGGCATCTCGTACGATCTTGGCCTTACGGTTGCTTTCCACCGACATCAACGGGCTTCTCACGTCCACGAAATAAAGGTCAATGGCGTCATCGTCGCAAACGATGGTGCACTGGTCGCAACCGATGCATTTCCGTTCTTCGACAAACGCCACGGTGCCTTCGCCTCCCTTGGTGTTGGCACGCTGTTCACCGCGCTGACGGTTGAGCGCTGTGCGTATACGAAGCGCCTCTTGTTCACGGCGCTTACGCAACTCGTCAGCGCCAGTCATGGTTCTACCTCAGGTGTAGGTTCCCCTTGAAACTTGGCAACGCACAAGTTAACCAAAACATCCCCAAAGCAGTAGAAGGCTCCAACGAGGAGCGGGGGATTCCAAGCGGTTAGACCGGTCCAAGGCACTTCCGCCGCCCACGCCCAATTTCCGAGGTAGGTGCCCCAAATTTCCATGGCCAAGGCAGCCCAAGCCATGGCAGCGTACAGGCGGGGTTGCGGCCCCCACTTGGTGAAAGCCAACACCAAGAGCAGCATGAACACACCCGAAGTGTCCCCGCCGGTCCAAGCGCCGTAGGCGACCAGCGGAATGAACGGAAGGAGGATGGGAAGCGCCATGTCTTCGCGCAACAACGCAGCACCTCGGCGACCCAAATCAAAGAGGAAATAGTGGCCTGCCGGTACGAACAGCGGCATGAAATCCCGTTGATATTCGTAAACAAGCCAGATTTCTGAAAAAAACAGTTCCATCGGCGTGGCCAAAGCCACAACGGCGATCATCTCAATGCGTTCTTTGCGGTCAGCCTGGCGAAATATAACGGCGAAAACGGCCCAGCACCAGACGTTGACCGGCCATTCAGCCCAAGCATCAGGAAGCAGGCCACCCGCTCCGGTTGCTGAGACCCAGAGCCCGATGGCAATGGTACCAACGTACAACCAAACGCGCTGGCTCATGGTCGGGGGAACAAATGCTGGCTTTCATCCTGTTGGATTAGCCGGACCATGCTGCGGCCTCGGCACCCATGGCGAGCATGCTCAGTTCAGCGACCAAGGCGTGCCATCCATGTGCTTCCTGTATGTGGGGGTTCTCGGTATCCTCGTAGTTTTCAAACCGGGCACTTGGCGAGTTCAGATTGTCCATGTCCGTTTTCTTGCCGTTGATTCGGTAAAACCACGATGCAGCTTCCCCATCGACAAGGTAGACCACCGGTTCCAGGGTTTCACCTTCCTCCGTGGTCAGCGAGGTTGGTATGCCTTCTTGGATGAGGAAATTCTCAACTTCAGCCCCACCTTTGGCATAACGCAGCTTGTTCGCTTTCCGATTGGATAGGTTGAGAATTTGTTTCCCAGACGTCAACATCATGATGCCAAGACCGTACGTCCCGCTGTCGTTTTTCATCACAACGGTGGGCTCTCTTTGGATGCCAAGAGCAGCGTATTTCTCTCGCAGGCGTTGAAGGAAATCATCGATTTCGTCGGCGAGTTTGTGTCGGCAGGCGTCCTCGGTCAAACATTTGTTTTCCGAAACAAACCAGTCGGGCATCAAGTGCCATGCGTCGATGGAAAGCAGGGACGCAATTTCTTCGATGTAGGGCCTGAGCATTTCGTAATGCTGAGATTTGCGGCGCCGGAACCACCCCATGTGCGGTGGAGGGGTGATGTTGGTGCTTTGGACGCCCGGAACGGTACCGTCGGTCAAATCGTTGTTGAGCAGAATCAGGTCAGGGCGCATACCGTTCACCTCCAGTTCACCTGCGTCATCGACGTGGACTGCGTGCAGCAACAACGGCCCTGACAACCCGTTGAGCGAACCAAAATCGTTGAGGTCAGGCGAACCTACCGTACACGAGAATCCTGCTTGCTCGATCATGGATTTGATGCTGGCGATGTTTTCAACATAACCAGGGTTTCGAGTGTGGCTCTCGGGGTAGATGTGCACCCACTTGCACGTGGGACGTGAGCGATGGACATGTTCTTTGAAGAGATTGGCCAATTCCTGCAAGTTTTCTTTTGAGACGTTGTTGAATCCAGCAGGAAAGTGATTGGCGTCCACCACACCGATTTTCCATCCAGCATCGCGTACGTCCACACTTCCGTAAATCGGGATGGGGACACCGGCTCGTTTCTTTTTCATCCAAGCCGTGATTTCGGCTCGCTTGTTCTCCAAAAGGTGATTGTGCTCTCTCAAATTCATGCAGCTATCACCTCGGTCAGCAGGGCATCAATGGAGTGTTTGGCGCGACGATGGCCCTCTGGATGGACGTGCAAGGCCTCGAACAAAGCCAGTCCAATGGCCAATTCTTCTTGACCCTTGAGGATGCTTTTCCATGGCGCATAGTGTGCCAGCAATTCCTCGGTCTGACTTCGGCGGTCGTTGAGAAACTCCTCAAGCATGGTTGGTGCTGTGGCCCGTCCGGCAGGAAGTTTTGGTCGACGCACGATGTCTTTGGGGAGCTTGGTAAGGTCGGCCGCTCGTCGGAGGGCTGCTTTTTCTTCTCGAACCGAGTCTCGCTTCCATTCAGTGGGGAGTTTGTAAGCAGCCTTTCGATGGTCTCGACCCAAAAACGGAACCCTGACCTCAAGCGAATGGGCCATGGAGTGGCGGTCCACCAAACGCAGTTGGAAATTACTGAGTTGCCCGTGCTCGAGTTCAAAATTCAGCATGGCATCCAAAGATGCCGTCGGTACTGCGGGATCGTGTTTGTTCTGATACCAGCCATCATCAGCGGAAAGGCCACCTTGGAGAAGCGCTGCTCGATGGGCTTCAGGCAGCGCAGCCATGCGTTGATGAAGCAGTCCGCTGTGCCCCTGCAGGTCGCCGTACCTGGGATAACCTGCATGCAGTTCATCGGCGCCTTGACCGCACAAACCCACTTTGACATGATTTGACATGTGCTCAAACAACGGATGGAAAAACATCACCGTGACGTCGGCGTCCTCGCCGTGCCATGCTAAGTCCGGCAGCCGTTTTTCAAACGCATCCGGTTGCAAAAGGTGCTGATGGTGCACGAGGTCGTGATGAGCAGCCACCTGCTCAGCAGCGATCCAATCTGGATTGTCCTCGCTTTCTGCCACCGTCCAACACGCCGGCACCTCTTGTTGGGCTCGCTCTGCTGCTTCATGGGCGACGGCAGCGACAAGACTCGAATCAAGGCCGCCGGAGAGAACGATGCCCACAGGAACATCTGCGAGGAGCCGTTGCTGAACGCCCTCAACGAACGTCTCCAAGAGTTGAGGGGCTCGAGAAGTCGGGTCCCATGCAGGCTCCGGATTGAGTTGTTGACGTTCGATGTTGGCGCTGTCAAGGAAGGTTGCTTCACCGTTGGCATTGACAGACCAGCGTTCCACCGTTCCCGGCCTGACTTGGTGCACGCCCTTCAGAAGGGTCGTTGAGTCCAAGGGGTATTCCCAAACCAGCCGTGCGGCCAGAGCCACCTGATCAAGTTCAGGACGGTGCCCTTCATGCGCCTGAAAGGCCTTGATTTCACTCGCAAACAACATGGAACCATCGATTTCCGTCCGCACCAACGGCTTGATCCCCATTGGGTCTCTGGCGAGCAAAAGTTGTCCATCGGCAGGATTCCAGAGGGCGAGCGCATACATGCCGTCCAGCGTCGACAGCCACGATGCGTGTTCTTTTGCCGAGAGCGGTCTGTTCGCTCGTGTTCGCCGAGCTCGGTGGACGGCCAACACGGCTTCCGTATCGCCTGCGGTGGTGAACACATAGGAGCGGTGAGCCGAGCGCAGTTGCAAGTGGTTGTAGATTTCTCCGTTCAGGACCATCACGGCGCCGTCGTGGTCCGTCATTGGCTGCTGGCTTGAATTGAGATCTAAGATGGAAAGACGTGCGTGAGCGAACCCAACATCCCCGTCCATCCACACATCGTTTTCGTCGGGCCCACGATGTTGTTGAAGCCGATTCATTCGATGCAAGATGGCGGCATCGGGATGGCCCAAAACACCAGCGATGCCGCACATGCTCCAAGCAGGAGGCGGTCCTTTTTCAAGAGATGTTCAAATTCGTCCATGGATGATTACCAAAGCGGGTAGCGGAACATCGTGATGGCGAGAAGGACGATGGCGAGTGCAAAACCCATTTGGTAGGCGATTTGGGGTGGGTCCGAGTTGGTCTCTTCGTCGGCCATGTCGTTCACTAAACACCACCACCGAAACCCCCCATTTCAACATATTGAAACGGCGCGCTGAAAATTGCCCGCTTAAGACATCACCAAGGCGAAGGGTTCGAGCAGAAGGACCAGAGCAAGAGGAATGAGCAACATCGTGGCGTTGTCATCGATGTACGTCAGGCGAGGCCATTCAGAAATCATGCACACGGGCGCCAAGAGAAGCGCCATCCACACCGGTGTTCCAAATTGAACGGAGGCTGCGAGCCAGATGGCCAGAAGCAGCAGCGTGGCGTACATCATGACCTGACGGTTGTCCATGCCTTTCCTCCGCAGTTCTCCCATCAGCGGGTCGCCGAGAGCAAGGGAGGCAATCAACGGCCAAGCATAGGCTTCGTGGGGCACGAGGAGTAACACAAATCCGATGCCAACGGCGCCCCACGCCAGAGCTGAAACTTGGTTGGCCTCGTAGTCGCGTTGACCGAAAATGGTCAGCCCGATTTTGAGACGAATGCCTTCGAGAACCAGAGCGATAAGCACGACGCCTGCGACGACTTGAGGCAGGGACGCCTTCAGGGCCTCAGCAACACCCTCACCCAGCACAAAATACAGGTAGGGTATCCCGATCATGGACAAGTGTACACCTCGCCGCAAAACGTGCCCTCGCATTCCGCCAACCGATGTATCCACCGGATTGGTCATTTCAACCTGGCCGCTCATTTTGGTCCCCTTGGAGAGTAAACAACGCCTCCTCAATATCAATGGTGCCGTCGCAAAGACGGTTCAACACAGCGTTGTAGGAGGGATGGAGCACCAACCGGCGCTCGTGCCGTCCGAGGAGTCGCTCGCGCATTCGTGCGCGCAGGGCTCGGCCCGAACTCTTGAGCGCCAACAGGGCGTTTGCAGCCTCGTCAATGCCCATGTTCTTCAGGCCCGACGTCAGCATGACCGCAGGGGCCTCTTGGCCGTCGAGTGCGTAGGATTCACGAAGTTCGCCAGCGTGCCGCTCTGCGCCGTCCAAATCGGCTTTGTTCACGAGAACGATATCGGCCAGTTCAAGCAATCCTGCTTTTTCGGCTTGGATGCCGTCGCCTCGAGCGGGTCCCTCAACGACCACGATGCGGTCGGCAACGGCTGCGCACCGGAGTTCGGCTTGTCCCGAGCCAACGGTCTCAACCAGAACGTGCTGCCACCCACACGCCAGCAAAAATGCAGCCATGTCCTCAACGATGAGCGGTACGCTTCCAGAGGACGAACGCGTTGCGATGGACCGGACGTAAACGCGGTCGTTGATTTCGGGGTTGTCAACCGAAGACATCCGAACACGATCGCCCAGAAGTGCGCCACCGGTGCGGGGGGAACTTGGATCAACCGCCAGCAACGCAACACGCAAGCCTTGGCTCGCCCATCGGGTCATGAGAGCGTCAACAAGCACGGATTTGCCAACACCGGGAGCCCCGGTGATGGCCATGGTGGTCCAGGCATCATCGTTCCTTGAAGTACGGTTGGGAAGAAGGTCTGCAAGGGAAACCGTTCCGTTTTCGATTTTCGAGAGCGTGCGCGCGATCGCTCGACGGTTTCCTGCCAAAGCCTCCTGCAGTTCATCCGCCATGCACACCGACCTCTCACGCTGATGATTCCCAGTGCCACGTGTTGGATTGCCCTACGCCGGCATCCTCTCGATTGGATGCTTCCCGGATGAAATCAAGAATTTCCTTCGTGGGTGTACCCGGACCGAAGACGGCTCGAATACCGACCTCGTGCAAGGCGGGGCGGTCTTCTTGCGGGATGATGCCTCCTCCGAACACGATGACGTCGTCCAGCCCGGCTTCACGAAGTTTCTCACAGACTTGCGGGAACAGGTGTGCGTGCGCACCGGAGAGGGATGAGAGGCCGAGAAAGCGAGCGTCTTCGTCTCGAACCGTGTCAACGATCTGTTGGGAAGTCCGGCGCAACCCCGTGTAAATCACCTCATGGCCGGCGTCTCGCAGGGCGCGGGCCACCACTTTGGCACCTCGGTCGTGACCGTCAAGTCCGGGTTTCGCCACCACGATGCGTAGAGGTTGGTCCATAACCGGACGCAGCAGGCCCTCCTATCAAAAACCATCTGCGTTGGGTTGGGCCATGCGTCCAAGATGGTGTCCCGCTCGTAATCTCGGCTCTCTTGCCCTAGTCGAGGTTGGAGAGGATGAGATCGACCGTTGCTTTGGCGGAATTAAGCACACCCGGTAAGCCGGCTCCGGGATGGGTTCCTGCTCCGACCAGATACAAGCCAGGAATGCCCGAATCTTCGTTTGACGGTCGGAAATAGGCGCTTTGGGTGAGTTTTGGCGCAACAGAAAACGCTGAGCCCTTGTAGGCCGCCAGTTCTTTCTCGAAGGTTTTGGGCGTGATGTGGCGTCGGGTAGCGATGTGATTTCGCAAATCGGGCATTTCCACTTCGAGGGCTTCGATGATTCGGTCTCCGTAGGCTTCGGCGATTTCATCCCAATCGACATCCGCTCGCCCGAGGTGCGGGACCGGTGCCAACACGTAGGCTGCACTGCATCCTTCGGGTGCGAGGCTTTTGTCGGTGACCGTCGGCACGTGAAGGTAGAGGCTGAAATCTTCAGGGAGTTCGTTTCCTTTGAAGATTTCATCGAGGAGTCCCTTGTAGCGAGGCCCAAACAAAATGGTGTGGTGGGCCACATCGTCGTAAGCGATGTCCGTTCCAAAGTACAACACGAAAAGGGACATCGACCAGTCCATGCCCTCGAGTTTTCTTGCTCGCTTCTGAGCGACCTTCGATGAGGCATAAAGGTGCTTGTAGGTGTGGTGGACATCGGCGTTTGAGATGACCATGTCGAAGTGTTCAACGCCCCCTGTTCCATCGGTGATTTTGTGTTTGATGTTGGGTTTCGCACCCTCGACTTGAACGGATTTTACCGGTGTGGAAAGGCGAAGTTCACCGCCGAGTTCTTCAAACAATTTCACGAGGGTTCTGACCAATGCGTGGGTTCCTCCCTCAGGGAAATAGACGCCCCATTCGCGCTCGAGGTAGTGAATCAGGGTGTAGATGGATGAGGTTTGGAAGGGGTTGCCTCCGACCAGCAAGGAATGGAAACTGAGGGCTTGACGGAGGTGGTCGTCCTTGACGTATTTTGCCACGGTTTTGTAGACCGAACGGTCGGCTCTGAGGCGAATGAGTGAAGGCGAGACTGCCACCATGTCCGAAAACCGGAGGAACGGCCGGTCGGCAAGTTCGGTGTACCCTTTGTGGAACACTTTTTTTGCGTATTCAAAGAAACGCTGGTAGCCGTCGGCATCGGATTGACTGCGCTCAGCGATTTGGGCCACCATCGTCGCCTCATCCCGTACGTAGTCGAACCGATCCCCATCGCTCCAAATCAACCGGTACATGGGTTGAACTTCCATGAGCTTGATGTAATCCTCGAGTTTTCGGTCCGTGAGTTCAAACAACTCGGTAAGGGTGTGAGGTGCCGTGATCACCGTCGGCCCGGCGTCGAACGTGAAACCCTCGTCGTTGTACACGTAGGCTCGTCCACCGGGCAGGTCCCTGGCTTCATACAGCACGGTTTGGATGCCAGCAGACTGGAGGCGAATCGCTGCTCCTAAGCCACCGAAACCGCTGCCGATGACCGCCGCTCTCTTTCCGGATGCCGCACCTCGAGCCATGAATCTCCACACAGCGCTCCACTTGATAATGTTCGCTTTTAATCGACATAAAATAACGATAAACCAAACAACTTATTATAAACTGAACGAAGATTTTCTCCGTTAAGGTGTTGAGGTTGGAGCAGGAACACGACCTCAACAACCCCGAAAAAATCCTCGCCACCAGCGGTGAAAGTTTCTTTTGGGCTCGACGCTTTCTCGGCAAAAAGATGGGCCACGATGCGGCTGTGCTCTACTCGTTTTGCCGCGTGCTCGACGACATGGCGGACGGCGACATAGCCGACGGTTATCTTCATCTCTCAACCGTTCAAGCATCGCTTGAAAAAGGCGAGTGGAACGACCACGCCCTTCTCCGCCATCACGCACCCATGGTCGAAGAATACGATTTGCCCAAGGACGTCATCGCCTCGTTGGTGGAGGGACTGATGGACGACCAAGCGGATGAAGTTCTGCTTCCCGATGAAGAATCGCTGATTCAATACGCCTACAAAGTGGCCGGAACCGTGGGTCTGTTGATGTGTGAAATCCTCAACAACAGCGACCCGATGGCCAAGCCTCACGCCGTGGATCTTGGCATCGCCATGCAACTCACCAACATCGCTCGGGACGTGGTGGAAGACGCACGGATGGGGCGTCGATACCTTCCGGGAAGTTGGGTTGGCAACATGTCGCCCGAAGCCATCGTCGATGCAGCGTCGGACCCTGACGGTCCTGATGGTGTCCAAATCACCCGCGCCGTAGAACGTCTTCTCGACCTTGCTGAATCCTACTACGCCAGCGGCCGTGCGGGCCTCGCTTACCTGCCGGCTCGAGCCCATTTCTCCATCGGCGTTGCCGCAAAGGTCTACCGGCAAATCGGTCGGCAACTGCTCCGCTCCAAGGATTCATGGCACGGCAAGCGCCAGGTCACCTCCAAGCGGAGCAAATTGCTCTGCACCTTCCGGGCGACCGCCAACCTTGCTCGACGCCTCCCACTTGTTCGCCGACCCCACAACCCTGAGCTGCATACGTGGCTCAAGCCGTACATGCATCACGGCGGTGGCTGGTGATGGCCAGCGATGTTCACGTCCTGGGGGACGGTTGTGCGGCGATGATGCTCGCCACCCGAGCCGACGAACTCGGTTCTCGAACGCTTTCCATCGTCCGCCCTGAAGGGGCGCCAGAACCCAAAGACCACATGCTGGGGTTTTGGGGGACTCCCGACTTGGCGTTCGCCGCCCGACATGCTCGACATGCTTGGCCCAACTGGTCGGTCATCACCGAGACCTCTCACGCCACATTGACGTCCGAAGAACACCCCTATCATGCCATGCACAAACTCACTTACCTCGA
>Ga0163109_10004310_pt1 | contig 10818 bp, 13 predicted proteins | sample CRUFie1St13metaG_FD_108704 | JGI IMG/M metagenome (GOLD analysis project Ga0163109, IMG submission 108704) | Marine microbial communities from the Costa Rica Dome - CRUD Field 142mm St13 metaG | ecosystem: Environmental > Aquatic > Marine > Oceanic > Photic zone | place: Costa Rica: the Eastern... | reverse complement strand
TCAGGAATTGACCAATGGTCTAAAGTTCCTTCACATTTAAATCCATTATACTCAATGTAGACAGCTGGTATTCCGTGCGGAATCGTCAGTATCCCCAAGTGCATTCTGCAAGATATCAAAATATGAATATTTTGAGTTATTTCTTTTTCTACTTCTGGTATCAGGTAGTCACAAATATAGTAATCTTCAGCACCTGATTCTTGCAGTAGTTTCGCGCCTAACTCTTTTTCTTTAGCATGCTCTCTAGAGTCGTGCGGGACTAGTAAAAATCTATACTTTTCTTTATTTTTAGAAATAAATTCTTTAAGAGCGTTCCAAACTTCTTCATTCAGCTCTTTATAGTCTCTATGTACGTTTAAGCCTATTATTTTCTTTTTGTTTTTCTCTATCCAAGACTTTAAGCTTTCTTCTTTTTTTCCTCTTGTAGTATTACAGAGGTGAGCAATATCTGCAACTAAGACTGGCGCGTTAGAAAAAGAAGAAAACTGTTTTCTTATTTCTCCTAAAGAGAATCTGTCTCTCATGTAAAGATGAAAATCTGGATGTTGTAGAAATTGATTTAAGTCGTTTTGAACGATGTTTTTGCCGTAACTACAATTAATTGTAAAAACTTTCTTACCAGAATTTAGAAAATTGACTACTGCTTGCTTCATCCAGAAACCATCATAATAAGCAAGTATATCGTTACCAAAAATGACACAGCAAAAGTAATCTTCTGGAGAAATTTTCTTATGATGATAAGGATATACTTCGTAGGGTATACCTTCGTTCTCTAGTAAAAAACTGACAGTGTCTATCAAAGCTTGGTCTCCGACGTTTCCCTTCGACAAGCACGGTGGAAAAACTAAAACTTTCTTCATTTAAAAAGACCCCTATAAACTTCAGAACTGTATATCTTCTGAACAAAACTTTTTACTGTTAGAGGTTTTTGCTTCTTAAGCTTTAGCAGATATTGGTGAGTTTGTTCAGCTAACTCTACTAAGTTTTCTATTTTTGACTCTGCCTCTTCTTTATTTGAGTAATAGAGAGGGTATTCTTCGCCTAGATATTCTACTATCGCTGGAAGCTTGTTTACTAAAACCGGAGTACAACTACTTATGCATTCCCCAATAGTATTACTGGCTGCGCAATTTTTATACTTTTGAAAAACGACGCTGTTTGTTAAGAGCTTTTCGTATTCTTCTCTTGGAGCGTCTTTTAGAAAAATCTTGTTGTAACCTTCAGCTCTAAATTCGTTTAGAACTTCATTCTCTCTCATGTGAAATCCAAGAGTTATAATGTTCTTTGATTCCTTAAAATCTTCTATGGAAAATGTTTTTAACATGCCCTCAGGTGGGTAAGGGTGAGGAATGCATGAGATAGGAACGTTGCTAAGCTCTTCTATCTTTCTATACTCTTTGGCTTGAGTCTCCGTTGTCGTGAAAATACCTTTTAAATTCTTTAGAGCTTTCTTGAAATTTACGTTCTCTTTCACAATCCCAGCCATATGCAGTGGTCCACATCCATGATCTCTCAAGTCGTCATGTGGATGATGCGCGAAAGCTATCCATGGGTTATTCATGCATTGTTCATTCATTTTTACAAAATTATTTCTATCATAAACCCAGTGCTTTTCAAAAGACATATCTACTAAAACTGGCTTCTCTTGATAAGACACTATGCTGTCTTTTAGAAAGTTAGTTATTTTCTTCCAGCCAAAGTAGTGATGATCGTCGCCGTCGAAATCAAGAATTTTAATTTTACTATTCTTGACAGTCACGCCAGTTTTGCTTTTTTCTTCTTTTGGGGAATCTTTCTTTGGAGCTGAGACGACTGCTTGGGGTTTCTTTCCTAAACGGTGGCTAGAAGAAAAATTACTTATAGCTTGCGCTAGCCTTATAATAGACTCAATATCTTCAGAACATTCGTTGAAGATTCTTTTTCCATGAAGGTGAGTTAAGTTTTTGTTTACTAAGATTTTCTCCATAGTGATATCTTTAGTGTGAGCATAATCTACCATGGTTTCTTCGACTATAGGGTTTCCTAAGAAATACTCTATCCCTTTAGTAGCCATTTGAAAAAGAGCTATATCAGCATACATGCTATAGTTTTTAAGAACAGCATTATAGACCCCTTCTTGATCTCCGTATTTAGAAAAAAGAGTTTTTATCAGCACTTTGTTTATAATCATAATAGCCGTTGCGCATCTTACCCAAACAAGCCTCTTTCCAGGCTCGGCAGCTAATCCATTTTCGCTTATAGTGCTAGGGTCTATCAAATCTAGACTTGGTTTTGCCACTCCAGGCTGCGTTACATACTGAGAGACAAACGCCCAATTGTAATCCATATGCTTTCTATATAGTGGTAAAAAGTCTCTAATTATAAAAAGGTCGCTGTGAAATAGGAAAACCTCAGTATACCCCAAATCATAGTAGTATTTACTCACTGTCATGAAAGCAGTCATTTCATGACAGTGAAATACCTTGGTTGTTGCAGTAGATTCAGATGGCTGAGTCTCGTCAGCTATCCCTTCTTCTAACTCTAGGAAATGTTGTCTCTCAGAGTCGTGAAAGATATATCCGTTTTCTTCGCTAAATTTTTTTAACTTTACTGAAGGTGGTATAGTTGAGTTACCGAAAGTGGCTACCCCGATGTCAACGCTCTTTCCATAAACTAATTTGATAGTGGGTATGCACTTCTCGATAAGATGCATTTGAGAATCAGTACCGCAAACTACAAAAATAGTTTGGTTCTTAATTTTGTTCTCCATTTAGATCTTCGCCTTTCTAATTTTTTTCTTTTACTTTTTTGACTTTTATACAATAGCTCTTTTTGTCTGTGCACTCCCCAGATTCTAAGTTGAATTTCCAACCGTGGAGGGGGCATACAAAATTTCTGTCTTCGTCGACATAACCTATTTGCTCTAAATCCGCGTACATATGAGGACAGTATTTTTGAACTTCATAACTCTCTCCCTCGTGCTCGAGTACAAAAAGCTCATCTAGTACGTCGCTTTTCTCCCCGTAGAGAAACTCAGAGTTCATAAACCTTCTAGTGTCAAAATGCTTAAGCATAGCAAACAAATATTCGTTATAGTCATCTGGGTTTCTAGAACATTTAAAATCACACCCTAGAAAGTAATGCTCGAAGTCTATCGATTTATTTTTAAAGAGCTGTACTATTGCACCCGGGTCAAGAGTAAATGAATAATTATATTCCTGAGAATTATATTCTATAAACACTTTTTCTTTAGAAAAATCTAGTATCCATTTTCCAATTTCTTTGAAGTCAAACAGTACTGGAAAGTCAATTTTCTGAACATAGAACTTAGAAAATCTTTTAATTTCTGAAAGTTGTTTGGAAAAAGCTGCAATCATTTCTAGCTTCTCTGCTTCTGAAGCTAGAAATTCTTTTTTAACGCTGTTCTCTATTTTCTCTAACTGAAGCTTTATAGAGTCGTCAGGGTTAGAGTATATTTCTTTTCTTCTATCTTCATCAATTAAGAACTCTATAGATTCTTCTATTTTTATTTTGTCACCCGGTATTAGAAATTCTGCATTTACGCCGTTTTCTATTAGAAAATCTCTGCTCTTATCATGCAAGCAAAAAGGGTTCCAATCTTTATCTCTGTTAAAATTCCATTTCTCCATGTTTTTGTCATTAAAAATAGGAGGGCCAGCGTTTGGTATCGTCATTTTAGCTTCTAGAAACTGAGAATATTTTAAAGCTCTCTTGAGAATATTATTTCTTTTTGTTTTTCCTCTTTCTTGCATTTCTTTTTCGTCATACGCGTAAGTACACGGCCACCATAACGCGCTTGAAGCTTGGAGAAGTAATACATCAACTGGGCCAACTTCTTTTTTAAGCTTAGAAAAATCTGCATGACAGTCATTTAAATTCAGTATCTTACTTTTACCATTATCTATCAATATGCAAGAATCGTTGTCTAAGTGACCTTCATCTTTTATTATTCTGATTTTTATATCTTTAATTGTCAACTCTTGGTTGTCGTTGACTTGTAATACTTTTTTAAATCCTAGCTCTTTGAGCTTAGAAAAAAGAGTCTTGTCTTTAAACTTTGGGATTAGTATTTTAGTCTTTCTGTCTAAAGAACGTAGTGTTTCTTCGCAGAAGTGATCTTGGTGAGCGTGAGAAATGTAGAGAAAATCTAAGTCTTTAAATACTTCAAGAGTATCAATATGAGAATTGTCAGGAAATGGAAACCACTGCTTGAAAAAAGCGCCTTCTTTAGAAATCCACGGGTCAAATAAACATTTAAAATTTTTTGATTTGCAAACCCAGCCGGCGTGTCCGATGTACGTCAATTCAAGCATATTTATAAGTATTTAAGTAGAAATACTAAGGACGCTTTTTTGGCAAATACGGCCGAACCCAGTGAGCAAAAAAGTAGTATCCAGCGTTGAAAAAATTTCTTACTACAGGCAATCTTGAAAAAGCTACAGATTTTTTAAAACCCATCTTATCATACATCAGCCTAAATGTCTCTATTCCAACTGTTTCTTCGCCTTTGAACTCTCCGCACATTTCAGATTCATAGTCGCGATCAGCAAAAGCGAAGTCGGGACTACTAATATCAATAAACTCAATGCCACAAGCCTCTCCTCTCTTTCTAACTGCGTTTATCTCGAGAGAACAAACATAGCAACTTTCATCATAGTAAACTTTATCTTTCTCAGTCATTTCACAGCCTTTATTACAGAGTTAATATTAAAAGCAATATTTCGAAAGTATTCTTTATCGCTGCCTATTTTAGTAACCATCGCGGCTGTACCTATACGGATACCAGAAGTTTCCCAGACTCCCCTAGGGTCATTAGGGATGCTGTTTTTATTAACTACTACGTTGTATTCTTTCTCAAGAGTATCTGCGACTTCCCTACCAGACTTATCATCAGTATGAATAAGAATTATATGAGAGTCAGTACCACCGGTAGTTAGTTTAATCTTGAGGCTTGAAAGTATTTCACACATATATCTAGCCATATCGACTACATCCGAAGAATACTTTTTAAAATCTGGTTGGAGAGCTTCGTGAAAAGCCTGAACTTTACCAGCCACCTGATTCATAAGTGGTCCACCCTGGGTTCCAGGAAAGACAGCTGAATTTATTTTTTTAGTATAGGATTCATTGTTCCAGAGTATCATCCCACCCCTAGCTCCTCGTAAAGTCTTGTGGGTAGTAGAAGTTACGAAATCCGCATGCGGGATTGGACTCTCATAAGCACCCCCAGCAATCAGACCGCTGTAGTGAGCCATATCAACTAACAAAAAAGCGTTAACAGAATCTGCTATTTCTCTAAACTTTTTAAAGTCGATCTGCCTAGGGTAGGCACTTGCCCCAGCAATTATCATCTTCGGCTTTAATTCGCTCGCCTGCTTTGACAAGGCGTCGTAGTCAATCCAACCGTTAGAATCTACTCCATAGAATTGGCTATCAAACCACTTTCCACTCAAGTTAGCTCGCGAACCGTGAGAAAGGTGACCTCCCGCAGAGAGGTCCATACCAAGTATTCTATCGCCTGGATCTAAGAAAGCTTTAAAAATCGCAAGGTTTGCATTGGCGCCGCTGTGCGGTTGGATATTCGCGAAGTTAGAGCCGTAAAGTTTATTTACTAACTCTATGCCGTAAGATTCTAGTTGGTCATACTGCTCGCATCCATTATAGTATCTCTTTCCAGGATAACCTTCAGCGTATTTGTTAGTAAACTCAGATCCACAGAAATACCGAACTGCGTCAGAAGCGAAGTTCTCTGAAGCTATAAAATTATTTTCTGTCGTCTGTCTCTCATATTCATCAATTAAAATAGAGTTTAGCTTTTTATCTCGCTCTGTCATTTTCTCTTTCCACCAGTCGGAAACCTGCCTTGGTTACCCATGCCATCATAGTCTATAAAGTCGGAAGAAATAACATTCTCTCTATCTCTTGCTTCTTCTTTTTTTTCAATTTCTATTTTTTCTGGTTTTTTAAAAAAGTTTCTAATGATTTTTATTATTTTCATTTTTCTCCAGTATTTCAACCTCAAATTTTCTAAAGAAGAGAGGCACTAAAAAATATATTGGCAAAAAACACAGGGTTGAAGCAAAATAAACAAAGACAGCAAGATCTACTATCATGTGAATAGAAAGATGCTCAACATTACTCCAAACGCTATCACTACAACTGGAATGGCTACAGCAACAATAACTTCAGCAAAAGGTATAAATTTTTCCATCGTAGCTCCTAAAAAGCAGTACCTAAATTATTTTAAGCTGTTTTAGTTTGTAAAGCGCTTTTCACCTATTAAGAACATGGTACCACAACGGAAGTGAAGAATAGCCGTCTGAGGTTCCTATGGCTGATTCGAATGATTGCTTATTATACTTGATAGAGTGACCTTCGGTAGAACTAGACCAACCATAACCACCTTTAAAAGTACCTCTCCAGACTCCAGCGGGATCATTAGTCGTATAATCGACCCCATCAAACCCAGTTACCACGAGAACATGACCATATCCTGTAAAGTAACCATGGACAATTAAGACTTCTCCCCTGCTTGCTAGTGATCTAAATTCTCCTAGTGAACCACTGGTATCTGTCACTAGCCTTCCTGAGAGGCCCTCGGAGCTAGCAATCGTATTAAACATACTGGATAAGTTATGAGGGCTTTGAGCGTAATCTTTTCCCCATGAAGAAGTAATGTCGTCAGGAACACCACCCCAGCCAAGATAAGCTAGCACCATAGCGACACTAGTGTTTTGGCAAGATGAGCCTGGATAAAGACGGTTTGAATACTGAAAAAAGTATGGAACTCCCGAAGTTTCTGCTTGTGGTTCAGAATCTGGATAAGAACCTGGAATATCTGCTAATTCTTGTTCTGTTTCGCACAAGCTCCAGATATTCCCTTCTTCTACGCAAACGCATGGAATACCTGAACAGTCGTTAGTAGCTTCTTGCGCCTCCATGGCGACAGCGTATCCTGACCAGATGCAGCCAAGAGCACAAGAAGTACCAACCGTAGAAAAAGTATCACCCTTAGCAATCGCAACTTCTGGGGTGAGTTTATTATTATCTGTGTTCTCAACAGGAATATCAGAACACCCTGCTAAAGATACGATCACTAAAGCGATAACTCTCATTTGCACTCCTAAATCTCGATAGTCATATTACCACTGTCGGTAGTAAACTCAGCCTTCCAACCAGTCAGAGAATCCACTCCATTATTTTCTTCGGTTAGCCATTCAACAGTAGAAGTCAAACTAGCAGTCACTGTAGTATTGCCCCTCTTGTGATCATACTGTTCAGTGCTGCATTCAATGTAGTCATAATAATCATAGAAGTTCTCTTTGATCATTTCTGCGCAATAATTTTCAAAATCATAGTCTCCACGCTCATAATCTTCCAAATGATCTTGATCTCGCATGTCTTCAATCAAGTCTTCTTGAAACTTAACTCCTGATCGAGCTGCACTCACCAACGCTTCAACAGTGTTAGTTTCTGAAACTGCCGTTTCTTCTGCGTCTCCTCGGAAGTGAAAAACGTCAGCGTCGTCTTCATAAGTTAAGTGTACTGCGGTATCGGGTTCTACCCCTAACTTCTCAAAAACACTTAGCAACTTTTGGCTCGCGCTAACAGCCTCTGAAACCAGCGTTAGTTCTTCAAAGCTGCACGGCGTACCGCTTCGATAAGGGTCAAGCCAGATACGCGCTCCAACTCCCTGCTCAACTGAAATCTCATACACGGTACCTTCAGCTTCGGTGCCAACATCACCATTGTGTGTTACCTTTGCGCCGACCTTGAAAGGTTCTGCTGCTCTAATCTTTGCCATTCGTGTTTCCCAATCTGTACTCATCATTTTTTCCTTTCTTAAGCTGCTTTTGTTACGCTCTTGTTACTTGTTAAAAACCAAAATGTGTGGGTCGTGCCGTAAGCGTCAGTACCATCAAGAAGTCGAAAACTCTTTGAATACACTGTAATGTATTGTCCGGATTTTCCAGAACTAGTGATGGCTGCTTTTTGCGCTTCAGCTTCTGTGACGTACGCTCTCTTCTCTTTACCGTCGCTAGACATCTCTCTAAGACCTAGGCCGGTAGATGAAAGCTTCTTCATTAAGCTGTCGTATGCCTTCTTCTCTGAATTTCTCTTCTTAACTTCTTCAGCTTTCTTCTTCTTTTCTTCTGCTAGCCTGGCTTTTTCTCTCTTGCCCATGACGCTAGCTTTAAAAGAATCGTAATCTTGAGGTGCTGATTTTTCAAGTTTCTCAATGTAGTTCTCTAGCCGTGTTTCGAACTTGTCGATTGCGTCGACTCGTGTCGCCAACTCTTCAGAATACAGCTTGTGAAGCTCGTGATTGCGCTCTCCTCGGTTGATCCCAACTGTAAAATGATTTCGCTCATGTTGACAATTATCCAAAAACTCTTCTTGACGCTTTAGATTTTCAATCCTTTCCGCGTCTTTTTGGCGAGCTGCTATGGCATCTTCGTTTTTGACGAATGCTGCTACGTTTAGTGGATCACTCATTATTCTACGGCCTTGCTCATCGTGAAGATTAGCTAGCTTTTGACGGTCATCTCTCAATTCACGAATCTCATCACAGATTTTGTGACGGTAGCTCCGAACTGTTTCACCAAGAGTTTCATAAGCAAAATTCTTAGATCGAGATTCTGCATTCTTAATTTTTTCAAATTTAGGCGTGATTGAAAAAAGATAATTAATCTTCAAGATCTTGTAATGCAGCTCTTTTGGCCAATCTCTAGCAAACCCTGAATGGAGACTCCGGGACTGCTGACCATAGCTTGCTCTAAAAATCTCCAGCGCTCTTTTTGCCATAACTAATTTGTCGTGATGTATGAAACAATTAAGCTCGTGGTCTTTGAGTTCAGAATCCCAAGAATCAAATCTAATGTTATCCAAAGAAATTTTTGAACTTTCATTGATCCCAATGCCTAGCGAAGACATTTCCTCAACTATATTTTCGATATGATCTTTCATTATCTTTACCATTTCAGTAGCTTCCGAAGCCACAGTCGCATGGCGTGCATCCACACGCTCCACAAAATTCTGGATCATTCTTTTGAAGATCCTTTTTACCAGCTTTTTCTACAAAAACGCTTCTAATTCTCAACAACTCTCCCTCATACATGACATGTGCAGTCCCCATGAGTTTGTCATGCTTTACTAAAACACCAATGTAGTCTTTTTTAGCTAGAGACCACTGCTTACTGCTTAGAGAAGAAACATCTTCCCATTTAGCAAATCTCACAATGTCTCCTTCTTTCATATTTCTTAACCCTCTCTAAAAATATATCTCTTCTCTTTAGGTTTTTCATTTGTCCAGAGTCGTCTGAGGGTATTTTTGAAATTTTATGCATTACACCCTTAGTAACTCGACCAGCTTTCTTTACGCCAACACTAATGCCGCAAGAGGGAGAACCCACGATTCCTATAAAGCCATTTGCCTCAGGGTGTCTGTCAAATATCTCCTCTGCCTTCTGCTCGAGCAGTTCAGTTATTTTTTTAGAACCCATAATAGCTTCGGTTTTATCTTCAATCTGAACAAGATTGATAGGAGCTCTTGGAGTACCGAACAGTTCGTCCTCTGGACAGATGGGGATGAGTTCTAAATCGTTTTCTTTACACCAAGAAATTAGTTCTTGATTTAATTTTTGAGCTCCATTCCACCTCACTTGGTTTCCTAGGAGGCAAGAGCTAATTAGTATTTTCATCGACAATCAACTCAAAATGAAGCTCAGCCCACTCTTTTCCAGACTTTGTAGTTTTATTTGTGTGCGGCCAAAACACACTCACTTGGCCATGTTCACCTATTTCAACGACTATTCCAACATTACTTTCATCTTCAAGAACTGAAACTCTCACTAAGTCTCCTTCTTTAAGGTACTCATTCTTCATTAGCTAGCTCCAAATAAGACATGTGCTCTTTTGTCATGTCTCCGTTCGCCCAAAGGACATATGCACTTCCTCTGTCGTAAGACATTTTAGTGGCTGTAGAAGAAGCTTTTCTAGAAGCAAGTACTAGACCTGGGTTTCTTACATGGTAATCTTTCTGAAAAGAAGCCACAGTAGAGTAGAAATTGACTATATCACCTGGATTAAAATTTTTCATAGAAGTTGACCAAAACCAACAGCTGCGAGAGCTGAGAAAAGTAGCAAAGCTACGCTGAAAACAAAGGTGTAGAAACAAAACTTGAGACAGGATTTGAAGAAATTTAGCATTTCCTTCTCCTATTTACTTGATTACTACATAGTTTTCAGTATCGCTAATCCAGTTTGTATGGTTAGAGTGATACATGCTTTTTACTTCAAACTCGTTGTCATATCGACTCCATGGGCAGTTTTTACCAGTTACCACTCGAGGATCGCATGCGTATTTCATCCGAACAATTGAACCAATCTTAAACTCAGCGTCTAATTTACGTGGCGAAGTAAGAGACCATACTCGATCGATGATGTCTTGCTCTACAATGCCAGCTAAGACTTTCGCTCCAACCTCAATCTGCTTGGCTGAAAGGTTCTTCTTTTTAGAGAGTTGCTCTTTTAGAGACTCGAGGAACTGAGGAAGAGAGCCAGCGTTTACTTCGTAGATGCCGATAACTGCCATGCGATCTAACCTAACTGCTTCTTTTACTTTCCAGTCAGTGTTAAAAGATTTTGCCTTCGCCTTTGGACGATTTTTAGCAACGATTAATCGATCGCCGCAGGGAACACAGCCACTGCCACGACCGTGCTCAGTTTCCTTACTGCACCGATGACAGTAAGCTCGGTGCCAACCTTCATCGTTGGCTCCACCGTCCATGTGCCACGCTTCTGAGCGCCAACGACCTG
>Ga0163109_10004308_pt1 | contig 10821 bp, 10 predicted proteins | sample CRUFie1St13metaG_FD_108704 | JGI IMG/M metagenome (GOLD analysis project Ga0163109, IMG submission 108704) | Marine microbial communities from the Costa Rica Dome - CRUD Field 142mm St13 metaG | ecosystem: Environmental > Aquatic > Marine > Oceanic > Photic zone | place: Costa Rica: the Eastern... | reverse complement strand
TTAGTTATTTTATCTTCTGATCATTGGGCAAAAGAATATTATGGCGATTTTATTACTAGACCTTTTGACGGCGGCAAGGTTCCATATCCATCACTATTTTTGGCAAAAATTATTGGAGATGATGACCAATTTGACATTTATGAACCTGACAGCGGTATTCATGTCCAAGAATTAATACATGAATTCCTTAGAAAAAAAATATCTAGTCATGCCGATATAAATAAATTTTTTAGTGAAAAAAAAGGTTATAGTGTTTTTGTGGACCCAGAAGTTCAATTCATTGAAAAGGATGACTTTTGATATATCTGATTTATTTTAAATTCTTTTTGCAATCAAAAAATGCCATGGTAGATGAACTGGTCCTGAAAAGGTTATATTTTTGTTTAATTCATTTTTAGTTGTATAACTCCCCCTTCCTTTTTTTTTTGATTTTGTTATTTTTTGTTTGGGGAAATATGGCTCTGATTTTATCAAGCGATATTTATAACGTTTAAGTATTTTTGAGATATTCTGTATTGAAAAAATATTGAAATCTCCATCTCCACCCTTATCTGTATTTAAGTCTTCATAGTCCTTCATATGAATAAATACATCTAACGGGCCATCATAAAATAACGAATTAATCGCAATCCATTTAGGTTTTAAAGAAGTCATAAATTTTATTGGGTATTCTGGGTTTTTAAAACAGCAAAAAGTTTGAATACAAATGACTCCGTCACAATTAATTAATTTTTTGATTTTATTTTTTTTCAATATATCAGCCACAAAAAAATTAATGTTTTGATTTTTATTTAATTTTTTTGCCCAATTAATTAATGGAACACTGTAGTCAATCCCTGTAAATTTTAATTCATGATTTTGTTTAGATAAATAGTTTAAATGAGATCCAATACCGGTACCTATATCAACAATATGTTTTGATTTTTTTGAAAAAAGTTTATTCTTTTTTAAAAAAATTTCGAAATCAATTGTGCTTTGGTATGGTTTTAATATTTGGTTATGTTTTTTAATTTTGTTTTTATTTTTCGACCATTTATCTTGTTGTTTTTTGGACATAAATTTTTATACATAGATTGTTCTAGAATTACAATACTAGTTGACATTTAGATTAAAATTTGAAATAAAAAATTCAATAAAATTTAATCAGTTTGTTTGTTAGATATATTTAATTTTTTATAAATAAAATTTTTTTATGTCTGCGTTTACTTTATTTTTTTTAAAAAATTCTGTATTTGATTTTAAAAAATAATCTTTAATTAAATTGTTATTTTTTTTAAATTCTGTCAAAGCATTATTTAATATTAGATTATTTTCTATGACTTTTTTTTTATCTATTTTAACATTTGAAAAAATTTTTTTTTTAAAAAAAGTAACTAATTTCAGCATAAAATTTCTATTAAAAATCTTTTTAAAGTTTAATTTTTTTATTTGATAAAATATAAGTTGTGATTTTGTAGATAATTCAATTTGATTTCTAATCTGGTCAGATGAAAGATGTATTCTTTTATAATCTAATAATTTAGATGTTTCAGAATTTGATAAACTCAATAAATCTGATATTTCTTTATAATATTCATCTTTAGTAATTGATAATTTTTCATAAAAAACGACACTCAGATTATTACTCCCAACAATCTCTGATAGAGTATAATGTAATTGATTATAATCAAATCCTTTTAAAAAATTACGTGTATAGGTATCGGTTTCTAATCCATTTACTGCCGAAATAATTTTTTCACAATCAGTTTTTAATGAACTTAAGAATGTTACAGTGAATAATGAGCTAATAATATCTGTCTGATTTCTAACTGAATAAATTATCTTTAAATTTATATTGTTGATCTCACAAAGTTTCTTTAATCTCTGTATTGACACTTTAATGGAAGTTTTCTGATGCAATAAATCTCTTAATAAAAAAAATTCATCGGATATTAAGTTTGTTTTATTTAAACTTAATGGTAAGTTTTTAATCTCTCTAGATAAGTTATCAAAATTCTTAGTAAACTCTTCTTCGTCATAACTTAAAATCCTAGATATGGTTGGGTTATGAGATGGAACTCTGTCTGGAAATCTGCCCAGATAATTTAAATCATTATGTTCTTTAAATAGTCTTAATTGAAGTGTTTTAGTAGCAGTGCGCGGAAAACCTATGTGAACATATAAATTTTTCATTAATCTTTACTTTGAATCAATTTGTATTTTATTGTTAACTTTACTTTTTTGAGAATATTTAATTCCTTCTTTTTTTGTTTAAAGAAAATTATTTTTTTTCATCGTGATTGTAAATAAACTTTTTGATATCTATTTTCACTTGTCAATGCTTTTATAATTGATTATTAGACATAACTAAAGATGATAAAATTTAAAATTAGCAATCGTATAATTAGTGAAAATCATGAACCATTAATAATAGCGGAGATTGGAATAAATCATAATGGTAACCTAGACTCTGCGATTTCGATAGTAGACTCGGCAATTAAAGCTGGAGCTGAAATCATAAAACACCAAACTCATGTAATCGATGATGAAATGGCCAATGCTGCAAAAAAAGTAATTCCAGGAAACTCCAAAAAATCAATATATCAAATTATTAATGAAATGGCTTTATCTGAAAATGATGAAAAAAAGTTGATGAATTATATAGTTAACAAAAAAAAAATTTTTTTTAGTTCTCCTTTTTCCAGAAAAGCTGTAGATCGCCTTGAGAAGTTTGGTGTGCCTCTTTATAAAATTGGTTCAGGTGAGTGTAATAATTATCCATTTGTTGAATATATTTGTAAAAAAAAGAAACCAATAATTTTAAGTACAGGAATGAATACTTTAAAAACAATTGAACCAGCTGTAAAGATTATCAGGAAATATAAATTGCCATATGTACTTCTACATTGTACCAATGTTTATCCAACCCCACATAAGCTAGTAAGGTTAAATGCCATGCTCGAATTAAAAAAAAAATTTAATGATGCAATTATAGGTTTGTCTGATCATAGTGAAACAATTTATACCTCCCTAGGAGCAGTTTCTATGGGTGCATGTGTAATTGAAAAACATTATGTCACTACAAAAAAAACTAAAGGTCCAGATGTGTCATCATCAATGGACTTTAACGAACTTAAAGAGTTGATAAAAGGTTCGAAAATTATTTATGAGTCTAAAGAAGGTAAAAAAGGACCGATTAAAGAAGAGGCTAAAACTATAGCTTTTGCGTTTGCATCAGTAGCTGCTGTTAAGAATATTAAAAAAGATGAAAAACTCACCAGTGAAAATATTTTTCCAATCAGGCCAAGCACTGGGTTTTATAAAGTCAAAGATTATAAAAATTTAATTGGTCTAAGAGCAAATAGAAATATCGAAAAAGGATCTCAGTTAAAACCCGCAGATGTTAAATAAAATTAAAGTTACTGTAATTACTGAAAGAAGAGCAGATTATAGTAGATTTAAGCCTATATTAAATTTTCTTAAAAAAGATAAAAAATTTAAGTATCAACTTATTGTAACCGGTCTTCATTTACTTAAAGAGCATGGAAACACAATAAATGAAATCAAAAATGATGGCTTTAAAATATTCAAAAAAATAAATATGTTTGAAAAAAACTATAGAGGTGACGGCGCCTCTATGGTTTTTGCAATGGGTAATGTAATGCAATCATTATCGAAAATCTTAAGAACCTCAAAGCCTGATATTATTTTATCTGGTTTTGACATAGGAGCAAATTTTTCGATTGTGGTTGCTGGTGCCCATTTAAATATTCCAGTTGCACATATTCAAGGAGGTGAACTAAGTGGATCGATTGATGAGTCATTAAGACATGCAATGAGTAAATTTTCAAATTATCACTTTGTGTCAAACGCAGATGCAAAAAGAAGACTTATAAAAATGGGGGAAATGAGTAAAAATATCTATGTAGTTGGATGTCCATCTTTAGATGCATTAAAAAATACAAAAGAAAGCAGTGTGAAAACATTAAGCAAAAAATTTAAATTTCAGTTTTCAAAAAGATATGCTTGTGTAATCCAACATCCAGTTACAACAGAAAATTTTTCATCAAAATTCCAAATAATGCAAACTCTTCAAGCATTAAAAATGAGTAAAATTCCATCTTTTATTATCATGCCAAACAATGATGCTGGTTATAGAAATATTGTAAAAAAAATAAAGTTTTCAAAACTAAAGTGGACACCCACTTTAAGTTTATCTGAATACAAAACAATTTTAAAAAATTGTTCATTTTTAATTGGTAACTCAAGTTCAGGAATACACGAAGCTGCAACTTATAAAAAACCAGTCATTAATATTGGCACTAGACAGAATAAAAGATTGCAATCAAAAAATATAGTAAACGCTAGCTATGATTTTAAACAAATTTATCAAAAAATTAATTTTGTAACAAAAAATAAGAATTTTTTAAGCAAATTAAAAAATATAAAAAATCCGTACGGTGATGGCAAAAGTTCAATAAAGATAATAAAAATTTTAAAAAAATTAAACTTAAATGAAACTACACAAAAAATTAATTCCTACTAATTGAAAAAAAAAATTTTAATTCTTGGCTCGTATGGATATATAGGTAGCAAATTATTAATCACACTAAATAAAAAATTTAAAGTTTATAAATTACCAAATAAGAAAAAAGCATTTAGTTTTATTAAAAAATTTTTAATTAAAAATAAGATTAATATTATAATTAATCTAGTAAATAGTGACAATCATAGAAAAGAAATAATTAAATTTAATGAAGATTTGTTGAAAGTAATTAAAAATTTAAATGTCAAAATTATTTTTGTTTCAACATCCTTAATATATGGATTAAATAATAAGCCTGCTGATGAAAAAACTAAATTAAAACCATTCAACGATTATACTTATAATAAGTTTATAATTGAGAAACTTTATGAAAACTCAAAGGCAAATTTCAAGATTATAAGACTATCAAATGTTTATGATGACAAACTAAATAAAAAAGGTATTTTTAAAAATTTAATAAATTGTGTAAAAAAGAAAAATACTTATATTAGATTTAATAATTTAGAAATTTACAGAAATTTTATACATTTAAATGATGTGGTTAACATGATGGAAAAACTCCTAATTAATTATGATAAAATAGATCAAAAAATATTTAATTTTGGTGGAGAAAATTTAAAATTAAAAAAAATAATTTATTTATTTAACAAAAAGTTTTCCACAAAAATAAATGTCAAAATTAATAAAAAAAAAATATATGATCCTTCAATTAAGATTAATTCAAGACTTTCTAGTAAAATTTTAAAATATAATAAATTTACAAAATTAAGTTCAACTTTAGAAAAATTTAAAAATTCTAATATTTATGAATAAATATTTTAAAAATAAAAGAGTTCTAGTTACTGGTGCATCTGGATCAATAGGAGGTGCACTTGTACTAAGATTGCTTAACATGAATTGTAAAGTAATAAGAGCTTTTAGTAATGATGAAAATGGTCTTTATGAACTTTCAGAAAAAGTAAGAAAGTTTAATTCTAACACTAATTTAAGTTTTCAAATGAAAAAGAATAGAATTCGTTATATCTATGGAGATGTTTCCGATAAAGAAAGATGTCTAACTGCATCTGAGAATATAGATATTGTAATACATGCAGCAGCTATGAAGCATGTTCCTTTTTGTGAGTACAATCCATTTGAGGCCACCAAGACAAACGTAATTGGAACTGAAAACATGGTAAATGCTTCTCTTACTAATAATGTGTCTAGATTTCTCTTAGTAAGCACAGATAAAGTTGTTAGCCCAACTTCTTGTCTTGGCGCAACAAAATTACTTGCAGAAAGAGTGGTGATGAATTCAGAGAATATTAAGGGATACAAAAAAACTCTATTTGCTTGTGCGAGATTTGGCAATGTGATCAGTACAAGAGGTTCAATAGTTCCATACTTCATATCACAAATAGAAAACAATCAAAATTTAACTGTAACTGATTTAGATATGACACGTTATTTCATGACCATTGATAATGCTATTGATGTGTTGATTGAAAGTATAAATAATATGAATGGCGGTGAAATTTTCATACCAAGAAAATTAAAATTATTTAAAGTAATCGATTTAGCTAACGCCCTAAAAAAAATATATAATAAAAAAAAATTAAGTATCAAAATAATTGGTAAAAGACCTGGAGAAAAAATTTTTGAAAGCTTAGTATCTGATTCTGAGATAGAAAATATAAAACTTACAAATAAATTTTATGTTATTAGAAATAGTATAAAAAATAACGATATAAAAAATAACTTAATCAAGAAAGCATTAAAAGAATACAAAATGATGTCACAAAAAGAAATTTTTGATTTCTTTAAAAAATATGCAATTAAGTAGCCTTATTAAACATTTTTTTTGCTTTCAATAAGTCTTTCTTATTATTTATGTCAATTCCATCATTTTGTTTCATCAAATAAGGAATACAATTTGAATAATTTATATAATCTCTTAAAAAATTTTTAACTATCTTAAAAATAAATATGCATCCATTTGGTAAGTAAATATTTTTAAAAGTTTGTCTATTTGTATGTACAAAATTTTTATTAAAAATAGGCTTTATCGTACCATTACTATTTAATTTTAATGATTTAAATATAGTTTCTGAGTCGTTTGGATAACAACTTACAAGATTATCTGATTTCTTTTTTTTTATTAATTTTATTGCATTATCTATATGCTTAGAAGAAAACATTAAAGATGAAGGTTGTAGATAAACAATATAATTATTCAAATAATTTCTTGATTTTGTGTGTTTTAAAAAATGCTTAATTACATCTTTCGAAGTGGCTTTATCAGAGGAAAATTTTCTTGGTCTCAAGATATTATTAATATTTTTTTTAACTCCGTACTTGAGTATTTTTTTAGAGTCTGATGTTAAATATGTTGAGCTGATATTTTTAGATGATAAAGCATTATCAATTGCAATTTCTACCAAAGTTTTGTTTCCAATTTTTTGTAAATTTTTATTTTTTAAACCTTTTGATCCTCCTCTAGCAGGAATAAGAGCAATAAATTTTAAATTTTTGGACATTTTTATTAATTCATATTTATATTAAATCTATATTTTTAAAAATTTTTTTCAGTGCATAAATCAAATTAATTGAACTATTATTGTTGGTCAACTACATGTGCTAGGTTTTATATTCAATGAGATTAAATCTCTTATAAATTATGTAATTTTATCAACTCTTTTTAATAGTTCTTGATTTTTGTATTAAAATTTGACATAACCCGTGCAATTTAAACATTTACCCACATCAATGAGTAACGAAAGTATTTTAAAAAAAGTAGAACAAGAAACTTTAAATACCTTTAAAACTGAAGTTCCCTCTATAGATTTTCATCATAAAGATGAAAAGAGTTTTAACGAATTTTCAAAAAATACTGAAAAAACATACAGACAATGTTTTAAATTTCCACCTAAAATGTTTTATAATACTGAGCTTATCGACTTTGGAGCTGGCACTGGACATAACACTATATCACTCGCTAACTGGGGTGCTAAATGTACTTTAGTGGAATTAAGTGATAAATCATTAGAAATTGCTAAAGAAGTTTTTAAATTAAGAGCAAAAAATTATAATGATCACAAATTTGTAAATAGTTCAATATTTGATTATGAGGAAAAAAATAAACTTTATGATATAGTACATTGTCGAGGTGTACTTTCACATACTGCTGGAAAAGAAAAAGCTTTTAAAAAGATATGCTCTTATCTGAAAAAAGGTGGCTATCTAATTTTTGGAGACCCAAATAAAGCTGGAGGTTTTCAGAATATGTTGCAAAGATATGCACTATATAAATTTTCTAACAGCGATGAAGAGATAGTTAAAAATTCTGAAATACTTTTCAAAGATGATATTGATAGAAGTCAAGCAGCTGTACCAAGAACAAGAAATGAAATTATATATGATAGATGGGTTATTCAAAGCCAAGATGATCCTTCTGTCGAGGAAGTGATGAAATGGATGTTAAATTGTGGTTTAAAACTTTATTCAGCATACCCTACTTATCCACAATTCCTTTTAACAGACTCATACTATAATAAAAATAAAGTAGATTTTGAAAAAGTAAAAAATATTTCTGTGTTATCTGAAATACTTTGGATGATGAAAACTGAAGATGATATTTCTGAGAGTAAATTAGTAGAAAATGATCTATGTATGCTTAAAGATAATTTTGATAAACTTGCATCCTATTTAGCAAATTGTAACAAGAAAACTAAAATAGAAACTAAAGAATTTTTTGAGCTATCTGATGATATTTTAAATTCAATTGATAATGTTAAATTTATTAACAAATTAAAAGATAAGTTTAAAAACTTTATCCATGAGTCAAAAGAATTAATTGAGATAGTAAATAATAAAAATTTGGATGATGTTGGTAGTTATATTAAAAAATGCTCAATGTTATTCAAAGGTCCTTGTGGTGTGCGCCATGTAGATTTCATTGCATACAAAGGAGATTAAAAAGTAATACATCATGTTTCAAAAAATTAATTCTCATAACGAATGGGATAAAATAAAAGAAATTATTGTAGGAACAGGGAAAAACAGTACAGCTACGCTTACCTGGAAAAGAGATAAAGAGGTGAATCAAAAAAAACTTGAACAAGCAATTAAACTTGCAAAAGAGGCTTGTCCACAATGGCTATATGATGAAATAGAGGAAGATTTAGATGGTTTAGCAGCAACTTTAAAAGATCTAGGTGCCGTAGTTCATAGACCAAAAGCCTATGATTTGACAAAAATATATTCATCTCCATATTGGTATTCTAATAGCAACAATCTTTATAATGCTAGAGATTTAAATTTGGTAGTTGGTAATAGTGTAATTGAAAGCCCCTCATACTATGCAAGTAGATACTACGAAACAACAGGTTTTTATGAAATTTTTTATAAATATTTTGAAAAAGGATTTAAATGGATTGCTGGACCAAAACCAAAATTAGATTACGATGCTGTACTTCCATATTTTAAAGATCATGAAAATCGAGAATTAACATCTGAAGATACTAAACATAAAAATCTAACCAAGGGAAGATTAGAAAAACTTCACAGATTGGCTGAAAAAGAAATACTTTTTGAGGCTGCTAACACATTACGAATGGGTAAAGATTTATTATATTTGGTATCCTCATCAGGAAATTATCTTGGAGCAAAATGGCTACAATCAGTATTAGGTGATGAATATAAAGTTCACATTACGAATGATTTATATAGATCTAGCCACATAGACTCTACATTAATGGCTTTAAGACCAGGGCAGATATTAATGAATAGTGCAAGAGTATCTGAAAAGAATTGCCCTCCAATATTAAAAAATTGGGATAAAATTTATTTTGAGGACGTTGCACCAACCTCAGAAGTTGAATTAAAAATTCAAAAAGAAATTAGAGATCCAATTGCTCATAAATTAAAGGAGCTAGGCTTTACATCTAATATAGATGAAATGTCTTCTCCTTGGGTAGGTATGAACTTGTTATCTTTTGATCAAGAAACTGTTTTAGTAGATAAAAGGCAGGAGAAACTAATTAAATTATTAGAAAGTAAAAAATATAAAGTTGTTCCTATAACTCTTAGACATATGTATACACAAGGTGGAGGTATACACTGTGCAACACTTGATACAGTAAGAGAGAGCAAGCTTGAGAGTTATTTTGATTAATTAGATATGATTTATAAGTCTAAATTTGCTCATGGAATTATGTTCCACAGGTTCAAAGATTTAAAAAATAAAAATTCTAGTCATGGAGCACTTACTTCAAAAAGTCTAACAAAATTAATTAAGTTTATTGGAAAAAAAAGAATTCTTAATCCTGATGAATGGATTAAAAGATTAAATGAGGGTAGCTTAAAAAAAAAAGATATATGCTTAACATTTGACGATGGTCTTAAGAGCCAAATTAGAATAGCTTTACCTGTGCTTGAGAGATTTAACTTAAAAGCTTTTTGGTTCGTGCATTGCAATACATTGCCTAATAACTTTGATAAAAGTGAAATATTTTCAATTTTAATTGTAAAAAAATTTAAAAATTATAAAAAATTTATAGATAAATTCTTTAAATATTTAAATATAAACTCAAAAATATTTCAATCAAAAAGCTTCAAAAAATACTATAACGAAGAAATAAGTTTATATAATTTTTACTCAAAAACCGAGCTAAAGTATAAATTTCTTAGAGATATTTACTTTCCAAGAAAAAAATTTGAAAATATTATGGAAAATTTTTTCCTATCTTATAATTTAAATGTAAAAGATTTTTATAAGAACACTTGGCTTAATAAAAAAGATTTAATAAATTTAGATAAAAAAGGACATATGATTGGAGTGCATTCGTTTTCACATCCTTATAGAATGTCAAAGCTTACAACAAAAAATCAAAAAAAAGAATATTTTAAGAATTTTAATTACTTAAGAGTAATTTTAAAAAAGAAACCAATAGCAATGTCTCATCCCTTAGACTCATATAATAAAAATACACTTAAAATATTAAAAAATATGGGAATATCATGCGGTTTCAGATCTCACTCAAAAACCTACAAAGGATTTAAAATTAATCAATCGAACCTTGAAATGGCAAGGGAAGATCCAGTAAATATATTAAAACTTATTAAATAATTATCGATTTTTTATTAAGACTTATTAATCTAATCCAAAATTTTTTTCAGTGCATAAATCAAGCCATTTGAGCTATTAGTACTGGTCAGCTGCACGCATTACTGCGCTTCCACATCCAGCCTATCAACGTGGTGGTCTACCACGGCTCTATAGGAAGAACTAGTTTTGAGGTGAGTTTCCCGCTTAGATG
>Ga0163109_10004307_pt1 | contig 10823 bp, 7 predicted proteins | sample CRUFie1St13metaG_FD_108704 | JGI IMG/M metagenome (GOLD analysis project Ga0163109, IMG submission 108704) | Marine microbial communities from the Costa Rica Dome - CRUD Field 142mm St13 metaG | ecosystem: Environmental > Aquatic > Marine > Oceanic > Photic zone | place: Costa Rica: the Eastern... | reverse complement strand
GGATCGGGTGTAGGAGCAGCAGCGGGACTTGCAGTTGGTGTAGAACTTTGAGGAGTTGGGGTAGTTGTAGATGCTGTTAGTGGAGTTAGATTTGATGTAGTATTAGTAGTTGTAGTTTGTACTGGTGCATTTAATGCAAACAAACTTTGTTCCTTAGTATCATAAATGGTCAGATGTGGAGTAGGAACATGTACTGGACCAACCATTTTCTTATTCTCATGTTCATGATATGGACCAAAATATGGGAATCCATTAACCCATCCAACAAAGACTAGATCTCTAACTCCAACACAATCAATAACAGTCTTGATACTTCCAATGCCAGTCATATCTTGATTATCTACAAGATATTGTGGTTTATATTCTACAACTGGGAATATATTAGCACCAGATCCAGTATCTGTAATGATTGTGACAGATGGATTAGATGTAAATTCTGTATTACATGGAGATATATTATCGATGCCAATAATTGAACCATTTTCAGTCAAAATTGGATTGTAGTAACAATCATCTCCAATCAAGATAATATCTCCACCAGTATATCCAATACCAGGATTATCAATAACAATATCAGTAACAATACCAACTGGAATCGTACTGATACCTATGCCATCACCTCCACCATCACTACCACCATCGGCAGGAGGTGTATCATCAGGATCTCTTACACATTGACCATCTACACAAACATATCCAGGTGGACAATCTGCATCGACAGAACATGTTTTAATACATGCACCATCAACACAAGTAAATCCTGGTGGACAATCATTGGTATCGTTACATCCAGGAACACAATATCCATCTACACAAACATATCCAGCTGGACAATCATCAGAGTCTCCGCACTGTGTTGGTAAATCTGGATTTACAGGAGGCTCGGGTAGTGTTATTGATAGATCTGTTGGGCAATATCCAGAACCAGGAGTTGTGATATAAATGTCACTTACTCTTCCGTTTGTAATTCTAGCCTTTGCAGTCGCACCTTTTCCATAATTTGTATTATCTATAATTTTAACTTGCGGTCTCTTTGAATATCCAGATCCAGTATTGGTTACGACAGCTGTAAGAATTTTTCCTGTGTTTGGATCAACAACGGGCACAGCAGTTGCACCTCTACCGTCACCATAAATGATAATTTCTGGGGGAATGCACTTATAAAACTTATAACCAGGTGGCACTCTAGGTGCATCTCCTTGATTCTTTGGATTTATATTTTTTTCTCTACAATCTGTAAATGGTGTATCTCCACCATAGAAAGATAATAATCCAGCGACCTCATTTATTTCACCGCCGTATCCAAAGAGTACATCAATATTTCCGAGAGTTTTTTTCCAATCATCTGTGTCTGGGAATTCTATTTTACCAAATGGATCCCATGTTCCAGGTTTATCACAAAGTAGACCATCACAATTCAAGAAACTTAGAAGTTGTTGGATCATACCAACACCTTGACGGATGTAACTGGAAATCTGACCAATTCCACCAGATAACCAATCAAGACCACTTAATATATCACCGAGAAGATCTTGCATCATCTCTTCAAGTTTACCGATGGTTGCAGCAAGAAACTCTTCCACTGCACAAGCAGCAGCGTTGAAAGAATCACCGATCATTTCATTGATAAGTCCTTGGATAAAATCCAACATTGGACCAAAGATTTTTTCAAACAGACAGAAAATAAGATCTAGAATCTGTTTTGCTGCTTCAGATAGTTGTATCCACTGTGGAAGCGGGATGGTAATTGCAAATACCTCAAATAGGCATCCAACTAATTTAACAATATTTTCTCTAATACCATTGACAACGAATCTAACAAGACCCATTGTCAATCTAGCAACAGATCTCACCGAAGAACTGATATCTACCACTAAGTTCCTTACGGGATCAATGTAACCAAATGCGGTAGCTTCTAAACCGTTAATAAATCCTAGAAAACTATTGAGTCCTGCTTGTATTTGTGCAAGGATATCAGTTAAACAACCGTTTGGTTTGGTAACTGGACCTGCATCATAGAATGCTTTATTAAATGCAAGATCTGCATTAGTTTCCCCAAATAATTCATCTTGTAGATCATCTGCGGCAACAAACGTCGAACCTGCCATTTTTGACAAGTCTGATTTAAGATCTATTCTAAGATCCAGATTTGGAATCTGAGTATCACCCAACCCAAAATTTACAGATTGATCAAAAGTAAAAGCAGGTCCAGTCTCTACAGTTTTCTTTTCAACCTCCTTTACTGTAGCACTAGGGCGTTTTTTTCTTGTAGAAGTTTGTCTAAGATTCCCTTCCATGCCCGTGAAAGGTTTGAAAGGTGATTTTTGTTTTAAGTTCTGTACTGCTTTTGTTCTATAAAACGTAGAAACAACAACTGGTTGTTGTCCCTCTTCTCCATCTAAAAAGAATCCTAAAACAGATTCTCCCCCTACGAGTCCATGAGTCTTACCAAAACTACCCTGACCAGGAGCACCATCAGCAGCACTGGTCAGAATATGTGCCCAAGGCAAATCTTCATTAGGTAATTTTTCATCATCAAAACTATGATACCCAATGATTCTTACCTTACACCTGTAAGCCCATCCTTCTCCAACTTCGGTATCAACTCTAGACTTTTCGTTTCTCCACACTTCCGCAGGAGCAACTTGTCCGATCCACCAAATGAATCCGTCTTTACCAATAAAATTAGATTTTGCAAAAGACTCGTCTATCATTTAATTAATCTTCGTAAATTCTACATTCATCTGCTTCTGGTTCCATTTCGCAAAACAGTTCCAGTGGTGTTGGATCGTGATGATCCCCCGCAGCAATTTCTTTTTTGTGATTTTTAGCGTAAACTTCAAGTTCGTAAAGTTCACTTTCAACATGACGACGTTGTTGAGGTGAAGTTGTTGGATCATTTAAGATCTGTCTGTCTTTTTCTATGTGTTTTTCTAAACTTTCCATAGGATTGTTTTTTATGTGAGACCGTATGAGTCACGAATTAAACCTAAAGTAGTAACATTCGCGTTAGCTTCAAAGTGATGTCTTAAACTTTTAATTAAATACTTACCACTTTGATCAGGGTCTTTATCTTTATTAACGGATGGATTAACTTTAGGGAAAACCGCGGCAATTACATCACCGACCTTTAATTTTGTGTTACATGGTACTGTCATATTTAGTGACTGAGTAAACAGCAAGTTATACCTAGCGAAAGATTTTGCCATATCTGCTACATCTCTACCAGAATCTTCTGCGATATCACCAGGATCTAAGATCCCTCGATCAGCTGTTCGGACTAAGATTCTTGATGGAGCATTTTCAAATCCTCCAGGGACATCTATGGTATCTTGTTTTCCCAGTTTATCAAGTATTTCGTCTTTTAGATTATATTGATAAAAATCGGTTCTATATTCATATGGATCATAAAAGAATGTAATATTTGAGTACATTCCAGTTCTTAATGATTGTTGTAAATCAATATTTCGATTTATTTTGTAGTCTAAAATTTTATATTCAACTGCTATAGTACCTTCTTCGATGATATTTGAATAAACATATCTTGCAACTTCATTGTCTTTATTATTAATACTTCCAACTAAACTTTCGATGCTTTTGAAGTTAAATCCTTCAGAGTTTTCATAGAAGAAAAAACCAGAAACACCTTTCGCTTCTGAACCGTTAGAACCAGATTTACCAGCAACAGGTAAACTTTTAGGTAATAACCAAGTCAGAATATAAAAGGGTTTTTTCTGGTTTCCAATGAAACTATATGGATTTGCAGTCTTCTCGATATTTTCTGATTTGAAATTATTTGTCTTAAGAACGTCTTTCAAAATAGAAGTAACGTGTTGATCAATGGTCAACTTTTTATACTTTCTTTCGCATCTGGTAGTTTCATTTGTCAATCCTTCCCTACTTATACATTGCAAATTAAAAACTTCTTTTTGTCCATCAGAAGCATAATCAGAAACTTTCTTCACATAAAAAGCTCTATCACCATCTCTATCCACTTCACCACTAGCAGTAAGTAGTTTCAATACTACTTTTTCTCCACCACGAATGGGTAAAGAATTTACTATTCTACCAGCAGAAACAACTCTGATCCTCAATGTACAACATGGTGACAATATATCTTCAAAGTAATCGATCATATCGATATTTGCAGAAATATCTACTCTTTGACCATTGTTGGATATGACTTCTGCGCCTAGTACTTGAAGTCCTCTTACTGCTACTGACATTTTAGGTTGTAGTTAGATCGGTAAACAATTGTACTGTATTTAATGTCTTAACAATATCCATTTCTGATACGCCTCCTCCCATCATTTGCATATCTAAAGGAGGTGATTGAGCAATCATCTGTGGAGGTTGTTGTGGTGGAGGGGGCATTCCACCACCAGATGGTTGAACGATGAGAGTATTATTGGGAGCTTCATAAACTGTATATTGGTTTATACCAGCACTTGCAATATTCTGAGATCCTGGTTTTAGATCAGCAGAACTTTGATCACCAAAACCTTTCATTTTCAATAATTGTTCTTTAAGACCTGGTTTGCTTGTATCTAATAATTTATTAATATCCATGCCTGGATATTCTCTCATAAGTCTCTTCAACATGAATTCTTCACTGGTAACAAAATCTCCACCAGGTCGCATGAACTCTACAGGACCATCTTCATATTTTACAACCTCTTTATTAAGAGGTCCTCTTTCACTAGGTTTTCTAGTTAAAGCGTCTTTAGCAAAATTTACATTCTGTCTATCGGTATTTGCTCTTTGAGCATCTGCACCTGCTCTACCACTAGTAAAATCTTTTGTCATATCAATTCTAGTATCAATTTCTGTTTGTCTCATAGCATCTTTCCCTGTCAAAGGTCTTCTCAATTCGGTTTGTCTTACTCTAGAAGGTGTTTGACTCTCAAATATGTTTTGGGCAGGTCCTTGAACTAGTGGTTCACTTTTAACCTCTGGTTTGGCCATTTTTTTATTAATTTGCCTTGCAGGGCGTACAATTGGTCTCTGTGAACCTGGTGTAACAACTCTAGGAGTTACTCTAGCTTTTGCACCACGAACAGCACCACGAACAGCACCAAAAGTCGCTGGTGCATTAGCAATAGAAAATAAGAGTTCTGCATCTCTTACAGCTTGTTTATTGCTATCTATAGTTAGCTTTGGATTAAATGATAGTTCAGGAGTCATGTCTGGACCACCAAGAAAACCAAGACGGTTTGGTGCTTTTGGACTAACTTTTAAGAATCCATATGGAGTCAGTGCTGATTGCGTTTCTCCAGTTTCTTCATATTTTTGTTGTAGTTCTTTAGCTTTAAAAGTAAGTTCTGGTGGTATGTCTATTCCAGTCTTGGACTTAAAGGGTTTAAAGTCATCATCCAATCCCGAGCCATCAGCATTAGCATCTAATTCTTCTTCTGGTGCTAATCTTAACCTTGCAAGTCTATCAAGTAACTCATCAAATTTGTTTAAACTTTGCATGAAAGCAGTATTATTATTTACCGCTTCAAGTTTATTATCTTCTTTATTTTTGTCTTCTTGACCAATTATTTTTTCTTGTTTTACACCTGTCAGTTGATCTGCAGCACCACCAGCAAGACCACTGCCAGCCATACCTCCAGCAACACCACCAATCAGTCCACCTATAGCAGCACCAAGTGCAGTACCTGCACCAGGAACAATACTACCAATTAGAGCACCAAGTGCAGCACCACCTTTAGCTCCTGCAAATCCACCAGCTAAACCACCCGCAGTGGATGCAGCAGTTCCTGTTATTGCTTGTTCCTGTGTTTGTCCATCAGATAATCTTCCCCCATATTCAAGTCCAGCAAACGCAACACCGAGAAGACCTCCTGCTCTAGGAACACGAATACCCCTACCTCTACCGAATTGAGGTAATCTGCCGAATCGTCTATTAGCAGCTCTATTTCCGAATCTCCTTCTATATCTCTGTTGTGCTCTTCTTGATGGTGGTCCTCCACGACGGCCGCCTCTCCTACCACGACCACCACCTCCACCAAAAGGTAAATCAAAGCCTGGTAAACCTAATCCGCCACCGCCTCCACCACCGATACTGTCACTAGCTATAGCAGCAAAATCAGTTTTGAAAAGTTTTTTTAACTTCTTTTTGTCAATTTTAGGTTGTGATATTCTTAGTGCTTCTCTATTGATAAACTTTGTAGTACGAGCAAAATTTAGCTGATTCACTTGCATAGATCTCTTGGATCTAGTGGCCAAGTTTAAAATTTTCTTGGCACTCTTTTTTACCCTAGGATCTAAGTTCTTCATGTTGATAAGATATTAAGGATAGATTTAGTGCTGAATGGTAAAAAGTTATCATCATTTTCAGGCGATAAATTCATTGGAATATTACTTTCCACTTTTGCAGTTTGCACTGGTGGCGGTGGTATTGTCTGTCTAGATCCTCCCCCACCTTCTTGAGCAGTAGGTAATATCGTAACACTATTTGATCCAGGTATCTGTTGAATAGAACCTATTACATCTGGAGAAGATCCACTTTGAGATTTTTGTACATCTTTATTTGGTTGTACCGTAGGTTCTACTTTAGGTTTTTGTGCAGGTTTAGTCTTCATTTCTGATGGTCTTTTCAGAACATCTGCATTAGGTGCTTCAACATGAACATGATTATCATGAGCACCACTGGGATCCTGAGCTCCATGAAGTGTATAATATCCTCTGTCTTGGAAGAACTTAATTACTGCACTAGCTTGTTTTGCATTAGCAATAGGAACATCAAATCCGTATCCGTGTTTATGTGAATCGGATACGTGAATATCTTGATAACTATCATCATCTGCAAGTGGACTAATACTGCTTCCTCCTTCAGGACCTCTCAATTCACGAATGGCCAAATTAAAGTTATCAGCTTCAGTTTTAGCGTCTACCCTGTTTGCTGGGGCGCCAAATTTTTCATTTCTAAATTTTCTAAAATCTACGATATCCCTTTCTAACTTGGGACGATCATCCGCTTTCCAGTCTTTACCATCAAAAGTTTTAGGAATACCGTCCTTTATTACAGTATCCCCTTTTTTATATTTTTTATTAGGATCAAATGCTTCTAAAGATCCATCTGGTGTACTCGTACTAGGGCGCTGTGGTCTTGGTGCTGGGTCTTTATCGCCTTCCTTGTCAGGTTTCTCACCCTCCTTTTTTCCCGTTGCAGGTGCAGCAGTACCAAAATTGTTTAAAACCGATTCAAATTTAGCTAAAACACTATCAAACTTTGCGGTTATCTCTGGATTAATACCACCAGATGCAATTTGTTGTCCTTTTACGTTATCATCGCCAATAAACTTACTGGCAGCCATTGCACCACCACCAAGCAATCCAAGACCTAGTAATCCCAGACCTAATTTACCACCTCTACCTCGGGGTCTTGCTCTGGGTCTAGGTCTGGGAGCTCTTCTGGAAATGCCAGGTAATGGTAGGGATGGCATCTGAAATCCACCACCACCTCCTCCTAAGTTGGAGAGTTCGTTTTTTAATCTTTGGAAGTCCTTGATCATCTTTTTGATGAACTTCCTGATACCAACTATTATGTCACCAGTTTCTTTTAAACTATCTTGATATACTTCTATTGCTTTATCAAATCCCTTAATTTGTTTAGGATCTGCAAAAAATCTAATATAATCTAATGCCTTCTTATAGAGTCCTAAGAACTCTGACATCATTTTATTGGGATCTTCCTCAGCCTCTTTTCTACCAAATATATTTTTTACGTTAGTAATTCCACCCTGAATTACATTCTTAACACCACCAGTAATATTCTCTACATTACTGATAATATTATTAGAAATACTTTGAAGAAGAGCAGCAATATTAGGAACTTTTGGTGCTACTGCTGCAGTTCCTGGTCTATTAAAATTTGCAATATTATTAGCAGCACTTTCTACAACTCCAGAACCTAATGATCTACCACCAGATAAACTTTGTGCATTTATCTTATTGGTAGATTTTGGTGACGCTACACTTAGATTTGGTAAGTTCTTAACTTGCATTAGCTTGTTGTTGCTGCTTTAAGTTTTCCTCTTCAATATGCGCTCTCAAAAGGGTAAGATAAATGTCTCTTTCCCAAGGCATCAAATTTTCAATCTCAGTCAAGCTGTATTTATGGAACTGCATCAAAGCGAAATTAATTCTATAGTATGCCTCAAGGTCAACATGAGACATTGTTAGCCGAAAAAACTCGTTAGTCCCTCCAGCGTAACAGAAGTTTCTTTTTTAGTTTCTGGGTTTCTAACAGAGAATGAATGACTTAACTTAGGCATAGTTTCAAAAAACTTCTCGACTGATTTAAATTGTTTTGAATTCATTTGTTCAATAAATCCAATCAACTCTTTTTTAGTGCAATCTTTTGCAGCCCAAGCTTCTTCTTCGGTAAAGATAGTATCAATACAATCTGCAATAATATCAAAGGACTTTTCAATAGTGCTTATATCATTACCACTAAAATCAAAATTATTTTTGATAAATTGATCCAAAGATGGATACTTCATTTTCAAAACCACTTTATCATCTAACTTCAATTCTGTAGTATGATTATCTTCAAATTGAACCTGAACTTCATCAACAAAGATTTTTACAGGAACTTCAGTTACACCATCATCTTGACAAGTAACAATCAACTCAATCGCTTCACCGACCGATTTTGCACGAACGTTTAAGAAAATATATTCAATATCAAATGAGGCAAGTTCTTCTACTTTTACTCCCCTAGTTTGAATGCACTCAGATAATACTTGTTTAATTGCAATTGTAATTTGTTGCACATCTTGACTCTCAAGAGCAAGAATCAAAATTTTTTCTTCTTTGACTAAGAAGGGTCTGTACTTAATTTTTTTTCCTGTAGAGGGAATCGTCAACTCATAGGTTGGTGTACTAATTTTTGGCAGTGGCATAACGATCCATTATAAGGTCAGTTGTGATTATTTAGAGGGGTTATTGGGAGAATGGTATAACTTGAAGTCTTGTTGGCCCTGTTTGAGTATTACTTGGTTGTTCCGCAGTTACACCTTCGGGGGGTTGACCAGGATTTATTGGAAATCCTTTACCTTGATTAATTAGTTGTTGAGTTTCTTGTCGTAAATTTTTAATATCACTTGGACTGAACTGTTGGCCAGGATCATTTTTAATAGTGATATATCTGTCATAGTTAAAAACAACATCTACTTTCAATATTTCTGATCCGCCATATGACATATTGACAGCAGCAACTTGAATGGGAAATGCATTAATAAATTGATAACTTATTGATCTACTTTTTTGTATAAATTTCTCACTTCCAGGAGTAGATTCATTTATGTTGGTATTAGCTGCAAACCCAGCATTTCTTTCAAATTTAGTAATACCAATTATTTTCTTATATGATTCTGGATATCTCATCCTAAGAAAACCATTCCTGTCAGATGCACTACCACGCAATAGACTTCCCGAGGGATATCCAGTTTCTGTAGGACCTTCTTGTGTTGTTAGTGGATTAATAAAGTTCATCCACTCTTCAAATAATCTTAAAACATTATAATCAGTGTCAACATAAAATGATACTGCAAATTGAGTAAACTGTCGCGCTCTTGCAAAAGTTTCGGTCAAACCTTGATATCCACCTTTTTCTGTTGCTAACTCAAACTGAGTTCCTGGTAATTGTGCCTGGTGGCATAGTAATTCGTATTTTAAAGTTTGATCGTTAGAATCTCCACCAAATAATCCACAACTGTTTAACCAAGAATTTAAGTCTTCGTTAGGTTCTCCAGTACCAATACCATTTAAATATAGATTGAATTTAAATTGGCTAGATTGTGAAAGCTCACCAATATAATCCATGGCACCGCCGATGGTTCCCGCCGTCGGGTGGGATGTACCACCCATCATTTTGACATAGAACGGATCAACTCTAAACCTATTGACGTTATCGGCCACTATAAATATTTTTTAAGGATCTATACTATGTATATGAGTTATAAGGGAAAATATCGACCAGAGAATCCCAGAAAATATAAAGGTGACCCAGCAAATATCGTTTACCGTTCACTCTGGGAAAGAAAGTTCATGAGATACTGCGATCTCAATGAAAATGTAAACCAATGGCAATCCGAGGAGTTTTGTATTCCATACGTTTCTCCTATTGATAATAAAGTTCATCGTTACTATCCAGATTTCTTTGTTAGATATACTGATAAATTTGGCAAAGGAAGATCGATGGTAATTGAAGTCAAACCACAGAGAGAAGTGGAAATGCCTGAACAGAATCCTAAAAGGAGGACGAAACAGTGGGCGTACAAAGTCAAGACCTGGGCAGTTAATCAAGCAAAGTGGAAAGCGGCACAGGAGTTCTGTGATGATAGAAACTATGAATTTAAAATCATGACAGAAAAAGATCTAGGTATCAAGTAATGCCAAGAAAGACTCTAAAACAAAGAAAAGCAGAACAAGACGTTGCAGATTTAATTGGAAAAGGTGATGATCCTATTCTGAGTAATGATAGGATTAGTCCGATTAAAGATAAAATCAATGCAGAACAAGACGTAGAAGATCGCATGATGTTGATCATGGATGCGTTGCAATATACAGTAACACCTGTACCCGATCAGGGAAAATATTATACGTTTTTGTATAAGGCAAAGACAAAAGATCTTAAGTATGATCAACACCCATTGATTGAGTGTCTAGAAGTATTTCGATGGGGATTTAGAGGATATAATATACACTTCAAAGATCCTAGAAACTACACCTGGGCAGAAATGCAGAGCAATTTATATGAAGTTACTTCAACAGAGTTGCCTGTATTGACTTCTATATCTTATGCAAAATTT
>Ga0163109_10004306_pt1 | contig 10826 bp, 16 predicted proteins | sample CRUFie1St13metaG_FD_108704 | JGI IMG/M metagenome (GOLD analysis project Ga0163109, IMG submission 108704) | Marine microbial communities from the Costa Rica Dome - CRUD Field 142mm St13 metaG | ecosystem: Environmental > Aquatic > Marine > Oceanic > Photic zone | place: Costa Rica: the Eastern... | reverse complement strand
TAGAGTTGATGAAGCACCTACGATACAGACTTCACCAAAAGTTAAAGCAAAGAAAAAAGGTTGGTTTAACTAAGACACCTATGACAGTGTAAAAATAATCTGTAAAGTCAATTTTGATAATTCGAATTAGAGTTTAATTCAATTTGATTTTTTAAAAGTGAAAAAATTAGAAAATAATTTTCTCTATTTAGTTGTTCTTGGAGGTAGAGCAAATAAAGCCAATATTGAAATACATGATGTTAGATGGGTTGTTGGATCTAAAATTGAGGATACTTATGATACTTTAAGAAAGGATTGGTTTGGATCCTTGAAAGGTTTGCATATTGATAGCTATAAAAAAATAAAATATGTAGACGGTTATAAAATTAATTTAATAAAATGGGACAAGGATAAAATAGAACAAAAGAAATTAGTTAAAAAAAATAATTCTAGAAACCATTTATGGTTTGTTAATATTGGAGGCTATAGTCCTACTTCTATGCAGGAAAAACATGAATTTGGATTAGTTATAGCTTCAAACAAACTAGAAGCAAAAAATATAGCTAAATCTAAATGGCTTATTGGGTGTAAAAAAAAGCATAAAGATGATATTTCTTCTTTAGAAATGATAATTAGTTGCGATGATTGTCAACTAATAAAAAAGATAGGTAATTGGGAAATAAAATTAACTCCAAATAACTTTATTGAAGAAAATAATTATCCTGATTGGTATGGTTATCAAAGAATAGATAAGATTTAAAAAATTTTTTAGCCTATTTATTAATAAATAATTTTTCAAATTTATTAATATTTAAAATTTATTTAATGACATAAAATTATAAAGAACTTGATTTTCTTAAGAAATAAATTCCACCTCCCAAAGATATCAAGACAGGCAACCATGCAGCAAAGATTGGTGTTAATAAACCTTTTACTCCGAATGAGCTAAATACAAATGACATTACATAATAAATTAATATAAGAATCACGCTCAATCCAAATCCCTGACTTTTAGATGATCTTAAATTAGATTTAGATCCTAAACTGCTACCTATTAAACCAAACACTAAGCATGCGCAAGGCAGAGTAAATTTTTCTTGAATGCGAACTTGAATTCTTCTTATTTCTTTTAGATTTCCAGTTTTTTTATATATCTTTTCTGCTTGTAAAGCTTGCTTCAAAGTCATTTCAGTGGCATCTTTAGGCACTTTTGCTAACTCCAATGGTCCCTCTACGAATGGATATGTATATTCTTCAAATTGAATATTTGTAGTTTGCCCACTTGGTGCCATTGATACAATATTGCCTTCAGAAAATATCCAAGAAGAATTTTTTTTATCAAATCTAGCAGTATTTGCCTTCAATATTTGTTGGAAATCTTCTCTTGAAAAATCCAATAATGTAACACCCTGCATAATATTATTGTCATACTGTGAGGCATAAAATATATGTGTGAGGTAAGTATTTATTTTTGTTGGTTTTTTTGTTGCAGCATTTATCCTAGAGCCATATCTTGAAAACATAATATTATCTTTTCCTGCTTCGCTACTAAAAGAACTGCCTATTCCTGCTCTTAATGTTTTTTCAGCCAGTTTATTACTTGCAGGGACTAAGTTATCATTGAAGTAAAAAGTTAATCCTGTCATAAATATTGAAAGAGCAATTGCAGGAGAAATGATTCTTGAAGTTTTTATACCTAATGATTTCAATGCTAACAATTCAGAATTGCTTGATAATTTTCCATAAGCTAACAACGTAGAAAGTAGTACTGCCATTGGGAATGATAAAACTAAAAAACTGGGCAAACTAAAAAAAAGTACTTTTAAAGCTAAAAATAAAGGTAAACCAAATTCAACTATTTTCCTTATGAGATCAAACATTACTCCTACAGATAATGAAATAACAGTAAAAGCAGAAATGGCAAATATCATTGGAGGTATTATCTGTCCTAATAACCATCTATCAATTAAGGGTATCGAATACCAAGGAGTAATTAATTTTTTGATAATATTTTTTATTTGTGAATGGTTTGAAATTTTCAAAGGGAATTTATTTAATTTGGACTGTATTTTTCATGCATTATAAAATATCAATGATTTAGAAACCAATAAAAATTGTTGGTTTAGAATAATCTTTTTGTTGTTAAATCTCCCAAAAAGATAATTTGTTAAGACTTGCAATGAAAGGGAATATTTGCTTCTCTAAAAGAAACGAGGAGATTGATGAAAAATAAAACTTTACTAAAACAATGTAAGTGTATACACTGCCAACAAAAATTAATTCAGATTAATAGTTCTCAAATATATTGGAATAAATTAATTTTAAGTAAAAATTAAGCTTATTTTTATCTTAAACTTTCAAAAATATTTACAGAAATTTTTTAAATTTTAAAGTTTTAATTCATGCAATTGGTCAAAATATAGTCTTTATAGCTTATTTTTATACTCTAGTAAATTTTTAAAATTATTTAGCTCTTTGATCTCTTTTGTAGATTCTATTTTCTCTATTTAAAAGAAAAAGGATAATTAAAATACAAGAAGGAATCAAAATAAAATCTAAAGACATATGTTTTGTTTATTCTACATTCTGTTTAGCAATAAAATAAAAATTTGACTATTTTATATTACTGCAGGCTTTTAAAATAAGATTAATGCTGTTTTTTATGTGTTATGTAAAAAATTGAAAAAGCTTGCAGGTATCCCACCGGCAAGCTCATGACGACGTGGTTAATGCAGATATTCTGAGTTTAACCAGCTAAGCACTTCCTAAATGCTAACCTTATCCTAATAGGTAATATTACTTATCGTGAGTATAAATGCTCATTCTTAGTAAAATATCAACAAATAACTTACAGGGAAATAATTTAACCTTAATCAGAATTTTTTGCATTCAGCCAAATTTTTTTGACAAAAAAGTTGCACATTAGTCAATTAGTTTAAAAACAAAAGTAATTGAGCCGCTTTAGTTTACAAAAATTAATATTCGTGTTACTTTATTTAACAATTATATTATTTCTAATGTCAAATTCAGAAGTTACAACAGAGTCAGGTGGAAGACAAAATATGTTTCCTTCCGAGACAAGGCCATATATTGATGAGTCCGTATCCTACGAAGGCTACCCTCAAAATGCAGAAAAAGTAAATGGTAGATGGGCTATGGTTGGTTTCGTTGCACTACTAGGTGCTTATGTAACAACGGGACAAATTATACCTGGAATCTTTTGAAATTAAGTTTATTAGAATGCAGATAGATTCTTTTTTTAAGAAAATATAATCATAAATTAAATAATCTATTCTAATAAAAAAATTAATTAATTAATTTGAGAATAAAAAAAACCAAACTAAAGTTAATCCATTAAGAAAAAATATTATTCCAAAAAATATATATGCGAATTTTTTTCCTATAAATGCCGTATCAGGTTCAAGTTTTACTCTCATTAATTACTAGAATAATTTGGATAAAGATAGCATCATTTATCGCATAACTCCTAGTATTACAAAAATATTTGAGAATTTTTGATGGGAGTTGATTATAAAATTTTTAAAACTTCTCTTGGTTTGAATTATTCTTGAGATAAATTAAATTAGTAAAATTAACCAAAATAATAATCCCTATCTTACGTTAAATAAATTTATAACCTTAAAGGTTAGAACAAATATAGTTCTATTTTTATCAATGCTTTAGAGTTATAGTAGAGATTATAAGTTAATAGGTTTTGATTAAATAGAATTTTAAAACCCAAAATTATTAGGAATAATTCAACACATATTAAATAACTAGAAAAAAAAGAACTAAATTTTTTTAAAATTTAGTTCTGTGAGTAAATTTTGATTGTTTTTTTAAATAAAACCTGGAATGATTTGTCCTGTTGTTAAGTAAGCTCCAATAAGAGCTACGAAACCTAACATGGCAAATCTTCCGTTTAGTTTTTCAGCGACAATTTTTTCCTTTTCTATGATTTTGGGTTGGGTATTTTTCATTAAAACCAACCTGGAATAATTTGGCCAGTTGTTACATAGGCACCTACTGCTGCAACGAAACCTAACATTGCCGCCAAACCATTAAATCGTTCTGCTTCTGGAGTCATTTTGTTTTAGTTAATTTGTAAATAAATATAACATATTTATTTACTTATGTAAAGAAATTTTATAAAAATGATCAATATAAGCCTTTAAATATCACTAGTGTGACAAATATGTTTCGTAAAGTGCTCTATTAAGAAAGTAACCCACTTTGTGGATATCTATGAATTCATGAAAAAATATATAGCTGAGAAGCTTTTTCTTTTTTGAATTTAATCCTCATTTAAATGTAATTTTAATTAAAGTATACGTAAGAGTCAGCTAGTAGGGATACAGGCTGACTCTTATTTAGTTATGGATAATTATTTTAGGTAAAATTGTTTTAGAAGCTGAATAATTGCTATTAATAAATAAGATATATATTTATTAATGTCATTCTCGACCTATTATTTGCATTTATTTTTTGCAAGAATTCCTTCATTATTTAGTTCTGATTTAATACTATACATCGTGCCTGCTCTAACGATTTCAATATTATTATTCAGCTTAAAAATAATGTTTTTTAAGACTCCAAAATTAAGAAAAGTGAAATAAAAAATAATCTTAGAATAACCAAATATTTTAAGATATTTAAAATTCTTATGATCTTGGATAATAGACTTTTTTTTCCTGCAACTCAACGAAATAAAGATAGTATTGAAACTGTATTATCCAGAATCATTAAAAAAAATGGTTCAATATTAGAAATTGGAAGTGGCAGTGGTGAGCATGGAGTTTTTTTTCAAAAACGCTTTCCTAATATAATTTGGCAAACAAGTGATCGAGAGTTAGTAAACAGAAAAAGTATAAGTTCTTGGATTAACTATGAAAAGCTAAATAAGAAAATGCCTCAACCTATTGTTCTTGATGTAGAAAAGATTCCTTGGGAAGTTCCACCAAATTTTGTACATTCTTTGCAAGGTATAGTTTCCATAAATATGATTCATGTAGCACAATGGACAAATACCATATCGCTCTTTAGGGAGTCAGGAAAATTACTGAATAAGGAAAAATTTTTGTTTTTGTATGGACCATTTAAAATTGGTAGTAAGCATACGAGTCAAAGTAATTATTTCTTTGATCAATCATTAAAAAAGCAAAATGATCTTTGGGGTATTAGAAATCTTGAGGATGTTAGCGATGAAGGTAAGAAAAATGGATTTATTCAAGAAGATATTATTAGTATGCCTGCAAACAATTTTTCGATAATTTACAGAAAAGTTTTTGATTAATTTAAATTAAAATATTAAAGAGCAATCAAATAGCATTGATTAACTGATCAACCAGTTAGCTTTTTGCTCCATTCTTTATGCTTTTCATCTAAATTTGAAACTTTTTCTCCTAAACTCAATTGCCTTTCTAATAATTCCACTTTTGTAAGTGTTATTTTCTCTGAATAGAATTTTATAGGTTGCTTACCGTGTAAATTGTCACCACTCATAAAAAACAAAAAACCTGAATTATATTTAAGACGAAAAAAAGAATATCTCCAATTCTTTTATATTTTTTTCAGATTTGCGTAAATAATTGTGATACGAAATTTGTCTTTTTTACGTTTTAAATCTTCTTTTATTATATGAAGATTGCCAGATATATCTATCTTCTTTGTCATCTGATTTAACAGCGACACAATTGCAAGCAATGTTCCAAAGTGCTTTTGGTATTGGATCCGGATTAAAAAGATATGCCTTTTTAAAGGCTTTTTTAATTAAGACAGTAGCCTTTTTAGCATGATAATGAGGGATGCCAGGACAGACATGATGAACTACATGGCTCGAACCTATATTATGATGAAGAAAATTTAGGATTTTACCGTAAGGCCTGTCAATAGACAGAAAGGCTCCTCTCATAAATGTAAATCCTTTATTTGATAGATGAGGTACATCTGAATCTGTATGATGAAGCCATGTGTAAACTACTAACCAAGTATTAACTACTAATAGAGGACCAATATACATTGTAATTACCGGAAATAATCCATACTTAAAAACTAAGAAAGAAATAACCATTAAGGTAATACCTACACCAATATCTGATATCCAAACTTTCTTAGTCCATATTGATGGCCATAATGTGTTGGAAAATGGTTTGATTGGCCAAAAATGATTAGAAGTTCCATATTTAACACCTCCGGTACTACCTGTAAGTAAATAAGCAGGCCAGCCAAAAATTAGATGTAAAACAAGTTGAAGAATTCCGTAATTTTTCTTACCTATGGAATTTGAAAAATGTATTTCTTTTTCTCCTCCTGTTTTCTCTGTTACTCCATTCCCCTCAATGACTAAAGGAACATGAGTTTCACCATTGGTTACATTATTTGTAAATCGGTGATGAACTGCATGAGAACGCTGCCAAGAAAAATAAGGTACTAATAGTAATGAATGTAGCAAATATCCAGTAATGGTTTCCAAAGTTTTGTTTTTAGAAAATGCGCCATGTCCACATTCATGTGCTATCACCCAGAATCCCATAGCTGTTGTACCTGATAGAAATGAGTAAAAGATCCAAAATGGAATCATTTTTGGGGTAAATGGAATAGATAACCCTAAAGCAATTACGAAAAATTGAATTAAAGCTGATTGTAAAAGATACCTCAAAGAAGTTTTTGTATTGGGCTTAAAATAGTGATTTGGGATAACATTCTTAAATTCTTTTATGCTTGGAATATCTTTATTATCTATAGCAAGTGCAAGACCTTTAAGACCTGAAAATTTTATATTTCTCAAATGTTTGTTAAGTAAGAATTTTTTTTAAATAAAAATTTTATTTACATAATCTATTATCCAACACAAAGAGGATCTTTTTATGAAAATGATGTAAATATAGTTTGTCTTTTTAATATAATTTTTTACAAAAAATTTATCTTCAAAGAAATTTGAGTCGAAAATTTTTAATTTTACTTATTCATTTAAATCTCATAATTTAATCATTTAATTGCTTTTATTAATCTCACCTGTTTTTGTTTTTATTTTAATCTGATTTAATTTAAAGACCGCGGATGTATTTCTTTGGGAGACCAGATTGTTTGCGTGGTTTTACTAAAATAGGTAAAATAATTACTCCAACAGTAAAAACACAGATCGGTGCTACTACCATCAATATAGATTCTAAAGACATTAAATAATTTCGAATTATTTTATAAATAGCAGGATTTTTTTCAAACGTCATCCGTATTTATATCTATTTTTGTGAAAATTACTTCAAAACTAATGTAAATTATTAAGCAAAAAAGAAAAAAAGATTAAAAAAAATCGATTTTTTCATAATTCATCTTATTAAATTATTCAATAGTTTTTTTACTTTAAAAGGAGGTTATTTAATCTATGAATGATGACAAGAAATGGATGCTGATTACCTATTATTGCCCAACTCATGGCGATTTAGGTATGGTAAAACCGATTGAAATAACGAAAAAAGAAATTAGTAGAAAATTCTTAAAAAAAGGCAATAGTTCTGAGGTTTAATTATTAAGTATTTAAATATAGCCTGGAGAAAAGGTGATAAATCTTGATTAAATTTTTAAGTAATTTATAAATATCGTATAACAATCTTATAAGCTAGTTTTTAATCAGCATTAAGAATGAAAGAACAGGAGAGTCATTATCAAATCTTATCTGTCTGCATTTTGTTTAAATGGATTATATAGAAATATTTTTATTTAAAAATTCTAGTATTAACAATTTTTATATTTGATCAGAATCGCAGGTTAATTCGCATTGATTTAGATCTAGATCACTAGATGACAACTTCTCTAAAATTCGTAACATATCAATTTCCGAAAGCTCTCCATTGGAGTTCCACTTTAAGGTTGTTTTCCTTTGTGGGAAATTTTTTTTATTCATGTTGATTCTCTCCCTTTAAATGAATTTCTACACAGCGAGTAATACATTCTTGATGACCATCCACAATACTGCATTCAGTAATACATTCAAAGTATGAATTAATAGAATCTATTTCTGCACTCTGGTTGGTAGAAACAAGTGAATCATTCATGAATTTGCTAGATCTATTTGGAATAGAGATATAGCACGAAATAATAACTAATAATTTAATTTATTAAGTTAATTAGAAAAAATAAGTATTATTTACTAAATTAATATTCCACTTATTTTTCCTCGAAAAAGTTTGTAATTATATTTTTTAAAAAGATTAAAAAAAAAATTTTTGATTATTAAATATTAATTGTTTATAAAAATGTTTTCTAAAAAAATCAGCATAAAGACTGATTTACTTTGCAGTAATTTAGTTAGATGATAAAAAAGTACACTTTTAGATTTTCAAATGAAATCAGTAATTAATTGGCTTTCGAAAATGTTAGAGAGTATGGCAAATGCTTTTATACATCCTTTGAAGAATGACTTGCCCCCATCCATTGGAACACACTCGTATAGCACTATCCCTCTTAAAAGAAAATTCAGAAGAAAGTTTAATTAGGTATTATTTTATTTGAACTAATTTTTGATTCTTATTATCCCAAATAATATATTTAAAGCAGTTAGGGAAATCACTTAATTTTAAAAACGTTGATTGATGAAGCAAATGACTATTTGCTTCATGACAAGCTCTTAAATTGTAATTAGGTATTCTCTCTGAAAGATGGTGAATGCTGTGGAATGAGATGTCTGCTAAAAACCAATTTAGCCAATAAGGTATATTTAAATTGCTACTACCCAGAATCGCTCCATCGACTATATCCCAATTTTCTGTATTTTTAGCGTATGCATTTTCATAGTTATGTTGAATGAAAAAAATGCATATTAAAATTGCTGCTGATAAAGTTGAGATAAAAGAATAAAATGTTAAGAAAAACAAAATACCCAACCATTTACACATAAAAATCCATCCAATTATCACTGTTATATTATTTGTTATTAATTCAAATAGTTCACTAAAATTATCTCCATAATCAGAAAAAGGAGGTTTAATTCTCGACTTAATAGTCAAGAGTTTAGAAAATTCTCTTTTTTTTATTTTGATAAAAGTCTCTTTTAAAATATCTTTAGTTAAATTAAAAGTAATAATAATCAATCCTAGTCTTGGTTTTAAGACTAAGTAATAAAAGCCACCAGGGAAAAGCATTACCCAATTACGACTTAATCTATAAAAAATCTGCTCTCTTTTAGAGAGAGAATTATATTCTTCAAGACTCAAAACATCTATGGGACCTTTATAAATTTCCCAATTCCCATTATTTCTATGATGAAATGAATGATCAATTGACCATGATTTCTGGGGAATACCATTTATCAATCCAAGTAAAAATCCAAAAAATCGGTTTAATTTACGTTTTGTAAAAAGAGAATTATGACCACAATCATGCATCAATGAAAATGTTCTAGAAGATAATAGGGTCAGAAGAAAAACAATAGGTATAAATAAGAAAACCTTTATTAATGATGAAAAAGGGTGATTTAATATTTTATAAACAATTAACCAAATAGAAATTATCGGGATTACGGTAGAGAGAATTTGATAGAAAGCTCTCAAATTATTTCTTTTTAGAAATGGCTTGATTAAAAAATCACTTCTTTTTACTTCGACCAAATTAAACAATCTATTTTAAAAGACAATAACAAATTCTAAAAAAAATTGCTTATAAACAAAAATAATCTATTTTTTTACAAATTATTAGAGAATAAATTCTTTAGACATAGTTCTTAATTGATCTAAATTTAATTTCTCTAAGTAATTCTTAAAATCACAAATATTCCTGGCTGATGCAGCATCATGACCATCGGCAAGAAGACTATTAGAAATTAATTCAACAAGATGATCTTTATCCATAACTCCTTATAGACCATAATTCTTCTTTTAAAAATTAAGGTCTTGAATTCCAGATCATTAATTAGTTTATAAAAAGTTATTTTTAGAAATTTTTATGATTTGATTCTTAATTTCAAAAATTTTTTAAATCTTTTTCTATTTTTTCTAATCTTTCATTTAATTCTTTTTGTTCCTTAATTAAAGCTTTTTTCTTTTCTGCAAGCTCTTTGTTCAAAGGTGAATTGAAATATTTTTGATATGCGACAAAAAAAACTGCTATTGCTACAGATATACCAAGAGCACCAATGATCAAAATTGGAGATGAAGGAAAGTCATAAAATGGGATTGACAATGTTCTTTGTTAAAGCTTAATTTTAGCTATCTATTTCATCTAATATTGAGTAATAAATACTTATCTTTAAGAAATTTTATGCCTGCTTAATTTTTATATGGTACAAATCTAAAAATTAAGGTTCATCTTTATTGAAATTTATAAAAATGAGTAATTGTACAGCTGCCAAAGAATGAATAACTCATAATGATTAAAATAGTCAAAATTGTTTCATGAAGAAATTCGTAAATAAAAAATATGATAAAAATGAGCCATGGTTTAAGTGGTTGACGAGAGAACTCAATTCTCATGAGGCTTTTCAGGATTTTGCCTCAGGTAAAAATCCAGAAGATGTTGCAGAAGATTTTATCTCCAATAATAGTATTGTAATCTCAGAAGTTTTCGAGAATTTTGATGAAGAAGATAAAGATACTCTCAATCAGTTTCTTAAACTAACTGAGTGCGAATGGCATGTATTTAGAATTTTAGAAAAACAAATAGCGTTAAGAAACAAAATAAGATTTGTAGATTTTAAAAAAAAAAAGAGTTGATTTCTAAATAAGTTTATTTCTCCCATTACCAGTCTTACCAAAGCCTATCCAGATGAACCACAAGATCCATCCGAAGATAGGTATTAAATTAATAAAGATCCATTTCCAATCTTTTCCAAAATCTCTGATTCTTCTTATATC
>Ga0163109_10004304_pt1 | contig 10826 bp, 8 predicted proteins | sample CRUFie1St13metaG_FD_108704 | JGI IMG/M metagenome (GOLD analysis project Ga0163109, IMG submission 108704) | Marine microbial communities from the Costa Rica Dome - CRUD Field 142mm St13 metaG | ecosystem: Environmental > Aquatic > Marine > Oceanic > Photic zone | place: Costa Rica: the Eastern... | reverse complement strand
GTATAGAAATAGAGATGCCTTTATACTTACCTTTGGATTAAATACAGGTAAATTTAGATTAGGATATAGCTACGATATCACCGTTTCTAAATTAGGAAACGGCGTTTCAGGAGGATCACACGAGATCTCTATGGGACTCAATCTTCGTTGTAGAAGAAAACCTAGAGCCTTTAGAACAATTTCTTGTCCATCCTTTTAGTAACAAATTAAAAAAAAATAATTATTAAGAATAATAACGTTAAAACAAATAGATTATGAATAAGAAAAACATATTTCAATTTGTAAGAATATATAGCTTGATGTTAATCGGGCTATTCTTGATTGGTTCATGCGCAAAAGAACGATCTGCTAAAACTGGATGGATGCTTAATAGTCCAACTGCTGGTGGAAGTGGTTTTGAAAAATTTCCAGCAATAGACCAAGAAACTGGCCCTGGATTAATTTTAGTGGAAGGAGGAACATTCACTATGGGGATGACAGATGAAGACGTTCTTAAAGAATGGAATAATACGCCAAGAAGAATTACCGTGCCTTCCTTTTACATGGACCAAACAGAGGTTTCCAATTTTGATTACCTTGAATATTTATTTTGGTTAAAAAGAGTATATGCAACTTCTCGTGTTGGATCTAGAGATGTTGACAATGTTAGTTATATTAAAGATGGAACAACGGAAGTTGACTATTTAAATGACGAACTAAAAGAAGAATTTGAAACTTTTAAAGAAGATAAAATAACTGAATTTGAAGATGATGACAACGCATTTAAAAAGTTTTATGATAATTACGAAGAATCATTTACATCCGTTTACCAAGAAGTCTATAGAAAAGCATTGCCAGATACGCTTTGTTGGAGAGATCCGCTATCCGCAATGGAGCATTACGTAGATTATTATTTAAGACACCCTGCCTACAGAGATTATGCGGTAGTTGGAGTATCTTGGATTCAAGCAAATGAATATTGCAAATGGAGAACCAACCGAGTAAATGAATTTATTTTATATCGTGAAGGAATTTTAGACTGGGAAATGGACAACAAAGAGTTGACTCCATTTCATATGTTTGATACCGAAGCATATCTAGCTGGACAATATTTTGGTGTAAATCCTGCTCCTAGAGAAAAAAACAGAATGTATGATGAAGGTGAAGAAGAAGAAGAAGAAGATAAAGATAAATTGGAAACCGATGCGAAATTCAACAAGCAATCCTCTGAAGACAATGGAAGAAGGCTAAGAAACTATAATCCAGCCTTGCAATCTATCAACAAGAATAACAGAAACTATGGCGCTAGAATTGTTCGACTTGAAGATGGTATCTTGTTGCCTAATTATAGACTTCCTACGGAAGCAGAATGGGAATATGCTGCAACCGGTTTAATCGGAAATCTTCAAGAAAACTCAGAGAACTATACAAGCAGAAGAGTTTATCCATGGAATGGACATTATGTTCGTAGAGAAGAAGATCAATTTCAAGGAGCAATGCAAGCTAATTTTCAAAGAGGGCATGGCGACTATATGGGTATTGCAGGTAATCTAAATGACGGTGCCGCTCCAACTGCCCCTGTGGAATCCTATTGGCCAAATGATTTTGGATTATATCACATGGCAGGAAATGTTTCTGAATGGGTTCAGGACGTCTACAGGCCAAACTCTTTAGATGACGTTGCAGATTTTAATCCTTTTAGAGGAAACGTCTACAAAACAAAACTAACCACTTCTCTTGGTACGCATGACGCCATGAAAAATGACCGTATTCGCTACGATGTTCATGGAATGAGAGAATATACCAACGAATTTGAAAGGATACGTTACCAAAGAATAAATGCTGGAAGTCATGACCCTGGTGCACAAATAAAACATGCTAAAAATGCGACAATTGGCCATGTTCATCTTCGTTATAAATACGATTCAATCATTGGTGTTAGTGGAAAAGCTGGAACAACTGAAGAAGCTGTGTTCAGTAAAATAATTGACACCAACCAAAATTCACCCGTTTATTCTATAAAATCTGGTGATCAAAACCTTTTTTCAATTGACAAAGGGAATGGTGTTGTTAGCTACTCAAAGCTTGCTACTCCTGGTTTGTATGAAGTGGTTGTGTCCGTTGAAGAACCGGGTGCTACCCCTATTGCCACCTCGGATTTCACTTTATATTTTAACATTTTAGCTAAAGATAAGCCTATTGCATTTGCAAATAACTCTAGTGGGCAACACAAGTTGATTAGTTCTAGAAATGCGCATGAATTTAGAAAAGGATATAAACCAGACCCTTTATATTTATCCTCTGGATCTGATTTAACCAAAGAGGGCACACAGTACCGAAGTGAAATTGTTTTTTTAAATGCAGTAAACGCAGTACTTGATAGTGCCATAGAAGCAAAAAACAATCTTCGAACGACAGAATGTTCAAGAATTATTGAACGAGCGTTATGGGATGGTGTATTTAATGTTCAATTTTTAGACAAAATATTTTCTCCAGTAGTCGGAACATCTTATTTAGAAGACCCTGCCATAACAAACCTAGTTACCATGCTTAGAAATGGTCTAACAGAGTATATTATTGAATATGAAGGACAAATGAGATATCGAAATGTACTAGTAGAAGAAAATATTGGTAGATTAAATTATCGTAAAGATGATTATATCGATTATCTAGATGGAGATATTGAGTCTTCTATATATTACAATAATAAAGACGAAAGAAAGAATCAAATCAATGATGGAAAAAGAGATCCGAAATTAGTAATGTATCAAAACGAGCACGAACGCTATGACTTGCAAGGAGAAGATCTTACAAAAAGATTTGATAAAGGTTGGCCAACAACCCTTGTTTCTGACAAATCTAGAGTTTACAAGGGTGGATCATGGGAAGATCGCGCATATTGGATGGGAGCTGGAACAAGAAGGTTTTTAGATCAAAAACAATCTACTCGAAACATTGGCTTCCGTTGTGCGATGGATAGAGTTGGCAGCCCAACAGGAAAAAATTACGGAAAGAAAAAGAAACGTAAATCATAAAAACAATTAGGCCTACTTAGTAGGCCTTTTTTTTAGATGAAAGAGTTATTTGAACTGTTTTATAAGTCGTCTGGAGTATCAACAGATACTAGAAAAATCAAAACTAATAGTTTATTTATTGCTTTAAAAGGCGATAATTTTAATGGAAACACTTTTTCAAAACAAGCGATAAAAAAAGGAGCAGCTTATGCGATTGTTGATGAAAAAGAATTCGCCGATAATAAACAAATATTTTTAGTAAACGACACCTTATTGTTTTTACAAGCACTAGCTAGACATCATCGAAAAAAAATAAATCCACCAGTAATTGGTATAACTGGCACAAACGGAAAAACAACCACTAAAGAGTTAATTAATTGTGTGCTTTCTTTTAAATACAATGTTTTAGCTACAAAGGGAAATCTAAACAATCATATTGGTGTTCCATTAACTTTACTAGAAATATCTCCTAAAACCGATATCGCGGTAATTGAAATGGGGGCAAGTAAACCAGGAGACATTAAAGAACTTTGTCATATCGCACTACCTGATTATGGAATAATAACAAATATAGGCAATGCGCACATGGAGGGTTTTAAAACTTTTGATGGGGTCTTTAAAACAAAAATGGAATTGTTTGATTACATTGAAAAAACTGGTGGATCATTTATATATAATGGGCTTGACAAAACTTTTGATGTGATTAACGAACACTATCAAAAAGCAAAACTATTCAAATTTGGTGGTGAAGATTTTATCAATGCTAATCTAATAAATGCAGACCCATTACTTGAATTTTCATGGAAGGACACCAATAGAATTGAAAATAACATCAAATCAAAACTAGTTGGAAGTTATAATTTAGCTAATTTTTTAGTCGCAATTGTTTTTGGATACTTGTTTAAAGTAGAATCAAATAAAATCAATAAAGCACTTTGTGAATACACTCCATCTAATAATCGGTCTCAATTAGCATATAGTAAAACCAATCAAATTATTATCGATTGCTACAATGCAAATCCATCTAGCATGAAAGCCGCTTTAAAAAGCATCAAAGAGGCCAATAATAAAAATAAAGTGGTTATTTTAGGAGATATGCTAGAGCTTGGGGAGGATAGTCAAAAAGAACATCAAGATCTTCTTAATTTGGCAAAAAAATACAAGCTTGAAGTTTATACTGTTGGGGAAATTTTTAATTCCATCGAATCCGATACCATTAAAAATAAATTTAAGACTTCAGATGAAGCTCTGAAACACTTTACAAAAAATCAAATTAAAAATAGCGTTGTTCTAGTTAAAGGTTCTAGAGGTATTGCCCTTGAAAAATTAATCCCTGCTCTTTAATTACTTAAGCACCCCTCTAGAAATTACAATTTTTTGAACTTCGGAGGTTCCCTCATATATTTGAGTAATCTTTGCATCTCTCATCAGTCTTTCCACATGATATTCTTTAACAAAACCATATCCGCCATGGATTTGAACAGCCTCTACGGTTTGTTCCATCGCAACCTTTGAAGCATAAAGTTTTGCCATTGCACTTGATTGGTCGTAATTATTTCCATTGTCTTTGTCAATAGCTGATTTATACACAAGCATTTTAGCAGCTTCTATTTCTGTTGCCATGTCCGCAAGTTTAAATGCAATTGCTTGGTGCTTATATATTTCTTTTCCAAATGCTTTTCTTTCTTTAGAATAATCTCTAGCCAATTCAAATGCACCTCCAGCGATACCTAGGGCTTGAGCAGCTATCCCTATTCTACCTCCAGAAAGGACCTTCATTGCAAATTTAAATCCAAATCCATCCTCCCCTATTCTATTTGCTTTAGGAACTTTCACATCATTAAATAATAAGGTATGGGTGTCGCTTCCTCTAATTCCCAATTTATCTTCCTTAGCGCCAACAATAAACCCATCCATCTCTTTTTCAACAATAAATGCATTTATTCCTTTATGCCCCAACTCTCTATTTGTTTGAGCAATAACTAGATAAATGGAAGCAGTAGAACCATTTGTAATCCAATTTTTAGTGCCATTTAATAAATAATGATCTCCTTTGTCTATCGCTGTAGTCCTTTGCGAAGTTGCATCGGATCCGGCCTCTGGTTCCGATAAACAAAAAGCACCTATTTTTTGACCGCTAGCCAAAGGAACAAGATATTTTTGTTTTTGCTCTTCAGAACCAAAAGTTTCTAACCCCCAACAAACCAAAGAATTATTAACAGACATACAAACCGAAGTGGAAGCATCTACTTTTGAAATTTCTTCCATCGCAAGAACATAAGAAAGAGTATCCATGCCACTGCCTCCATATTTAGGGTCAACCATCATTCCCATGAAACCAAGCTCAGCTAATTGCTTAACTTCTTCAACAGGAAACTTTTGAAGATTATCTCTTTCAATAACCCCTGGTTTTAAAACATTTTGAGCAAAATCCCTTGCTGCTTCTTTAACCGCTTTGTGTTCATCTGAAAGTTCGAAATTCATATATCTGAAGATTTAATGTTAATTTGGTTTACAAATTTAATTTTTTCATTGATTAATTTACTATAAATACGTTACTTAAAATATGGAAATAATTGGTCTTATGTCTGGAACCTCTTTAGATGGATGCGATATTGCGCATGTTAAATTCGAGACAACTAATCAAATAGATTCGTTTAAAACCATCCATGTTAAAACATATCCTTACAATAAACAACTTACAAAAAAATTAACTATCGCATCTTCTCTTTCTTCTTTTGAACTCCTTCAATTAGATAAAGAGCTAGGAAATAAATTCAGTGAATTTGTGAATGATTTTATCACAAAAAATCGAATTAAAAAAGATAGAATTGCCGCCATAGCCTCTCACGGACATACTATTTTTCATCAACCTCAACTTGGCATAAGCCATCAAATTGGTTGTGGACTAACGATTTCAAATAAAACAAACCTCGCAACCATTAACGATTTCAGGAAAAATGATGTTTTACATGGAGGGCAAGGAGCTCCTCTTGTTCCAATTGGAGATTTTGGTCTATTTAATTCATACGCAGATGCTTTCTTAAATATTGGTGGTTTTTCCAACATTAGCTACAAAAAAAATAAACAAATTATTGCCTATGATATTTGTCCGGGTAATCTTCCTTTAAATAGAATCGTTTCTAAAATAAATCTAAATTATGATCATAATGGCGCGATTTCTAAAACAGGAAAAACAAATACCGAGTTACTAAAAAAACTTAACAATTTAAATTTCTATAAAAGCCTTAACCCAAAATCATTAGGAACGGAATGGCTTGAAGAAAAGTTTATGCCATTACTGAATGAAGAAACTAACGTTCCCAATTGTTTAAGAACCATTTGTGAACACATCTCTGATCAAATTTCTTCAACAATAAATAAAGAAAAAATTAAAAAAATTTTAATTACTGGAGGGGGAGCAAAAAACAACTTCTTAATCGATCTTCTCAAAATAAAGTCAAAGGCATCCATTATAATTCCTCAAAAAGAAATTATTGATTTTAAAGAAGCAATTATTTTTGGATATATGGGGTATCTTTATCTAGAAAACCGAACAAATTGCCTATCCACTGTGACTGGAGCTAGCAAAGACGTTATTGGTGGAACACTATATCAAGTTAACAACCGAGAAAGTATTAACAATTTTAGATAAAAAGCTGTTAGTAAAAGATTTCAGAAAAAACATACCGTTTAATTTGTTTGTTATTTTTGTGTTTTATAAGTTTTAAAAATGAAAGATTTATTAGATAAATTTGAAAACAAACGTCCTGAGGTTGTTTTTGAGTGGAAAGATTCAGAAACCGAAGCAGAGGGATGGGTTGTAATCAATTCTCTTAGAGGGGGTGCTGCTGGTGGTGGAACAAGAATGAGAAGCGGTTTGGACAAAAGAGAAGTGGAGTCTTTAGCAAAAACAATGGAAGTGAAATTTACGGTTGCTGGTCCACCAATAGGAGGAGCAAAATCAGGAATAAACTTTAATCCAAAAGACCCAAGAAAACAAGGAGTTCTTAATCGGTGGTTTTCAGCAGTTACTCCACTTTTAAAGCATTATTATGGTACAGGAGGCGACTTGAATGTTGATGAAATCCACGAGGTAATTCCAACCACCGAAGATTGTGGCGTTTGGCATCCACAAGAAGGCGTTTTTAATGGACACTTTCAACCTAGAGAAGCTCAAAAAATCAACCGAATTGGGCAATTAAGGCAGGGCGTTCTTAAAGTAATTGAAGACGACAAGTACTCCCCTAGCTTAGCTAGAAAATATGCAGTTGCGGATATGATTACTGGATTTGGAGTTGCCGAATCAATAAGACATTATTTTCAAATATGGGGAGGAGAATTAAAAAACAAGAAAGTCCTTGTTCAAGGATGGGGAAATGTTGGATCTGCTGCAGCTTTTTATCTCGCACAAAATGGCGCAAAAATAGTTGGAATTATTGACAAAGTTGGAGGGTTAATTAATACTAATGGATATACTGAATCAGAAATCAATCAATTGTTTTTAGATAAAAACGGAAATGAATTAGTAAGCAAAGACCTAATTCCATATGAAGAAGTTAACTCTAAAATATGGGATATTGAGGCAGATGTCTTTATTCCATGTGCTGGATCAAGAATGATTTCAGAAGATTTGTTAACCAGAATGATTAAGGCTGGGGTTTCCGTTATTTCTTGCGGTGCAAATGTGCCCTTTTCAGACCCTGAAATATTTTTTGGACCAATTGCAGACAAAGCAGATGAATCTCTTGCACTAATTCCTGATTTTATTGCAAATTGTGGCATGGCTAGAGTATTTGCTTACTTAATGGGTAATGATCTGGCCAAACTAGACGATAAGCTTATTTTCAATGACACCAGCAAAATTATTTATAACGCACTTGAAAAAACACACAAAATAAATCCAAAAAACACTGGCATTGCAAAATCTGGATTTGAAATTGCACTTAATCAACTTTTAAATTAATTTTATTACATGGAAGTTTTTATTGTAGCTACTTTTGTTTTAGGTTATTTTGCAATAACCATTGAACATAGTCTCAAAATAGACAAACTTATTCCAGCATTAATCATGATGGCTTTGTGTTGGGCAGGAATTGCTTTTGGTCTAGACTCATTCAACTCTTGGTTTGATAGCCATGACAGCAAACTATTAGACATTAGTGTACTTGACCATGAACACAAACTTCATCTCCTAGAAAACACCCTGCTTCATCATTTTGGAAAAACTTGTGAGATTTTAATCTTTTTAATAGGTGCCATGACTATTGTTGAAATCATTGATCATTTCAATGGATTTCAAACCATTAAAAAAATAATCAAAACAAAAAACAAAGCTACTTTATTATGGATTGTTTGTGGGCTTGGATTTATTCTTTCTGCAATAATAGATAATCTAACCGCTACCATTGTTTTAATTACCATTCTAAGAAAAATAATTCCAGATAAAAATCTACGCATTTGGTATGCAGGCCTCATAATTGTTGCTGCAAATGCTGGAGGAGCATGGTCTCCAATTGGAGATGTTACCACCACAATGCTTTGGATGGGAGATAAAGTTACTGCTCTAGAATTAATCAAGCAACTATTAATCCCATCTATTGTTTGCATGATTATCCCAACATTCATCGCCACTTTTTTACCCATATTTAAAGGAGAAATTCAAGCAGAAGAAGATAATCAAGAGGTTAGTAAAAACAGCCTTTTTATTTTAATCTTAGGTCTTAGCATGATTGTTTTTGTGCCAATTTTTAAAACAATCACGCATCTTCCACCTTATGTGGGAATGATGCTATCTGTTGGTGTTGTTTCTCTTTTTGCGGAAATTCTTAGCAATCGAGAATTTTCTATTACGGATGCACACGATGATAATCATGCACATGGAGCAACATTTAAGGCTTTATCAAGGATTGAAATGCCTAGTATCTTATTTTTCCTTGGGATATTAATGACGGTAGCCGCTCTTGAATCATTAGGTCTAATTTTCACATTTGGACAAGAGGTAAATGCTTCATTAGACCAAAACATTTTTATAACTTTACTAGGTATTGGTTCGGCAATAATTGACAACGTTCCATTGGTTGCGGCCTCCATGGGAATGTTTCAAGATTCAATGGATGCTAAAGTTTGGCATTTTATTGCTTATGCTGCAGGAACTGGAGGAAGCATGCTCATTATCGGGTCTGCTGCAGGAGTAGTTGCAATGGGAATGGAGAAGATTTCTTTTTTCTGGTACCTGAAAAAGATATCATTATTAGCCCTTGTTGGTTATTTCGCCGGAATCGCAACTTTTTTATTATTATCGTAACTTAATTATATTAACACGTTTAACTACTATGAATTTATTTTTTTTACTAAGCACGGATGCAACAGCAAATGTTACTTCACAAACAAAACCTGTCTTTGAAATCCTAAAAGATTCTAGCGAAGGAGCTGGTCTATATGTAAACATTATTTTGCTAGTCATGCTAGGCTATGCCGTTTTTGTTTTTGTAGAACGATTTTTAGCGTTGTCCAAAGCCATGAAAGAAGAAAAAGGACTACTTGATAATGTTAGCAGAAGTGTAAGTAAAGGAGATTTTGATGGAGCACGTATCATCTGTAACAATTCTTCAGATAGCCCTATCTCAAAAATGCTTTTAAACGGTATTGGTCAACTTGAAAAAGGAGATGCTTCAGAAAGTGGCATTCGAAAAACCATTGAAAGTTCGGGTAAATTTGAAATCTCTAGATTAGAACAACGCTTAAATTATCTAGCAACAGCAGCTGGAGCTGCTCCAATGATTGGTTTTCTTGGAACCGTACTTGGAATGATGATGGTTTTTATTGACCTTGAAAACTCTACTACTCTTGAATTAAAAGTGATAGCTCCAGGAATAATGACTGCAATGGTTACTACCGTTGGGGGCTTGATTGTAGGGGTTATCTCCTTTATGAGTTATAACTACTTGATCGGACGAATTGGAAAAGTTATTTATAAAATGGAAATGGCAGCATTAAAATTCATGGAATCCATAGACATTAAAAAATAAGCACCATGGATTTTAACTCTAGAAATAAAATAAAAATAGAAGGAGGAATGGCCTCCATGACCGATTTGGTGTTTTTATTACTGATCTTCTTTATTATTATGAGTTTAATGGCTAACAACCAAACGCCTATTGACCTTCCTAAAACAGAAGAAGCTCTTCCAACAGATACTAACCCTGTAGAATTAATTATCGTAATTACCGAAGATAATTTGTATCAAATTAATGGTAAAGAAAAAGAAAAGGGCCTTACCTTTGAACAAATCAAACCGATAATTGTAAGCGAAATGAAAGTCCAATTTGAGAAATCGGGAAAAGAAGACTTAAAAATTGCAGGACACAAAAATGCCGATTATCAAGCTGTTTTTAAGGTGCTTGCTCTGGCACAAGTTAATGAATGGAACCCGGTTCTTGCTTACGATAAGTAAATGAAAAAAATAAATAAAAATTCGCATCAAATCAGTAACCCTAAAGATGATTTAGTTGGGGCTATTTGTGCAATTTTATTTATTCTTGGTTTATATTTAATATTAATTTCTTTTGAATATAAATTTCCTGACCCACCTCCTGTTCGACAAACAGTAAAGGCAAAAGTTCCTTTAACTAAAGAGGAGATTAAAAAATTTGAAATAAAAGAAACCAACGATGGTGGTGGAGGTAGTTCTGCAAAAAACCCTGTAAAAAAGCCCAACAAACAAGCAGAAGAAGTAATTACGGGGAAAAAGAAAAAAAAGCGGCCTAAATCCGACAAAGGAAAAAAAGGAAAGGGAAAAGAAAAAGGAGGTGGAGACAACCTTTTTAATGG
>Ga0163109_10004303_pt1 | contig 10826 bp, 10 predicted proteins | sample CRUFie1St13metaG_FD_108704 | JGI IMG/M metagenome (GOLD analysis project Ga0163109, IMG submission 108704) | Marine microbial communities from the Costa Rica Dome - CRUD Field 142mm St13 metaG | ecosystem: Environmental > Aquatic > Marine > Oceanic > Photic zone | place: Costa Rica: the Eastern... | reverse complement strand
ATTCTGGAAATCGACGCTTTTATTAAACAAAATGAACTGACTGAAAATCTTCTGCAAGAAATAGAACAACTTGCTCCTTTCGGACAGGCAAATCCAGAGCCTATTTTGGGCTTAAAAAAAGTAAGATTATTTGGAAAAACAAGGAAGGTGGGCTCTGGCCATTTCCAATTTTCAATTCATAATGGAATTGAAGCAGTTTCTGGAATTGCTTGGAGAATGGCAGAAGATGTACCCCCTGAAGAAACCGAAATAGACATAGCTATTCGTCTTCAATGGAACACATGGAATCAGAAAAAAAGATTACAAATGGTTCTTGTAGCTTGGAAGACTCATTAATTAGGGATTAACTTCACTTTCAATCATTGATATAGCTTCATCCACACTTAGCCTTGATTGCTCAGTTGTATCTCGATTTCTAACGGTAACAGAGCCATCGCCCTCAATGGTATCGAAATCAATTGTTATACCAAAAGGAACACCAACTTCATCGATTCTTCTATATCTTCTTCCGATTGCACCAGATTGATCATAGATAACATTCCAGCGCCTTTGCATGGTTTTGTAGATTTCTTGTGCTCTTTCAACTAAAGCAGGTTTATTTTTTACTAATGGAAAAATTCCTACTTTGATCGGAGCAACTCTTGGATGAAATCGAAGTAAGGTACGTTTTTCTCCCTCAACCTCGTCAATTGTGTAAGCAGAGCAAAGCACTGCCAAAAAAGTCCGATCTACGCCCAAGCTTGGCTCAATTACATGAGGTAAGTACTTTTCTTTTCGCGCCTCATCAAAATATTCAAGATTCTTACCTGAATGACTCTGATGCTGAGAAAGATCGAAGTTCCCCCGTGCAGCAATTCCTTCAAGTTCATGCTCTCCAAAAGGAAACTTAAAGGTAATGTCAGTGCAGGCTTTTGCGTAGTGTGCAAGTTTATTTTGCGGATGTACTTCTTCACCTAGACAATCAGCAGTTAAGCCGATAGATGAAAACCAGTTTTTTCGAATATTTATCCATTCATCATGATATTTTGGCCATTGGTCTTCCTCAGGAGGAATAAAATACTCAATTTCCATCTGTTCGAATTCTCTTGATCGGAAGATAAAATTCCTAGGCGTTATTTCGTTGCGGAAGGCTTTCCCTATTTGAGCAATGCCAAAAGGGACTTTTACTCTTCCTGTATCGACTACATTTTTGAAATTTGCAAAAATACCCTGTGCAGTTTCAGGTCGGAGATAGCACAAAGACGAACCATCCCTCAATGCTCCTACATGAGTCTCAAACATCATGTTAAAATCTCTAGGTGGAGTTAAAGAACCAACTTTACCAGTAGCTGGTGAAGGGACAAGGGCCTGATCACTACTGGAAAGTTCATCATAAGTAGTTAAATTGATCGCGTCTAAATTGCCCTGTTTCCCTGCCTTCCTCTTCATTAAATCAGCCATTGATTGGGCTTCTGCTTGCATATTTTCCGATTCAATAAGGGAAATCCAACCAAGACTACATCCATCAACCTTAACCTCCGAAGCAAACAACTGATCTGCCCTGTATCTCATCTTTGATTCCTTACAGTCAACCATTGGATCGGTGAATCCATCAACATGACCAGACGCCTCCCAAACTCTAGGATTCATAATAATTCCAGAGTCTAAACCTACCATATCATCACGTCTTCTAACCATGTCTTCCCACCACGCATCCTTGATATTTTTTCGAAGCTCAACTCCAAGCGGCCCATAATCAAAAAATCCATTGAGGCCGCCGTAAATTTCCGAAGATTGAAAGACAAAACCTCTTCTTTTTGCAAGTGCAACAATTTCTTCTAATAAAGAATTCTCTTTAGTCATAATCAATCTCACAATATTGTCTTATATAACTTTGCTCAACATAGAACTCATCGTAAAAATCATTTGACTCATCTGCACTGTTTTTGTCTATTCACCAAATGATAATAATTCCAAAATTTGCACTGAAATTATTTTCTTTTGTTATTTTGTGTGTGTTGATTCAAATTTCTTCGGGTTGTAAATATCTTCCCAATCCCAAGAAATACTTCTCAAAAGATTTCAATGCAGCAGGTGCATTGACTCATTCTAGGGAATCATTCGCACCCATTGAAACTGGTACAATTCGACTCAGATCAAATGAGATTTGGAATCGCAGAGACTTTTCAGGTGACAGAACTACAGCTCTTTGGGGTTTAATCACATATACTGATTACTAATACCTTTTAGCTTATTTAGAATTATTCTAATTAAACTTGCGAATCAAAGTTGATTTGATAGTAAGTTAATTCGTGACTCTAAAAAACATAAAACAAACAGAAGACCTGTCTGATTCTCTTAAATCCAAAGGATTAAGATCTACAAAGCAAAGGCTTTGCGTTTACGATGTGATTTTAGAAAAAAGAGATCACCCCACTGCTGATGATATTTTTTTACGAGTTAAGAAGAAACTTCCCAAAATTTCATTTGCGACCGTTTATAATTGCTTAGAAACATTTGTTGAATGTGGTCTTGTTAAGAAAATCAACCTGGACCGCAATTCGTCTCGCTACTGCCCTAATCTAACTCCGCATGCACATTTTAAATGTGCAGAATCAGGCAGAATTATTGATCTCCCAATCAACGAAAAATCCTTGAACTCATTAAAATCTATAGTCCCTGCAGGATTTTCTAATACTGGTTTTGATTTATCGTTTAACGGCACATCTCCCTTTAAAAACTAAAACTATCAATTCGTGAGTACACTTTCAGTACAAAATCTGTCCGTCAACATAGATGACAAAACAATCCTAGATAACTTTTCATTGGAAGTTCCAAGTGGTGAAGTACATGCAATTATGGGTCCAAATGGAAGTGGGAAAAGCACCCTTTCGAAAGCACTTGCCGGTCACCCTGGTTATGAAATTACAAGTGGAACAGCAAAACTCAATGATACAAACTTTATTGGTATGGAACCTGATGAGATTTCAAGAGTAGGTCTATTTTTGGCTTTTCAATATCCCATAGAAGTTCCTGGTGTAAGTATCGCAAATTTCATTCGTGCTGCCATTCAATCTAGAATGAATGACATTAAATCTTTCAAGGCTGTTGATTATTACAAAGCACTTTACCAAAAAATGGATGATTTGGGAATGGACCGAAAATTTACCTCACGTTCGTTAAATGATGGTTTTTCTGGGGGTGAAAAGAAAAGATGTGAAATACTCCAAATGGCCATGCTTGACCCGAAATTCTGCATTCTAGACGAGACTGATAGCGGGCTTGATATTGATGCACTCCGTGTTGTATCCGAAGGAGTTAACGCGATGCGAAGCAAAAACAGAAGTTTCTTAGTTATAACCCACTACCAAAGACTTTTAGATTATATTATCCCTGACAAAGTACATGTAATGTGGGAAGGAAAAATTGTGCGCTCAGGAGATAAAGAATTAGCCAAAGAGCTCGAAACCAAGGGCTATGACTGGATCAAACAAGAGATTGCAGCCTAAACCTGTCATAAATAATGATAAACCCTAACCCAATTGAAATTGATCGTGAGAAAGGTAATTTCCACTACAACACCGACTATGAATTCGACGCAGGAGTTGGATTATCCGAAGATGTAGTAAAATATATTTCAGATGTAAAAAGAGAAGACGAATGGGTAAAAGATTTCCGACTTAAAGCACTCAACACTTTTGAAAAGAAAAGAATGCCAACCCACTGGGCAACCAAAGATCTAGAAAATATTGATTTTGATGTTATAAGATATTACTTGTCTAAAGGTCAAATGCCCAGCCGAACATGGGAGGAAGTCCCGGATGATATAAAGCAAACATTTGAAAGACTTGGTATTCCAGAACAGGAAAGAAAGTTTCTTGCAGGTGTTGAGGCTCAGTTTGATAGCGAGGCGGCATACTCAAGAATGAAAGACGACTTATCAGAAAAAGGGGTCATTTTCGTTGGTTCAACTGAAGGCTTGAAGGAGTACCCTGACATTTTCAAGAAATGGTTTGGAAAAGTCATACCTACTTCTGACAATAAATTCTCTGCATTAAACAGTGCGGTATTTAGTGGAGGTAGTTTTATATATGTCCCTCCAGGTGTTAAATTAGAACAACCGCTACAGGCATATTTTAGAATTAATGCTGAAAATTTTGGTCAATTCGAACGCACATTAATTATTGCTGATGAAGGATCTGAAATTACCTACATGGAAGGGTGCACTGCTCCCAAGTTTGAAACATCTACTCTTCACAGTGCAGTTGTTGAATTGGTTGCCTTAAAAGGTGCCAAAATTCAGTATGTAACTGTTCAAAATTGGTCCAACAATGTTTTCAACTTGGTTACCAAACGTGCTATGGCTCATGATGAGTCTGAGGTCCGATGGATAGATTGCAATATTGGTTCTCGTCTTACAATGAAGTACCCTGGGGTAATCCTTCGTGGAAGAAAAGCTCGCGGTGAAGTTCTCTCAATTGCACTAGCCAATGATGGACAGCATCAAGACACGGGAGCTAAAATGGTACACGCTGCAGATGAGACCTCTAGCAATGTAATTTCCAAGTCTGTTTCAATTGGCGAAGGGAGATCGACCTATCGAGGTTTAGTCCAAATGCCTGGCCACCTTAAGAATTGTAAAAATAACACTGAATGCGATGCTCTCCTGATCAATTCTGATAGTCAAACTGACACCTATCCGGCAATCACAGTTCAGGGCGAAGATCATAGCGTTCAGCACGAAGCAAGCGTTTCGAAAGTTAGTGCGGAACAAATTTTTTACATGCAACAAAGAGGTTTATCTGAAGCGGATGCAATGAGCATGTGTGTTAATGGATTTGTTAATGATCTTATCCGGGAATTTCCGATGGAATATAGTGTTGAGCTTAAGAGACTGATAGACTTGGAAATGGAAGGTTCGGTAGGTTAATGATAGCAGACAAAAAAGTTAAACCCTCAAGTCTGAAAATTTTAAGCCAAGAACACTTCGAAAATTTTTCTACGAAACACTCTTGGGAACCTGGATGGTTAGTTGATTTAAGAAAAGAATCTTGGGAACAACTTAAATCTATTGAGGAAAATGATCTGAAGAATGAAAGCTGGAGATTCTCCCCCAGAAGTAGATTCGGATATTCACAATTTAATAATATTACGGATTCATCTGATTCCCCAAAATTTAATCAATCATCAGAAAATCCGGACATTATTTGTGATTCAGTTGATAACATTCTCTTAAAGCATCCTGATATAGTTTCTTGTTTCACGGATGCAAAGGGACCAAATTTAGGGGCGATACAAACATATCAGCTTATAAATACATATTTCAACAATGGTTTTTTTATCAAGGTTCCAAAGCAAATTAATGAAAATCTAAGAATTGAGGTCGATCATTGTCTGCCAATGTCCGAAAATGTGACTTTTCACAGAAATTTTGTCACCTTAGAAGATTTTGCTGAACTTACAATTATCGAAACTTACTCTAATGATAATCATATTCATAAGGGAGCTTTATCAAACCTCACTCATTTTAAAATAGGAAAAGGTGCTAAGCTCAATCGAATTCTCATCCAAAACAGTAGTAGAGAGTCAAGTTTTTACAATCTTGAGAACTTCGATCTACATGCAGACTCCTCAGTGGTGAATGTCGAATGTTACTTGGGAGCAAACCAAAGCCGAATTGAAACTAAGGGAAATTTACTCGAATCTGGTTCTTGTTTCAAAAACTTCTCCTTTGTTTCAGCTAATGGTGAACAACTGTTCGATCAACGCACTGAACAGCATCACTTAGCTCCGAACTGTTCTAGCAATCTTTTAAGTAAAAATGTGCTTCAAGATCAATCCAAGGCGATCTTTTCCGGACTAATCAGAGTCGATCCCGAAGCACAGCATACCAATGCCCTTCAAACCAATCGTAATCTGCTGCTTTCCAAAGAAGCTGAGGCCGATTCACTTCCCGGATTAGAAATATTAGCTAACGATGTTCGATGCACTCACGGGGCTACGACTAGCCGTCTAAATCAGGAAGAACTTTTTTACCTTTTGAGTCGTGGTATTAAGAAAAAGAATGCTGAATCTTTGATTTGCTTGGGATTTCTTGAAGAAATTTTAGATAAAATTCCAGATGAAAACCTTGCCAAAAAGATTCGCGATTTAGTTTGCACTCACTTCAACTAACTGCCCATTTATGACAAGTACACAAGAAGAAGTTATCCTAACGCGAGATGTGATTGCTACACTTATTCCGCATGGTGAAGAATTTACCCTAGGGAGCGGAGAAAAAGTTACAATAACTCATAGGCTTGGTGGAAACTTCACTGTGATGACATTACAAGGCATGTACCGAATTGCAGCTAGAGATGCTGACGCTCTTGGAGAAGCAAATAAACTTAGTGATGAAAAGAATGTCCCGAAAGGTGGCAAACCAGCAGATGAGGATGACATTCGTGAAAATCTAAAAAGCGTTTTCGATCCTGAGATTCCGGTTAATGTAGTTGACTTAGGTCTAATTTATCGGATCGAAATTGAAGTAATTGAAAATCGAGGACGAGTTGCGTTTGTTGATTTAACACTTACAGCACCAGGATGCGGAATGGGTCCCGTAATTGCCGAAGACTGTAAAGGAAAGGTACTTGAACTTGCAGGGATCGATGATGCTGAAGTAGAGATTGTATGGGATCCGCCCTGGACTCAAGATATGATTTCAGAGGAAGGTAAAATGGAGCTTGGCTTAATCTAAGCTCATTGTTCATTCTTATGAATCAAACTACTGGTAAAACTTATAGAATTGCACTGGGCACAGACCATGCGGGTTTCAAATACAAAGAAGCAATCAAAGTACATTTACATGAACTTGGACATGAAACTACGGATTTTGGTACTTTCAGCGAAAATTCAGTAGATTATCCAAAATTTATTATTCCAGCAGCGACAGCAGTTGCTAATTCGCTTGCAGATTTCGCAATTGTTCTAGGTGGAAGCGGAAACGGAGAAGCAATAGCAGCAAATAAAGTTAAAGGCGTGCGCTGTGCTCTTTGTTGGTCAATTGAGACTGCAAAACTCGCTAAAGAACACAACAATGCCAATGTAATTTCGATTGGACAAAGACTAATTTCAAATGAACTAGCCATCGATATAGTAGATACATGGCTCGAAGCTAAATTTGAAGGAGGACGACACGATAGAAGAATCGAGTTAATAGACTCTTACTAAAATCATTAAATTCAAACCTTATGACGGAAGAAAAAGAAAAAAAACAAAGTTCAGTTTCAGAACAAATTCAAAATAAATTTCTTGAAGAAAGAAAAATTTTTTTATGGGGAGAAGTAAGTGACAAATCTGCACGCGATTTAACAGAAAAACTGTTATTCCTAGAATCTAACGATCCAGGAAAAGAGATAACTTTTTACATAAACTCACCTGGAGGATCCATCACTGCAGGCATGGCTATTTTTGACACCATGCAACTTATAACCTCCCCCATTGCTGTAGTAGTAACTGGTATGGCTGCAAGTATGGGGTCAATTCTTCTTTGTGGGGCAACAAAGGGAAGAAGATTTTTATATCCCCATTCTAGGGTACTAATTCACCAACCTCTTATTACTGGAAGAATGGTTGCTGCTGCGGTAGATATCAATATCCAAGCTCAAGAAATGGAAAAATTGCGAGAAGAATTAAACGGTATTTTAGCGAGCACCTCGGGGCAACCTTTAGAAAAGATCCAACAAGATACAGACCGTGATTTCTATCTTAATGCGGAGGAAGCCATCGCATATGGTTTAGCAGACGAAATCGTTGAAAAGATTTAGTTCACTTTATCTTATCACCCTTAGACAGTTTTTTTACAGCAATTATTTCTTTGGGTATCTCATATTCTTTTAATCTTTGGCGAAGAAAATCTTTTAAAGATTTCACATCACAATCTTCAGGGCTTACATAAGCAATCACTTTACTCCCCCATTTAGGGTCAAACTTTCCAGTTACTGAACAAGCATTTACGCTGGGATACGCCTTGATTACACTCTCAACTAAATCAGGAGAAACTTTTTCGCCACCAGTATTGATGATGCCATCCATACGATATGATATTTTCCAATATCCGTCGTCACTGCATTGACCAATATCAGCCGTATTATACCAACCACTCTCTAAATTCATTGTTTCGTGATTAGGTTGTGCTAGACTATTACACTTTACCATGATGCAATTATCAAAATTGAGTTGTAGAGAAACCTGAGGCATTTCTTTACCAACCCCATTCCGCCCTTTAAAAAAATCTTCCGTCTCCAAGACCGTAATCATCCCTGCGGTTTCAGTCATACCGTAAGACAATAAAATTGGAAGATCTTCATTTCTGGCAAGTTCAAGTAATTGGGGATTACAAGGGGCACCCCCAAGAAAAATACCTCGACACATTCTTAAATTATCGCACGCTAACTTCGAACCGATTAACTCATGAAGCTGAGTCGGCACAAGGGAAACGAAACGATTAGTTAACTCTTTTGAAAATCTGCTTATAAAGTCTCTGTAATGAATAAAGATTACTGACCCTCCAGTGAACCATGGTCTCATGACTTGCATCCAACCTGCTATGTGATTTATTGGCAAACATGAGATAGTATTTATGGGATAACTGGAATTTAAAAATAAGGATAATCTTCTAGTTGCAGCTTGAAAATTTTTAAAATTATGAACTCTTTTTTTGGGTAGTCCAGTTGTTCCACTAGTCTCAAAAACTATTGAATCTGATTTTTTAAAAAAATGAGCTTCAATCGGACCTGTAGATTGCATTTCCACAGGAAGGTTATTTCTCAAAAAATGAAATATTTTCTTTGCATGCATCAAAGTTCTTTTATCAGAAGAAAAACTTGATTTTCTCCAAAATTCTTCATCGTCAAAATCAAGCATTACAAAGACCTATGCCATAATTTGTCTAGCTCTTGAACAGAAACGGAGGGAGAAAACAACTGTTTTTCATGATGGCTCACCAGTTCTGAGTCAAGATGTTTGAATATATCTCTAGAAACACCGGATTCTAGTCGAGAATGCTTACACATGCGTAGTATTGCCTCAAACCCAAAAGGTGATTCAAAAACGGTAGAAATAACTGAATGACCCGGCATTTTGAAAACAAAATTTAAGACCGAAGGCCAATCATTAAGTAATGTTGGCTTGATAACATAAAAGCCATTCCAACCATTTTCTAAGGCATTCCCAGGTCCTCCCATTGCAACAACTGTTTCATCTATTGCTAAAGGCACAGGCGAGACATGTGAAAGCTTGAACAATTCTTGGCGCTTGGAATCAGGAAGAGGTTGTTCAATAAACTCAATCCGATCTTCATCCTTAAACTCATCTAGCCAAATCATTAACTCTGGAGTTGAAAAAGAACCATTTGGGTCCAACCTAACTTTGCAATTTGAAGGAATTTTATCTAGCCAATTCTTAACCTTTACAACTTCATCCTTCGTTGGCAATAAGCCAATTTTTTTCTTTATGCACTTAAAAGAATGTAATTCCGCATCAGGGTTATATAAAATTGATTGTTTAAGCTTAGTTTTGGAACCCAAATCAAACTGCCAGATTTGACTCCTCATACAACTTATTGCAGGCAATAGTGAATTAGAAGAAGGTAACTCAATACCCTTTGACCATAAATTGGCCTCGTAGATAACTTGAGATATTGCAGGTTGATTAGGAAAACTAGGAGTAGGAGCGACTTCTCCATAAACATAGTCACCTCTTGCTGATCTTTCTCTTAAAACAACAGACTTTCTATTATTCCAAGAAAAATTGGATGTAATTATTGGGAAGGAGAAGTTTCTATTAATTACCCTGAATTCTCTAGATATCTTCATCAAATATACTTGTGACCATAGAACAAATCAGACATATACCAAGTATGTCCACAAATGCCAATTACACCAATCATGGATAAAGAAATTTTTTTACCTGCGGACGATTTTTTTGAATCTCAGTCTCCCGTAGGTTTGACATTCGATGATATATCGCTTGCCACAAGATTTTCAGATGTACTACCGAACGATGCAAACTTGGAAACAAGTCTTTCCGAAAAGATCAAATTAAATCTTCCAATTTTGTCATCGGATATGGACACGGTAACCGAATCAGAAATGGCGATAGCCATGGCTTTGGGTGGGGGTATGGGAATCATACACTACAATATGTCAAATCGACAGCAAATCAAGGAGGTAGCAAGAGTAAAATACCATGTTCACGGATTGATTCAAGACCCTATCACCATTACCGCTGATAAGCTTATTGGAGATGTCCTAGAATTGATTGAAGAAAAGGGATTTCAATTTAGAACTTTCCCAATAATCGAAGAAAATGGAAAGTTAATGGGTTTACTTCCAGGTAGAGTAGTCAAGAATAGGTATCAGAACCAAAAGGTAACGGAAGGTATGCTCTCAAGAGAAGAAGTATACACAATAAAACAGTCGGAAGTTGGAGACGACCCTATAGCCAAAGCAGATCAATTCTTCAGCGACCACATGGGCATTCACAAATTGCTAGTAGTCGACGAGGAAGACAAGCTCAAGGGCTTATATACATTGAGTGACATTGAAAGAATTACCGGAGAAGTCGGTATCCAGTTAAAACCCGCAAGAGATGAAAATTTTAAACTTCTTTGCGGTGCAGCAGTTTCTATCCCCAAAGAAGAAAATGGCCAAATTGATTCCAACTCGCTCCTAAATCATGTAGGAGAGCTTATTGATAAAGGTTTAAACCTTGTAGCTATCTCAACAGCACATGGTCACACCCGTGCAGTTGGAGAAGCAACAAAATACCTTAGTGAAGAATTTAAAGAAATAACAATTATGTCAGGT
>Ga0163109_10004301_pt1 | contig 10831 bp, 6 predicted proteins | sample CRUFie1St13metaG_FD_108704 | JGI IMG/M metagenome (GOLD analysis project Ga0163109, IMG submission 108704) | Marine microbial communities from the Costa Rica Dome - CRUD Field 142mm St13 metaG | ecosystem: Environmental > Aquatic > Marine > Oceanic > Photic zone | place: Costa Rica: the Eastern... | reverse complement strand
ACACCCGCCAGCGAGGCCGGAATAACAAGGTCCGCAACGCTACCAAATGCCGACGTCTGGTTTTGGCCCCAGGTGTTTCGCTGAACATTTGATCCTGCGGTGTAGTTGTCGACTTCTGTTTGAGCAGCGCCAAAGTCGATCGTCAGGGTGTCTGTCAGCTGGAAGCTGCCATCGAACTGTACCTGCTCGATACCCATATCAGCCCAACTATTACCAAAGACTGAGCCAGAGATTTGCAGATCGTCCGGTGAAATCGGCTCGGCCATACCCAGCGTCAGAATGGGTAATTCGTTGCGGTAATCAACCGAAGTCAGTTCACGCCCAAAAATAGACATGGAGATCTGACCTGAACTACCGAACGGGCTGTTGGGTGTTCGAGTCGCTTCAGAATCGTGGTAATCAAGCTCGAGACTTAATCGATCTGTCGGATCCCACTTAAGATTAAAGCCTGTAGATTTTCGCTCATTGATCGATGCATCAACAAAGGCACCCATTGAAAAGTCGGGTTGGTTATTCGTCTCTGTGTAAACCAAAGGGCTTATAACACCATCTTCATTTATCCAGTTGCCTGACTGACCTGTTGGGCTGAACCAGACCGACATGCTGTTTCCAGTATGACGCAGATCGAGCTCAGCATAGGTGTAGTCGAGAGTTGCTGTCAGCGTCTCAATAGGACTCCACTGCAAGGTAACCTGAGCGTTTGTTCGCTCACGATCCCACTCGTCAAGCGAGTAGGTTTGCTGCTGGGGGAGGCCAACAATATCGCCCTCTGAGGGTCCATTGATTTGCTGTCCATTGTCTGGGATGCCGATGCCATCACGCTCCAGCCAGTTACCGTTAGACGCGGATGCCTGACCTGACTGACGCTCTTGGAAGCTGCCGGTGACCGAAATACCAACGGTGTCGTCCATGAACGTCTGCGAGACCAGGAATGCAACTTCAGGTGTCCACTCGTCGCCCGTGAAGGAGCTCTGATCTTTAACACCTTTGGCGCTAATTGATGTGCGCAGCCCAGGGTTGTCGAGAGGCTTTGCGGTAAGGACGTTAATGGTGGCACCAATACCGCCCGTCGGAATGCTTGCCTGAGCGGTCTTGTATACTTCAACGCCCGATACGCTCTCTGAGGCGATATCACCGAAATCGAAAGAACGACCGAAACCACTGTGCGTTGGCATCTGACGGCCATTCAGCGTTACAAGATTAAAGTCAGCCCCGAATCCACGAACGGTTACGCGAGCGCCTTCACCGCGGTCACGATCGATAGCAACACCGGTAATCCGTTGCAGTGCTTCTGCGAGGTTCGTATCGGGGAAGTCACCAATATCCTCGGCGGTGATCGCATCCACAACACCTGTTGCGTCTCGCTTGGTGTCCATCGCGCGCTTTAGGCTTGACCGGATGCCTGTGACTACGACTTCTTCCATTACCTGATCATTAGCGTTTTCGCTTTGCTGCGCGGCGACTGGTGCAGCAGCAACCGCGCCCAGCGCAACTGACACCGCGAGCGATACGCGTTTCTTAGCAAACAAGTGACGATCCATGTTTGGAGTAACCCCGACTAGTTATTGGTTAGAAATATTTTTCAGACGCTAACATCCCATGAGCGCTAGCGGTAGGACAGGTGGCATGAGACAAGTCGGGATATCGGTGCGGTAAATGGGAAGCTCCTGCACCGTATGCAATATTGGGGCACAACACCGGCTCCGTTACGCGTAAACAGTTGAAATTTTAGGGGCCATAAAACAGGGGCAAGTGCTATCCGATGCGGTATCCATTTGACCCCTTCTGGCGACCCTACCGTCGCAAACGTCGTGCATGCGGGGTGGTCAAAGCAGTATTTTACTGACTCGAGTGAATTATCCCGAGGGCGCATATGCTTTCTGGCAATCTCGGGGTGCGTCTCTGTGATTTTTTGCGCGATGGATCGATTAACGCTGTCAGATATCAGAGACTAAATGAATAAGAACGCAAGAGAAGAAGAACGTAAGAATAGACGGCTGGAGAAGTCACGTGCGATCACGCTACAAATTGTTGGGCCTACTGTTATCGACTGTGGTCACGTCTGGGTGCCAAGGTCCGGGGGGCGATGATGACATCGACCTGAGCTGCGCACCGGTGGCTTCAGATCGGGAATCGATGGCTTCCTGCGCGGCAGTTATTATTGAGCAACTGTCGGTCGAGCAGAAAGTCGCGCAGATGATTCAAGGTGAGATTCGTGGCCTCACGGCAGATGATGTAAAAAAATATGGGTTAGGGAGTGTGCTGAACGGTGGTGGAGGCTTTCCCGGAGGGGACAAGTACGCCACCCCTCAAGATTGGGTTGATCTGGCCGACACCTATTACAATGCCTCGATTGACGCCTCTGCAGGTAGCGCAGGCATACCGATCATCTGGGGAACTGATGCGGTACACGGGCACAATAACGTTATGGGTGCGACGTTATTCCCGCACAATATTGGTCTGGGGGCGACGCGTGATCCAGAGCTGGTGGCTAGGATCATCGGTGCGACCGCGAGGGAAGTTAAGGCAACTGGAATCGATTGGATCTTTGCTCCGACCGTTGCTGTTGCAAAAGATGCGCGGTGGGGGCGTACCTATGAATCCTTCAGCTCCGACCCAGATATTGCCGCTACTTTCGTAGCGCCTATCGTTGAGGCGATGCAAGATGAGGGCGTTGCCTCAACGGCTAAGCACTTTATTGGGGACGGCGGTACGTTGCGTGGTGATGACCGTGGCGATATCAGCATACCGCTTAAGGAATTGGTCGCTATTCATGGACAGGGTTACGCAGAAGCTATCGACAAAGACGTGATGAGCGTGATGTCATCATTTAATAGCTGGTACGGTGAGAAAATTCACGGCAGTAAGGCTATTTTGACTGATCTTCTAAGAGGCGACATGGGTTTTGAGGGCATGGTCGTCAGTGACTGGAATGGTGTTGGTGAGGTACTTGGCTGCACAAACGATAACTGTGCTCAGGCGATCAATGCCGGTGTCGATATGGTGATGGCGCCAGGAAGCTGGAAGTCCCTGTACTACAACATGCTCGATCAAGTCTCGACCGGAGAAATTTCTATCGCGCGACTAAACGAAGCGGTTGGACACGTTTTGGTCATGAAAATGCGGGCTGGGCTATTCAACCGTGGACGCCCCTCCGAATTCGCAGAGGACTTCTCTGATCAAATCGGCCACGCGGATCATCGTGCCATCGCTCGGGAAGCCGTGAGAAAGTCGCAGGTGTTGCTGAAAAATCAAGGTGGCGTTCTTCCAGCATCGCCCGCTGGGAAGTTCATTATTGCCGGTCCAGGTGCCGACGATATTGGGCAGCAGAGTGGTGGCTGGACTGTGAGTTGGCAGGGAACGGGTAATACCAATCAAGATTTTCCTGGCGGCACTTCGATTGCAGCTGGACTGACTGCGCAGATCCAAGCTGCTGGTGGATCGGTGACGTCAGACACGGAAGCGGACGCTGATATTGCTATCATCGTTTTTGGCGAGTCTCCTTACGCAGAAATGCAGGGAGACATTTATTCGCTTGCTTGGTCCGACCAAAGAGGTGAGCGAGCTTTAATAAAGTCGCTAAAGGCACGCGGTATTCCTGTTGTGGCGGTATTCTTGACGGGACGTCCAATGTGGGTCAATGACATCCTGAATGACAGCGATGCCTTTGTTGTGTCGTGGCTGCCGGGTAGCGAGGGGCAAGGTGTTGCCGATGTCTTACTTGCTGACGCCCAGGACAACCTACAGTTTGATTTCGTGGGCAAACTGCCTATGCCCTGGCCTGCAGTTGACGTGAACGCGCTCGATCGCGATTTACCTGTTGACGAATTTATTTTCCCGATCGGTTATGGGTTGTCGGTGGCAGAGGAGTTGGCCTGGTCGGAGTTATCCGAAGAGTTAATTGGTGCAGATAACAGCCTGGACCAAGAGGTTTTCAAGGGTGGCCCGAGAGGAAACTGGCAGCTCTTCGCTGGTGATCCCAGCGACTGGGCGGTAGAAATCACGGGTAGTGAGGCACAATCATCGACCGGAAGTGTTGTCGTTCAGGCCATCGACCGGGTGGTTCAGGAGGATGCACGACGCGTGACTTTTACGGGCGCTGCTGATGCTGATAAAAGGCTATCAGTTGTCTACATGCAGTCTGAATACCCGACAGATCTCACTGACTTGGATGAGGCCGGCGGTGCACTCGTTCTCGATTTCAGATTGTTGAAAAAGCCAACAGCCCCAGTGAATTTGCGAATGGACTGTAAATACCCGTGCTCTGGATCGGTCCGATTCACCAAGGTGTTGCTCAATGCCCCTACGGGCGAGTGGACCCAGAAGTCGGTACCGACGGCCTGTTTTGCCAACGGGGGTTTGCAACTCGCTCGAGTGAATACAGCATTTGTACTCGCAACCGAGGGTGATATGAGCCTTGATATCTCGGAAATCAAACTTACCACCACGCCGGCGATTAACTCGATCGTATCGTGTGCAGACCTAGTCAACGACACAGCGTTGTTGAATTGACAGAAGCGGAACAATTGCAGGGAGATCGATATGACGACCGTTGATGTGATGATTGTGGTGCTGTACGCCGTAGGGTTGTTTGGTTTGGCACAGTGGGTATCTCGTGATTTGGGTCACACTAAAACCACTGAAGACTACTTTCTCGCAGGGAGAACATTGCCGTGGTGGGCAATCGGTGCCTCGTTGATAGCAGCCAATATCTCGGCAGAGCAGGTTATCGGGCAGTCGGGTCAAGGCTATGTGGTCGGGTTGGCTATCGCCGCCTATGAATGGCAGGCGGCGATCGTGTTGCTGGTTGTTGCCAAGTACTTTTTGCCCATATTTTTAAAGCGCGAAATCTACACCATGCCGCAGTTCCTGCAGACCCGATATGGCACGGGGGTCAAGTCCTTGATGTCTTTTTATTGGATCGTGCTCTACACCGCGGTCAACCTGACGGCAGTACTGTGGTTGGGTGGTCTCGCAATTGAGAGCTTGACAGGCATTAGCGTGATGTCAGCCATGATTGGGCTTGCTGCTTTCGCAGTGCTGTATTCGGTTTACGGGGGTCTAAAGGCCGTTGCTTTAACCGACATTATTCAGGTTGTAATTCTCATCTTGGGTGGTTTTGCCATCACTTGGCTTGCACTGGATGCTGTCGGGGCTGGCCAGGGGGCACTGTCAGGATTGGCTCGGCTCGGCAAAGAGGTCCCGGGCCACTTCATAATGATTCTTGATGAATCGCACTCTCACTACGGCGATCTTCCGGGTATTTGGACGCTTTTGGGCGGTCTTTGGGTGCTGCATTTCTCCTACTGGGGCTTTAATCAGTACATCATTCAGCGCGCTCTGGGCGCGGAAAGCCTTGCCGAGGCACAAAAGGGCTTGGCATTTGCTGCGTTTCTGAAATTGTTGATCCCCGTCATTGTTGTTTTACCAGGTATTGCGGCCCTTGTGCTCGCACAAGATGGCGCACTGGCGGCAGAAGTTTTAAATGACAAATCAGATCGTACCTACGGTGAGCTAATGAAACTGGCGCCATCCGGCTTGCGGGGTCTTGTCTTTGCGGCTTTGATAGCGGCGATTGTGTCCTCGCTAGCATCAATGATGAACTCTATTGCCACCATCTTTACCATGGATATCTACCGTCAATACGCGGGTAGAGAAGATGATGAGTCGCATTACGTGATGGTTGGACGGGTAGTTGCATTCGCCGCCATGTTGATCGCCCTTGTGCTTGCTAGGCCGTTTTTGGGTGGCATGGAGAGCGCATTCCAAACCATTCAGGAATACACGGGCTTTATTGCCCCGGGTGTGGTGACGATCTTTCTATTGGGCTTCTTCTACCAGCGAGCCAATGAGGTCAGCGCCTATGCTGTTTTGATTGGTTCGGTGATCGCAAGTCTGGCGCTAAAGGTGATGATGCCCGATATGCCCTTCGTATTGCGTATATGGCTCGTTTTTCTCGCCAACATTGTTTTGGGTCTTCTGGTTGCTAAGCTAACGCGAAATCCCGAGGCGGGACAGCCTGTATTGCTCAGCGATATTGAGTTTGCCACGACGCAGGGCTTTAACGTCGCTGCTATCGCTGTGGGGCTTATCTTGGCTCTGATCTATTCCGCGTTTTGGTAGATACTAGAGCGTAAAAAAAGGCCCCGTATGGAGCCTTTTTGTGTCTTCCTTTCTGCTTCGCATGACCCTCACTTCAAACTCTTCTTGGTCAGCGCGCGATAAATTTTGTCCTTCATGCCCGTGTAGGGCGGCGCCAGGAATTTATTCATCGTGAAGTTGGCCTGATGAAATACGGGGCGCATTTTCGACAGGGAGATGAAGCCTTCCTTGCTATGATAGTGGCCCATTCCACTGCCACCCACACCACCGAACGGCAAGTCGTGTTGAGATACGTGAAGTAGCGCATCATTAATCGATACGCCGCCAGACATTATGTGGTTGATGTAAAGATCAGATAGCTTTTTATTTCGCGTGAACGGGTACATAGCGAGGGGCCGGTCTCCCGAATTCACATGCTCAATAACTTCCTCCGGTGTCTCATAAGTGATGACCATCAAGAGGGGACCAAACGTTTCACGGTTCCGAATCATCATCTCCGGCGAAGTATCGACTACCAACTGAACCGGAACCTTACGTGTATGAGGATTGGGTTCTTCGCCCGTCGGATTGATGATCTTTGCGCCGTAACTTCTCGCGTCCTCGAGCGTAGCCATCATTCGATCGTAGGCGCGCTGATCGATCATGGACGTGTAGTCGTCGCTGTCGATCGTTGGGACATTGGCTTTCAACCATTGGCCGCAGAGCTCAACGAAATCATCTACCTGTGATTTGTGTACCATCACATAATCAACGTTAACGCAGATTTGCCCGGCATTGAACTGCTTGGCAAACATGATGCGCTCAACCGCTTTTGACAAGTCGTAATTGGGATCAATGATGGCAGGCGACTTGCCACCTAGCTCTAGGATCACCGGAGTTAAGTTCTCCGCCGCTGACGCCATGACCTTCTTACCAGTTGCGCCTGAGCCAGTGAAAATGATGAGATCAAAGGCGAGCTTTGAGAATTCGATGCCAACGCCACCAGTTTCTTCAATGAAGAACAACTTATCCTCTGGAAGGTATTGAGGTGATAGCTCTTGCAGCAATCGGGTGATGTTACGGCTGTTTTCGGACATCTTTACCATTGCTCGATTACCCGCAGCGAAAGCGGTCGCGATTTGAGAAACCGCGAGGAACACCGGAAAGTTCCATGGAACAATCAGACCCATGACACCGAGTGGTTGCGGAACAACGGTATTGCTTGCGAACGGGAACATTGTGGCGTCCACGTGGCGCTTTTCAGGCTTCATCCATGACTTAAGATTTTTCAGGATGTCGTCGATGCTTCCGCCGGTACCGATGAACTCTGCGAACATGGTTTCGTGTTCTGATCGGTGGCCGTAATCGAGTGAAATTGCACGCGATATGGCGTCTGTGTTATCCCCAATCATTCGCTTTAGCTGCTTTAGGTGTTCTTTACGCTCGGCTAATGATGGATTTGGTGCCTTATGATAGGCACGACGCATCTCGTCTAGTTTCATCTGCATCGATGTACGGATAGCTTCTGCTTGCTCTAAGGATTCCGCGATTGACGGATTAATTTCTGCTATCGAGTTCATAATGGCCCCGTTATTTTTAAAGTATGTAAAAACATTAACGCCGTAAGGACGCCAATGCAATGGACTTTTGAGGGCCTCTTGCGGGCTGTTGTTCACGAATTTAGAGGGTTCTAAGAGTCTTTTGCTGGGTAGACCGGGCTGGTCGTCCATACGAGATTGCCGCGTTGCGGACAGGTCGTTATGCTTTAGGGCAAACTATAAGAGAGGGCTTTGGAATGAACGACCGAGTATCGATGTTCACCGACGAAGGTATTTGTCATGTCCGCTTGAATCGGCCTGACAAGATGAATGCCCTTGATCCTGCTATGTTCGAGGGCCTCACAGCGGTGCTTGCTGAGCTTGCAAATGACACGAGTATCCGCGTAATCGTCTTGAGCGGTGAGGGAAAGGCGTTCTGTGCAGGTCTTGATCTTGGAAGTTTTGGGCTCAGTGACGATGCCCCCAACGACTTGGTGCCTCGGACCCATGGTAAGGCAAATGGGGTTCAGCACCTCGGATGGGGCTGGCGACAGCTACCTGTCCCAGTGATCGCGGCAGTTCATGGTGTGTGTCTTGGCGGCGGGATGCAGCTCATGGCGGGTTCAGATATTAAGATTATCCATCCAGAGACCCGTTGTGCGGTCATGGAAATGCGATGGGGGTTGGTGCCCGATATGTCTGGTTATCCACTGTGGCGAGGGAATGTTCGCGACGATATTCTTCGCCGGCTCGTCTACACCAATGAAATGTTCTCGGGTGTTGAGGCTCAGGCTTTCGGATTTGCGACGGAAGTCAAGGAGGAGCCGCTCAGTCGCGCAATGGCACTAGCGCACGAGATAGCGGGTAAGAATCCGGAGGCAATCCGTGCGGCCAAGCGCATCTCAAACAGCATGGGTGATGCGACCGATGCTGAGCTGCTGCTAGCAGAATCCGTTGAGCAAACAGATATTATCTATAAGCCAAATCAACTCGAAGCCGTTGCCGCCTATTTTGAAAAACGGGCAGCTAATTTCAAGTAGTCAGCCACTTACAAAAAAAAAGCGCCCCAAGGCGCTTTTATTAAAAGTTTTGTCTCTGTGCGTTTTATTGACGCCGTTTAGTAGAGCCGCGTAAACAGCTAGCTGCAAGGCTGGGGTACTGTCTAAGCGAGTGCTTCCTCAAGTTTTCGCTGATCAACTACAAACCTGCGAATACCGTCTGCTAGTTTTTCACTCGCCATTGCACTTTCATTGTGCTCAAACCGGAACTCAGCTTCTCCAATCGGTGCAGGGGCCGCCATATGTTCCTTGGCGCTCACCAAGGCTCTTGGTAAATCACCCTCGCTTTGATCCAGCTCATTGAGTAAGTTAGGCGCGATGGTCAGCCGATCACACCCTGCTAGCGCTTCAATTTGAGCGGTGTTGCGAAAGCTGGCACCCATGACGACGGTTTCGTATCCATGAATTTTGTAATGAGTGTAAATGCGTCGCACGGACTGGACCCCCGGATCTTGCTCTGGGCTGTGGATACTGATGTTGGTGTTCGATTTGTACCAGTCTGTGATACGTCCCACAAACGGGGAAATTAGGAAAACCCCAGCATCGGCACAGGCTTGCGCTTGCTCAAAGCCGAAGAGCAATGTGAGGTTACAGTGAATACGACGCTTCTCAAGTTCGGCTGCGGCACGAATACCTTCCCAGGTGGATGCAATTTTGATGAGTACGCGGCTGGAATCAACGCCAAGCTTAGCGTATTGGTCGATCAAGCTCTCCGCTTTTGCAATTGTCCGGTTAGTGTCAAATGAGAGACGAGCATCGACCTCTGTACTGACTACGCCGGGTACTAGCTGAACAATTTTAGAGCCAACACGAACAGCGAATTCATCGGTGGCGTTTTGGGATCCCTTCAATGCACTTACATCATCAGCAAACCGCTCAAGGCCTGCAGCTTTCAGAAGAAGCGAGGGGTTCGTCGTCGCGTCAACGGGCTTGAGTTGGGAGATCGCATCGATATCTCCTGTGTCAGCAACTACCGTACTCATCGCTGCGATTTGATCAAGTTTAGTCATTTTAAGTCCAGTCGGGCGTAGCTCTAATCACTGCTGCAGTTTATCTTATTACTCTCCAACTCCTGTAGTATGTGTGATCATGATGCCATTGTAGGGGACATACGATGCCGACTATCCACCGACATTTGTTTGAAGGCGAAGGCCGCTTCAATCCAGTCACATTGGGTCAATTTGATGATGCTATCTCTGCGGCGATTGCGGATGACGAATGCCAAGTTTTACTTCTGTCGGGTGAAGGCAAGAATTTCAGTCAAGGGCTTGATCTCGAATATCTAATGGCGAGCGAAGATAAGCAGTTCACTGAGTCATGCATGCGAGTGCTGGCAAGACTTTTGGACGCGCCCCTTCCGGTTGTCTCCCTAGTGACAGGGCACGCTTTTGGTCTTGGCGCGATGATCGTCCTTGCTTCCGACTATCGTGTGATGAGGTCTGACCGAGGTTTTTTCTGTTTGCCAGAGGTCGATCTCAATATGACGCTGACGGTGCGCATGAACGAATTGGTGTGTAGCAAATTAAGTCCAAAAGCAATTAGGGCGAGCTTGCTGACGGGCGAGCGTTTGACCGCCGAGCGGGCGCTTGAGCTTGAAGTGGTGGATGGGATCGCTGCGCTCGAGGAGTTAGAGGCGCTGGGGCTAGCGACAGCAGCACCTATGATGGGTAAGAATCGACGCTCTCTGGCAGGACTTAAGCGGGGTTTTAATCAACCCATTATTGAGCTTATCGAGTCAGACGAAAACGATGGTCCGATTGTCGCTCCAGACTATGGCTAACGATTGTTTGGGGTTCTGATGGTTGAGGTGGACACGCGACTCAATTTGCCGACCTATTCGTCGCCAGCTCAATCTTTGTTTTGGTGGGCTGAGGCCTAGATTTTGCATCTAGCTTTTGAAATACCAGAATGGCTCAAGGACAGGTGTCCGTCAGATTATCCGTCGGCGAGCGCAGTTAAAAGCATCTCACTGTCCGCCCAGCCGAGGCAGGCATCGGTGATGCTCTTGCCATAGATAAGGTCGTTACGCGAAGCGATGGCTTGGTTGCCGCCAACCAGATGACTCTCAATCATGACGCCGCGAATGGCTGACTGTCCTGCCCGTCGCTGATCCACGATGCTCTGGCAAACACCAATTTGCTTTGCATGGTCTTT
>Ga0163109_10004300_pt1 | contig 10832 bp, 28 predicted proteins | sample CRUFie1St13metaG_FD_108704 | JGI IMG/M metagenome (GOLD analysis project Ga0163109, IMG submission 108704) | Marine microbial communities from the Costa Rica Dome - CRUD Field 142mm St13 metaG | ecosystem: Environmental > Aquatic > Marine > Oceanic > Photic zone | place: Costa Rica: the Eastern... | reverse complement strand
TTGGATCACGTTGCTTCATGTCTGTTCCTCGACCTTCCGGCACACAATATTTATAACCACTGGCTCGGCGGAGTTCGCGCTCATTTCGAGAAACATCTTTTCCTCGTTGCGGTATGACCACGCTTCGCACATGGCTGGAGTCTCGAACCGCTCGTTGCCGTACCGCATGTAACATTTGTTGACAGGCAGTCCGTTTACATCTGCCGCGAAACAGACAGCTATGATCACACCAAACATCTCAGCCCCTCAGAATCCTGTCGAATGCCTCCATGACTTCTTCGGCCCTGCCCGGACCATAGTCGTCCGGATACTCGGCGATTTTGTCTAGCATCTCATCGACGCACCACTCGATTACCTGTACGGCGGTGCTCCATTCCATGCTCTTTGTCGGTGATGCCTCTGGCATTAGTTGTGTCTGATCCATATCAAACCTCCTTGTATATTTGTGATGGTACTAGAAAATCCCATGCTGTGCAATTCCGTCCATCACTGTCTGACTCTACCCATCGACATCGTCTTGCCGATAGGCGTTCCATGATTCACCTGCGTTCCTCGAACCGTCGGTCCGTTGACCGAACCGTTGTGATTGTACGGCCCTCGGTACGGCTCTTCTTGAAACGAGAAATCAATCTTGTCCCGCGCCCCGAACATGAAATCAAAGTCCGGATCAAGGACACCTGAGAAATCCCCCCGCTGTAGTCCAAGACTGTGAAAACTCATCTCCACACCGCCTTCATTCGGACAACAACGGGGCGATCCTCCTCATCCTGCGCCTTGCCACTTCCTATCCTGAGTCCGCAAACGCGGCACTCGGACCTCGGTTCTTCGGGCAGGGCAGTGTTGCAATTCGGACAGCAGCCAAGCGCGAGGCGCTTGCCCATCGTCCCGTCTCCTTTTTCAATCGTCACTGTCAACTCCCTGATACTCCACACGGATACACATCGCTTCCTGATTCATCGGCATAGCGTCCCAGAAAATTTGGGTCGCCGCCACATGACACTCAGCTATAGTAGCGTAACCGCCGAGGGATTTGGTGTCGAACGAATCCGAATCGACACCATACCCTGTCACTAACAACAGAACCCAGACGACCTTCACTGCATCGTCTCCTTCGGTTTCTCGGGTTTATCCTGCCCCTCGTCGGGCATCCAGTGGGTTACGTCGCCGGTCAGGAATCCGTAGTCGCAGGAGAACATATGCATCCCCTTCCACTCCTTACCGTTCTCGTCCACCCAATACCCGTCGAAAGTCCCTCGATGCCTGCCCACAGGCTGGAAGTAGTACCAGACTTTCTGGCCCTCTTCCGGCATCGCGTCTTCGACAGAAATCCAATCAGTCATCATCGTCCTCCTCTTTCACATCTTCGGCAAACACCCAGTCAGCCCAGTACGAACCGGTCTTCTGCGGCGGCTTGAAATCAAACTCCTTATGCAGCGTATGGATGATCGCCTCTATCCTCCGCAGATCAGATAGCCACATGTCGTTAGTTTCCTCGACCGTGTTCTTGATGTCCTTCAGATCGTTGTGCATCTTCAGCAGCATCATCCTCATGTCGCGCGTCACGCGCTTGTCATATACACTCACCTAGAATCTCCCTTCTGTAGGTTTCGTCTTCATAGGCACACTCGTCACAACGAATGTCCCCAAAATAGCTGGTATGTTCCCAGCATCTCTCACCGCACTGGTCGCACTCGACGCCACGGTAATGGTACAAACAGTGTTCAGAATCGTGGGACATACTCCACTCCCTTCCTGTGTAGCCGCTTGACGTACATGTACCGCCGCCAAGCCGCATCGATCTCGTCCTGCGGTGCCTCGTCGAAACAAAGGTCGCTGAAGATTCGCATGAGCCGACGAACCTCGTCGGCCACATGCATGATCCTGGGGTCAGCCTTTCCCACCGAATATCTCCTCCAGCTTGTTGATCTGCTCCTGCAACATCTCAGGTGTCGGGGAACGCTGACCTGTCATGTCCTCCTGCACCTCGTCATAGACTCGCAGATTCGACGCACCGTGCTTCGCGGCCCACGAATCTCGGCTCATCCACGCGGCATCTTCTTCCATGCCAATCAGCCAATCACTTACCTTACCCATTGTTTTCTCCCTGATACTCGTAGTTGTAGTTGTATTCAGCATCCAGCCAGTGCCATGCCTCCTCGTAGGCATGATCCCAGTTTGTGTGGTAGCCGGTGGCTACGTCCTCGTCGGCGATACCTTTCGCCCAATGATCGAGGCTAGGCTCATGGTCGAGCGGCAGTTCTTCCATTAGTCCATCCTCTCGCCATCGATGTACTCGGCGTTCGGCCACTTGTAGTCCATGCCGTCACCGTTCTCCTCGGCAGTCGGCTCGTATTCGACAGGCTTATCGTCCTTGTCCCACTGCACATGCAACAGCCCCCACTTGATCCAGAAGTTGTGGGCGTGTGCAAGATCACGCGGCTCACCCTCCTCGTCAGCAGGCCAATCTTCAATCTCCTTGACCTCCCAGAAATGTGTGGCCTGTACATGGTACTCGGCCTCAATAATCCTCGTCATCTTCTGCCTCCCTTATTTCAATGGTGTCCTGTGCATACTTGTCTGGGATGCCGCGCTCATACGAGACATCAAACATGTCGTTTGCCAAATCCTCTGCCGAATCTTCGTTTATGGCACGAACCTCATACGTCTTTGTCACCGTCGCGCGAATCGTCACTTCATACGTTTTCATATCAATAGTCCTCCCTCGGCTCCGGATCAGACCAGACCTTCTCGCCTGTCTCGCCATGATATCCCTCGTTGTACTCGGCAATCTCCTCGACGGTCATGTGTTCGGACTCCACAGTCTGACAGCCATGGTCGCTGTACCAATGCCAGTGCGGGTTGTACCGCCGACCATAATACCTGTCCGCCGAACCTCGGTCCTTGGGACTGCCGTGCTTCGCATCACCACGCACCCAAGGCGGGGCCACTCGTACTCGTTCAGTCATTCCAACCTCCTCGTTGTAACAAGCACAGTTCCCCGCAACTCGATCCGTATGCTCACAAATCCCGTCGTCGCACTGCCAATCAATTTCGTTAGCCATAGACCGCACTCCCGAACAAACCTGTCTGCACGATCTGGTCCGCAATGTCGGCGTCGATGTCACAAGTGTATGGGTCCATGATCGACAGCTTGATCTCCGGTGGCAGATTGTTGATGCCCACCGTGATCACATCGAATGACATGCCCTCGGTGATCTCGGACTCGCCGGACTCCCAGTCATCGGCATTGTGGTAGATTTTTAGCGGGATGTTCTTGATCAGATCGGTGCCGCTCTTGATGTCAGGCGTATCACTGCCGAAATTCCAGTCAACATGGTCGCGGTTGAACTCGACGCGATCAATCCAGTAATTGCACCCGCCCTCCAGTGCCGTGACCCACACAGCCTCGGCAATCTCAGCCCACGCATCCCACGAGGGGTTCGCTTGGATGATGATCCGTGGCGCACCAGTGTCCGCCGAAAACTCTACCTTGTTCATTACGCTGCCTCCTTCACTGCATAGGGTTGAACGCGGTCAAAGAACTTGCCCACCTCGGCGGCATTGCGAATGCCGGTGAACCACTTGTTGTCATGGTGGACAGCCCAATCACCGTCGGGGGATATCACGAACCAAGAACAATACTTGATCGCACCACGCGGCCCGATGCTAACCATCAGATTGTTGCGGCTACCAAACTTGGCCTCAACAATCGCCACCTTAATGTAGCGATACCGCGTAACCTCAACCGTGCCACCCAGTGCCTCGGTCATGGACTTCAGATTCTCGATGATCTCATTCTGCTTTTTCATGTCGTCCTCCTTAGACGTACTGTCTGTCTTTTACTTCGCGCATCAGAGCGCAGGGAATTTGCTGAACAGGACAATCGCGAATGGCCTCGTAGGCCGCGATCTGTTCAGCGCGGGTATTGATCTCGCGGATCACATAACAATAGCGATCCTCGAAATAGCCTCGGCAATCCTCAACCTCGCTGGCGCATGTGTGCCAGTCGGCCATCATCCACGAGACCGCATGTTCGCGAGTCTCGAAACTCGGATCGTTCTGATAGACACTGCCGGTCTTCCGGCACTTGATAAAAATTTCAAACATAGCTTCTCTCCTCCGTGAAACTTGAACCTCGGTCCTTGAACCGATATAGTCCCATGCAGTATTGCATGATCAATGACAGGCATACGTCGCCCGTCGAAACGTCTGCTATAAACGATGTCAAATTGCGCGGTTCCCGAACCCTCGAAAGGGAATCGGTACAAGGTAAACAGTACCAATGATTGGATAGTCTCATATTATCCCATGCCATACAAGAGAAAATATTAAGTGTGTTCGCTCCTATAGCTTTTTCCACACGAAAAACTTTTTGGAAAAAATTTTTGGGAAATGGTGTGTTGAGTGTGTTGAGTGTAAAGAGTGTTGAAAACATTGACAGAATCTCAACACACTTCAACACGTTCAACACACTGCGAGTCCGACGCGCGCGACCTTTTGCTTTTGAAAAACAAAAACCCACAGAAAAACCTATAGGGGGCTTACCTTGCCAAAGAAGACCGCTGGCCTGACCAACAGGCAAAGAGAGTTTGCTAGGTACTACGTCGAGGGGCGATACAGTAATGCCGAGTGCGCTAGGCTGGCTGGCTACTCGCCCGACGCCGCCAAGCAACACGCATACAAACTGCTGGATGGTACGTCCTACCCTCTGGTCACTGATCTGATCAAAGAACTGCGGGAAGAGCGGGAGCGGAAATACGGCGTGACCCTTGTCGGTCAACTCAAACGCCTTGACGAACTGTCGCGCGGGGCAGAAGAGTCTGGTCAATTCTCTGCCGCCATCAATGCGGAGAAGATCAGGTCCGCTCTCGGTGGCTTGACCATAGACCGGCGGGAACAGAACCACATCCACCAGCTTGATCAACTGTCGCGGGAAGAGATCGTCGCCCGACTCGATGATCTCCGCAAACGACACCCACATGCCTTTGACAACATGAAGAGGGCTGAAGATGCCTCGGACAGAACGCCAGCTATGGAACTCATTGAGGCAGAAGCTACCGAAAAAGACCCACTGCCAGCGGATTGAGAACCGTGCCGGTGAGGGTATGCCGGACGTATATCTGTGCATGGATGGTGTGCCGGTATGGGCTGAACTAAAAATTACCAAGAATGACCGCTTTACCATCTCAAAATCCCAGATTGCTTGGCATTTGGGGCATACACGGTGTGGTGGTGTCAGTTTTTTCTTGGTCCACGACCCCTCTACGAGGCTTGTATTTTTGTTTGACGGTGGTTTAGCGGCCAAGTTGCACGGTTCGCGGCTCTCGGTCCTGCGTCCTGCGGCCCGCTGGTATGGTGATATAGGCGCTGCGCCCTGCGCCCTGCGTCTCGCGGCCCATGAATCGTGGATCGCGGCCCTCGATCCTGCGTCCTGCGCCCCTGCGCCCTGTGATGATGGCGCCGGCAGCACGAACGAAAACAGGGACGGGTTGTAACCCGTCCCTGTTTCCCGGAGGAAGCCCCTAGTGTTTGTGGTAGGATACAGTTTTAACACCCCGATCCCAACAGGCCCGGCAATCGCCACACTTGCCTTCCTGTTTTGGCGCCGGGCACTCATGCCCGATTGGTGCCGCGTCTTTGATCACGGCGCTGGACCATTGCCACTTGTCCGGCGGTGCCTGGTCGACCATCGTTTGAGACAATCGCAGAACCGCATTGTCCGGCAATGGTTCAATCTTTAGCGCATCGGCCCAGATTTTGTGTTCTTTGGTCGGTATCCAATGGCGCTTATCCGGTGTCGCTTTGATCACGTCAATAATATTCAGCGCCATGCGGATATCTTCAACGTCGCCACTGTCAAACCAGCGGAAAAATTCGGACCGCGTACGGTTCAGCAGCGCGACCATGCGCGGGACAAAATCGATAGCGTGGAAAAAATCCTCGCGTTCTTCCATTTTGCTGACCACGTTAGGCATGCGATACATACCCTTTCGGGCATAGCAATCAAAGCATACCGAGCCGGGCACCTTGGCGAGTTTACTGCCAGTCTTGCACTTGAAAGCCGAGCGGGAAATTGACTTGCCCGGCATTTTTGAGACGTTTGAAAGCATGGTTTAAACCTCCGTGTTTTTCCATGTCCTAAGATAATATCAGATAATCCCACTCAATCAAATAAAATAATCCTGCGTCCTGCGTCCTGCGGCCCGCGCCATATGTATGTGGACCGCAAAAAACTAGGGCCACCGAATGGTGGCCCTAGTCTCCGGAGGGACCGGTTACAGGATGCCAGGCACTAGGTAGTCATCCCATGCATCTTCTTTAGCGCACTCGATAGCTTCGTGTGGCGTGAGGCCATCCTCGTAGTAGTCGCGCCATGGTGCGTCTGGTAAATCCTCGACGCCTACACCGAGTTTGCGTGACACGATCTCATCGCACGTGTTGTACCATCCTTTGAATCTCATCTGTCTATCTCCGTTTGGTCCGTGTTTCCCGGGCGGGTATCCAGCCCGCCCGGGCACGGAGGATTAGTCTGTGGGCGCTATGCGTTCCAGCTCACCCTCGACATGCTCAAGCTCACCGATATGGTGTTCGATGGTGTCGAGCTTTGCCTCATCGGCAAAGTCATCATCCATCATGGCGCATGTCACTTCCTCAAGCATGTGAATAGCCTGACTGATCAGCCCATTCGCTTTCTGGATTTCATCTGCATACTTCATTTGATTACCTCCGTTATCGAGCGATATTGCTCACCTAAATAATACCAGAATATCCCAACTAATCCAATAAATAATAGACCTGCGACCTGCGACCTGCGGCCCGCGCCATATATATGTGGGCCTGCGACCTGCGACCTGCGCCGAGGGGCGCCCGCGCAGCGCGTAAGAACGGGGGCCGCAGCCCCCGCTCCTGTTGTTACTCTCCTGTGATCTGCTTCAACTCGCGCAGCGCCTCTTCGTACGCCTCCGCTGCTTCGTCCTTGCGATCTGCGAGTAGCATCATCGCCATGAACTCGATCTTAAACTTGGCGCGCTTGGCGCCCTCGATCATCTCTTCCTGTGTCATTCTTCGCCTCCGTGTTTGGCCTCGAGGAAGGTGAGGCATTTCATCAGTGGTGCGAACGGGTCGGTCCGACCTTCTACCAGCCTTCCGTTCAACACCACATTGTGGAGCCGGTCAGATAGCTCCCACGTGCAGTAGTAGCCAGTGTTCAGACCGTGCGACTGTCCGAGTTGATAGTGGTATTCGCTGGCTTCTGAGCCTTCGAACTCGGGCAAGCGTACCGTGATCCAGTAGCCCCATGAGTATACGCCGGGCCGTTCTGAGTAGATCTCGAACTGGCATGTCGATTTTCTTGTGAACAACAATCTGTCCTCCGTTGGTTGGCGGGGGCCGAAGCCCCCGCGCAGTGGTTAAGCGATCCGGTAGGCCCGACGACGGCCACCGTATGGTGAGGGCTGGACCTCGATCTCCGTCCCGCCGTTCCGCAGGTCGGTCAGCAGCGTGTGGACACTGCTCTCGGTCAGCCCGAGGAACCCGCCTAGCTGCTCGATGGTGAACCCCTCGCGGGCGTTGGACAGAAGCTCGATGGCCCGCCGTCTGGTCTTGACGCCCATCCGGAACGTCACCGTCTCAGGTTCGTCATCGATGATGACAGGCTGGGGTGCCGGCTCCTTGATCTGGATGCCGACGACTTGGTTGTCCTCGATTACAAGCTCGAGGGTTGTACGCTTGATTGACATATCGTACCTCCGTTATGTCAGGTTACCCGTTTCGGCCTAACAGCCATCATCAGGGGACAGCACACACTGCCCGACGGGTGGGGGGCCGAAGCCCCCCAGAGCTAGTCGTAGAGCTTGACTAGGTTGTTGGTCTCGATCCAGACCTTGGCGCCGCAGGACAGGGGCTTGTCTGGGCTGTAGACCAGTCGGGCGCAGACGACGCCCTCTTCGTCGTAGATCTCTACGGTCTGGGCGTAGTTGTTCTTGCCCTTGCTCTTGACCGTGAAGACGGGGTTCCGCTCTCCGGTCTTGCCGTTGGCGCGGATCACGTGCTGGTTAACGTGAATGCGGGTGATAGCCATGTGTACCTCCGTGGTTGGCTGGGTGGGGGGCCGAAGCCCCCCTAGTTGTTAGGCGATCCCTTTGACGTGGCGCTTGACCGTGGTGACCTTCTTGTTCTTTTGGAAGGCGGCCTCACCGTGGATCTTGATGTAGTCGGCCTTGGATGGGGCGCTTTCGCGGGTCGTCTCTTCTACGATCTTGAACCGCTGGTCGTTGGCCTCGAGGATGCCCGCCTTCAGGGCTTTCATCTCGGTCTCGATCAGGGCGGCAGCAGCGGAAAGCTCCTGCCAACGCTTGACCTTGTCGGTCTTGCGGTTGGTGGTGATCAGGTCGGTGACCTGCTGAGTAAATTGCGTTGCCATGATGACCTCCGTGTCGTTGGCTGTTTCGATACCTGAAAGGTATCCTGAGAAAGATGGGAAACACAACCCCTAAAATGGGATAAAATCAATTATCTTTTAGAATAATTCTAAACTAGCAGGGGTTACTGGGGCGCTTTGCCAATGCCCGCGCTGCCCGCGCGACCCCCCACCCCCTAGATTTCGGGGTGCTAGGCGCCGTCGTGTCGTGTCGTGTTGGGTTGATAAATTCATTGGCAGATATTATCGTTCGGGCATGTCAGGTGCTCTCCACACGATTCCCGACCAGGATCTCCGTGAACTGCTGCTACTCGAGGAGCAGTTGAAGAAGCTGGAAACCCGCGAAGCCGCGCAGACCAGCTTCATGTCGTACGTCGATCACGTGTACGATGGGTTCATCGTCGGGCGTCACCATAAAATCATTGCCGAGAAGCTCGAACGTATCGCGTCGGGTGACTTGAAGCGTTTGATAGTCAACATGCCGCCCCGACATTCCAAGTCGGAATTCGCATCGTATTTGATGCCGTCTTGGTTCCTCGGCAAAAATCCCAAGCTGAAAATCATTCAGGCTACAATGAACACCGAACTTGCTGTAAGATTCGGGCGCAAGGTCAGGGATTTGATTGCAGACCCGATTTATCACGAGGTTTTCCCAGACACTGACCTTAAACCGGACAGCCAAGCAGCAGGTCGGTGGGAGACCAGCGCAGGCGGGGAATATTTTGCAGCCGGGGTGGGTGCTGCAATGACTGGTCGTGGTGCCGACCTTCTTATTATTGACGATCCGCACTCGGAGCAGGATGCTCTGTCCTCGACTGCATACGATCACACATACGAGTGGTACACATCTGGCCCGCGTCAGCGTCTCCAGCCGGGCGGTTCGATTATCATTGTCCAGACACGGTGGTCGAAGAAGGATCTGACAGGCCGGTTACTGCAAGCGCAGGGCACCGACATGATGTCGGACCAGTGGGAGGTGGTAGAGTTTCCTGCCATTATGCCGTCGGGGGAACCGCTCTGGCCTGAATTCTGGAAAAAAGACGAGCTACTAAAAGTCAAAGCTGCGCTGTCCGTGGGCAAATGGAATGCTCAGTGGCAACAAAATCCTGTGTCGGAGGAGACCGCTGTCATCAAGCGAGAGTGGTGGAACGTCTGGGAAGAGGAGGACATACCGAGTCTGGACTACATCATTCAGTCCTATGATACGGCGTACAGCAAGAAAGAGTCGGCTGACTTCTCGGCGATTACGACGTGGGGTGTGTTTGAACCGCACGGCAACGGTGATCAGCACTTGATTCTACTAGACGCGAAACGTGGCCGTTGGAACTTTCCCGAGTTGAAACAGATTGCACAGGAAGAGAACGAATACTGGGAACCTGACATGATGTTGATCGAGGCCAAGGCGACTGGTACACCATTGGCTGACGAGATGAGGTTACTGAACCTCCCTGTCATCACCTTTGCGCCGGGCCGCAAGAAGGGCGGGGGTGGTCTCGACAAGATGACAAGGATGCATATGGCATCGCCGATATTCGAATCAGGAAAAGTGTGGTATCCTGCCGCGCAGAAGTTCGCGGATGAGGTGATCGAGGAAGTAGCTTCTTTTCCAAATGGCGATCATGATGATTTCTGTGATAGCATGACAATGGCCTTGATGCGTTTTCGTCAAGGTGGTTTTATAAGTTTACAGGGTGAAGAACTTGAAGACTGGCTTCCCGCAAAGAAAAGGGACTACTATTAAGCCCCGTGTTCGGCTTGTCCCTAACAGGTTCTCAAAAATTATGCTCCCTGAAAAGCGTAAACCAACGAGGCTGGCATAATGGCTGAAACTGCCCAGCAGAAAGTGGACAAGGATCTAAAGACCCTTCCGAAGTCTGTTCCGACTCCGAAGCCGCTAAACTATGTGGGCAATCCGGATCCCGAGGTCCAAGGTACACGGTTCGGGAACCTAGAGCTTCGCGCCGATTTAGACAGTCGCATGGCTTTGATGCCTATTGCTAGGTTGGGGTATGACATCATTGAGCGCGGGTTACTGGATCCGGCTGCTGGCGAGATGGGCGGAGATATTGTGTCTCGGTTTGGTGGTGGAACCAGCGTTAAGGGATTAATGCTTCCTTCCACAGACTTGAACCCGGCGAGGGAATATGTGGATGCGGATTTATTTAAGTCTGACCCGGCGGGTGTTGGTCTTAGGTACATGGCCCGCGATCTTGACCGTTACGGCAAGGGGATTGAAAGTCTTTTGTCCTCGGACCGTGGTTCTACTGTTATTTATGACTCGGATCAGCCGAAGAGAGAAGTAAAAGACGGCAAGGTTGTTAAGATCCCGGGTACGATTGAAAACGACTACTCTTTAAATACGTTGATGGAAGAGTTGGCGCATGTTGGTGTGCGGGAGTTAGAGCGCAGAGGT
>Ga0163109_10004299_pt1 | contig 10834 bp, 9 predicted proteins | sample CRUFie1St13metaG_FD_108704 | JGI IMG/M metagenome (GOLD analysis project Ga0163109, IMG submission 108704) | Marine microbial communities from the Costa Rica Dome - CRUD Field 142mm St13 metaG | ecosystem: Environmental > Aquatic > Marine > Oceanic > Photic zone | place: Costa Rica: the Eastern... | reverse complement strand
GCCCTGGGTTTGGACGTATTTCTCGCCACGATCGCTGAGGCTGTTCCGCAGGCCTTCCCGAACACGGGATCCTTGCGCGAGGATCTGGTCGATTCGATGAAGTCCTTCACGTCATCGTTCCGCGGGCCAATGGCCTTGGTGCTGCGCGAGCTAATGAGCGAATCGGCGCACGATTCCGCATTGATCGAAGAATTCAACAGACGCCTCGGGGAGCCTATGGAATTAGAGCTCGTCAATGTCTTGCAACGGGCAATGGCCCGCGGTGAGATCCCCACCAAACCGATCGATCCCCTGATTTTCGAATTGCCCGATGCGTTGATCTCACATCGACTCTTGTTGCGCGGCGAGATCATCGACGACATCACCTGTGAACATCTCGTCGACAACGTCATCTTGCCGCTGCTCGAATTTCGTCGCCAAGACGTCACGGGCGACGGTGAAACACACACTGGGTGAGTAACCCTTACGCGCAAGTTGCCCCGCAAGGCGATTCACCGCAGCCGGCAACTCCTCGCCTGAACGCAGGCGCGCCTTGCCCTCAGCAAACGACATGGCACGATGAAATTCTCCCTCGTCGTCAATGTCCTCGAGGGCCTGCTCGATGGTGTCAGCATCGACACCGCGCTGCTGCAACTCCCGCCGAAGCACCGGGCGCGCGAGAGCCTTACCGCGGTGCCGGGATTCCACCCATAGGCGTGTGAAAGCTACGTCATCGACGAGCCCGACCTCCTCGAAGCGGTCTAATACGCGCTCGCTGGCATCTGGGTCTGCCCCGCGCTTGTTCAGGTCTTCGCGCAATTCGTGACGCGTGCGCGGAGCACTGGATAGTCGACGCAGCAGGATGGCCCGCACCGCGGAGTCTGGGTCAGACGATTCCTCCGACGGGCGGTCAGAGGGTGCTTCACGCCGGCGGCGCGACATCCGTTACGTCCTCGACGACGTCCGCAGCTTCTTCTCGATCATCTGCGGGCATATCGACCTGTGCGCCAATGCCCATCGTCTCCTTGATGCGCTTTTCTAGCTCGTTCGCCAAGTCAGGGTTGTCTTTCAAGAACACACGCGCGTTCTCCTTGCCCTGACCCAACTGGTCCCCCTCATAGGTGTACCAAGCGCCAGACTTCTTCACCAAGCCCGCGTCGACCCCCAGATCGATCAGCGAACCCTCCCGAGAGATGCCCTCGCCGTAGAGAATGTCGAATTCCGCCAGTTTGAATGGTGGTGCCACCTTGTTCTTTACGACCTTTACCCGGGTGCGGTTACCCACGGCCTCGGTACCGCCCTTCAGGGTCTCGATGCGTCGCACATCGAGTCGAACCGATGAGTAGAACTTCAGAGCTTTGCCGCCGGTGGTCGTTTCCGGAGAACCGAACATCACACCGATCTTCTCCCGGAGTTGGTTGATGAAGATCGCGGATGTATGCGTGCTGCTGAGTGCGCCCGCCATCTTGCGCAGTGCCTGGCTCATCAATCGAGCCTGCAACCCGACATGGGAGTCGCCCATCTCACCTTCGATTTCGGCACGGGGCACGAGGGCAGCGACCGAGTCGACGACGATCAGATCGATGGCGCCCGACCGAACCAGCGTGTCCGCGATTTCGAGTGCCTGCTCACCAGTGTCCGGCTGAGACACGTACAGATTGTCGAGGTCCACACCCAGCGCTTGCGCGTAATCCGGGTCTAACGCGTGCTCGGCGTCGATGAAGGCTGCGAGCCCACCTGAGGCTTGGACGCTGGCGATCGCATGCAGGGCAACGGTGGTCTTTCCGGAGGACTCCGGGCCGTACACCTCGATGATCCGACCGCGTGGCAAACCGCCGATTCCCAAAGCGACATCGAGCGCGATGGATCCGGTGGGGATCACCTCGATAGGAGCACGGCCTTCGTCTCCGAGTCTCATGACGGATCCCTTGCCGAACTGGCGCTCGATCTGTGACAGGGCGGTCTCAAGAGCGCGTTCGCGGTCATCGGACGCGCTGACGGACGTCAACGGTGTGCTGGACTTCGCGCTGTTCTTCGCGGCCATCGGTTTCTCCTCGCGGTTGCTGGTCGTATCTGTCGTGCGCTGCGGACGCTAGGTCCACCCTGTGACAGTCACCCGGATGCATCCATTCCCCGCCTCGCCCTGGGGATCGGATGTCGCCTCGAACCCTGTGTGGGGAACGTGGCCTGCGTAACTGCCGACGGGCCAGAAACTACATCGAACGGGTGTTCGAATGGCGCCGACACGCCGGAATACTGGCCCACACGGCCAGGGCCACCACCGGAATGGCGGCGACCGCCGTCAAGACCTGGTAACTCGCCAGCCACACCACCACCCCGGCGACCACGCCTCCCAGGGCCCCCGCCACGTTCATCGTCAGGTCCGAAAGTCCCTGGACGGCAGGGCGCTCGGGTGGATCCACCTCATCGGTCACCAGCGTTGATCCGGCGATCAGGGTGCACGACCACCCCAGGCCGAGAAGGAACAACCCGATGCCGAGGGTCACCACGTCGTCGGCAGGGGCAAGCCCGCTGACCGCGCACGCGGTCAGCAAGATCACTACTCCTGCGCCGATCACCGTCAGCCGACCAAACCGGTCAACGGCCATCCCGACCAGGGGTGAGAGGGCGTACATACCCGCGACGTGCACGCTGATGACCAGGCCGATCAACTGCAGGCTCACGTCAACATGGGCCATGTGCACCGGCGTCATCACCATGACCATCACCATCGCGACGTGCCCGATGGCCACGGCGCCGATACCCAAAACCGCTCTCGGCCGGTTCTTCAGGTGCTCGATGCCGTCGCGGATCCGTGGGCGCGAAACACCCGGGTCGACGTCTCGCCTGAGCCGTAACGACTCCCGATAGGGATCGGGGCGCAAGAACACCAGCAGCAAGCCCACGGTGACGCCGCACACGACCGCGGCGACAAGGTACGGGCCCGCCAGCGGCGGCAGGCCGAGCGATTGCGCCCACCGCCCACTGATGTCGAGCAGATTGGGGCCGGCAACCGCTCCGATGGTGGCGCCCCACACGACGATGGACAAACTGCGCGCCCGACGGTTCGCCGATGCCAGGTCCGTCGCCGCGTACCGCGCTTGCAAACCAGCCGCCGAGGCGACACCCACGAAGAGGCATCCCGCGTACACGATCGCCAGCGAGCGATACACGGCTCCGGCGATGACGATGATCGATCCAAGGGAGCCGAGGAAGTACCCACCGGCGAGCGCGGCGCGGCGCCCGCGCGAGAGAGCCACGCGCGCCAGCGGGAGCGCCAGTAGTGCCGCACCCACGACTCCGAACGTTTGGGCGAGCCCTGCAGCGGCTTCGCTTCCGCTGATTGATTCGGCGATAAGGGCACCCGCCGGCAGCGAACCCGCGACGGCTACTCCCCCGAGAACCTGACTGCCGCCAAGCACCCCGACGCTCTTGCGCTGGAGGGTGCGAACATCGGCGGCTTCGAACGGATCGCCCACCTCGAGCTGGTTGTCGGGCTCGGCCACCGCCGTCCCTGCATCGGTTTCGCCGGTGCCGCTCACCGACGCTCGCTGTTCTGGCCGTGCTCCAGGTGGGTAGCCAGGGACTCGCGAAGGAGAGCCTGCTGCACGGGGAATCCGATGCTCGTAAGCGCCGACACGAGGGCGGACGGATCGGCCGACCACTGCTCGTACTCGGTGAGGGCAACTCGGCCTGGGCCGAGAACATCCGTAAGAGTGTCGGCCGCGGCGCCAAGATGCTCGACCGTGCGCTCCAATGCGCTCACCGCATCGGGGTGCTCGCGCCACCACCCGCTGCGGGCAGCCGTCTGTGGATCGCGGACATTGATCACGTACCGCACGCCAGGAAGCAGGGCGTTGAGGAACAGCAGGTAGTCGGTCATGACGTCGGCATCGGCGAAGTGGCCGATCTCGTATCGAACCTCTTTGAAACCCAACCAGCGCGTGTCGGCCTTGGGTCGCAGCAGGTAGGTGATGACGTGGCGTCGCTGATCGGCGAGCACGGCGGGAGCATCGAGTCGGGCGGTGCCGAACCACGGGTGGTGCGGTTTGCCGGAGTTGTGGCGGTCGGCCGCGGCCGCGACGGCGTCGACATACGCGTGTAACCCTCGCAACGCGTTGTAGTTCTCTCCCCGAATGATCGTGTGCGGGTGAGCGTTGAGGGCCGCCTGCAGTGCCGTTGATCCCGAGCGACCGAACGTCACGATCGCCAGGTAATCACGATCCGGTTCGCCAGTCGACACACCCGAACTCTAGGGCTCCCGATCGGGCCTGGACCCGTCCTCTGGATACTCAGTGAGGGATCGCTGGCGTAACCGCTAGCGCAGCATGGACGGGACGTCGACCACGTCGCACACAGCCCGCCACACGACGGCGGTGTCCTCACCCCTGTCGAAGCAACCTTCGACCGTGTCACCGAGGGAGGGAAGCACTACGTCGCGTGACCAACTTGCGGCGTACTCCGCACCCAGGACGGCGTTCAATCGCTCCCAGAAGTCACTTCGACGCATGCGGGATATCCTCCGAGACGGCGGAGGAGTGCGCCGCACCGCCCCGCAGGAAGCAAGTCAGCCAAGGAGCGTGCGCCGTGCCACCAGCCCGAGAAGCAGTGGGCGCATCGGCGGTGTCCACACAATCGGGGAGCCACGTTGAGGCCGCCGACTCCGGACTCAGCGCCTGGGCCACCACCTGGGTGCAGCAGGCCCTCGGTGAACCAACCGCGATCCAGCGCGAGGCCTGGCCGGTCCTCGCCACCGGTCAGGACGCTGTCCTGATCGCCCCCACCGGCTCGGGTAAGACCCTTGCGGCATTCCTTGCCGCTTTGGACTCACTCGCGCACACCCCACCGGCGGACCGGAAGCGAGTGCTGTACATCTCCCCACTCAAAGCCCTCGCCTCCGACATCGAGCGCAATCTGCGCAGCCCCTTGATCGGTCTCGAGCAGATCGCTGCTCGCTCGGGCGTGACGATTCCGCCTATTTCCGTTGGCATCAGGACCGGTGACACGCCGCAATCAGAACGAACCCGGCAGGCGAAGAATCCCCCCGACGTATGGATCACAACACCTGAGTCGTTATTTCTGCTTCTGACATCGAGGGCTCGCGACGCACTCCGTGACATCGACACCGTGATCATCGACGAAGTGCATGCCCTTGCCGACAGCAAGCGCGGCGCCCATCTCGCCGTATCCCTCGAACGGCTCGATGCGCTCCTTCCGCAGCCCGCACAACGCATCGCACTATCCGCCACCGTGACACCGATATCCGAGGTCGCTCGCTACGTGCGGGCCACCGACCCCGCGGGTGTTGCCGTTATTTCACCAGCGATCGACAAGCAGATCGAGCTCACCGTCGAATCCCCGGTACTCGATTTCCGCGACATCGGACATGCGCGAACCGATGATGCAGGCGTTGAGATCGTCACCGGGAGTGCAGCCGGGGACGCGGATCGGTCATCGGTGTGGCCGGCGATTGCCGACCGCGTCCTCGACATCATCACGGCGCATCGATCCACCATCGTGTTCGTCAATTCGCGCCGGCTCGCCGAACGTCTCACGGCGCGACTCAACGACGCTGCCGCGCAGCGCGAAGAGGAGTCTGACCAGTCCACGGCTGCGCGTGAGGCGACCGTGATTGCACGGGCCCACCACGGATCCGTCTCGAAGGATCTTCGTCGGTCCATCGAAGAGGACCTGAAGGCTGGTCGACTACCGGCAGTCGTTGCGACGAGTTCCATGGAACTCGGCATCGACATGGGCGCAGTCGATGTCGTGGTCCAGATTCAATCACCTACATCTGTGGCGAGCGGATTGCAACGAGTGGGACGTGCGGGACACGGTGTCGGTGAAGTCAGCCGTGGACACGTGATCAGCACGCATGCACACGACCTGTTGTTATCCATCAGCCTCGCCGATCGCATGTCCGAGCGCCTTCTCGAACCAATGCGGCTTCCCAGCCTGCCCCTAGATGTCTTGAGTCAGCAGATAGTTGCCATGTGCGCGATGGATGACTGGACGTTCGATGACCTCGCTCAACTAATCCGCAAAGCAGCATCCTTCACACACCTCAGCGATGCCCTCCTCACCAGCGTGGTCAACATGCTCGCAGGAACGTACCCGTCAGAACGATTCGCCGAGTTGCGCCCGCGCCTGGTGTGGGATCGCACCTCACAGGTGCTGACCGGACGACCGGGAGCCGGGCGGCTGGCGGTCACGAACGCCGGCACGATTCCCGATCGAGGACTGTTCGGCGTTCACGTAGCAACCGAAGGCTTCCCTCGCGTCGGGGAACTTGATGAAGAGATGGTCTACGAGACGCGCGTTGGCGAGGTCATCACCCTGGGCGCAAGCACCTGGCAGGTGCAAGAGATCACCCACGATCGCGTGTTGGTCACTCCAACCCCCGGCGCGATCGGGCGAATGCCCTTCTGGCACGGAGACTCCGCGGGTCGTCCCGCACAGTTAGCGGAAGCGATTGGACACACGATTCGATCCCCTGAGCCCAAAACAGCTGCCCTTCAGATCTACCTCGATGAGCAACAGCAGGCCACCGGAGTTGTTCCCGACGACCGCAACCTGTTGATTGAGGCCTTCCGCGACGACATCGGTGACTGGCGTGTTGTCCTCCACAGCCCCTACGGAGCGAAAGTCCATTCACCCCTGGCCTTGGTGCTGGCACAGAACTTGCGTGATCGTTTGGGGATTGATCCCCAGGTAATGCACGCGGATGACGGGATTGTCATCCGCCTCCCCGACTACGTTCATGCTCTCGATCCTGTTGACAATGCGGCTGGCGATTCGGCTGGCGATTCGGCTGGCGATGTCCGCTCGTCGGGCAGTGACTTCGGTGGCCCTCTCGGCGGTACCACTGAGGGTGAGCATGTGCTTGCGCAGGTCGTCGAATCACTCGACATCGATACCGTCGGCCTTGAGCAGACGGTGCAGGACGAGGTGTCCGGGTCTGCGCTGTTTGCGGCACGTTTCCGCGAGTGTGCCGGACGGTCACTGCTCTTACCGCGCCGGCGCCCTGACCGACGAAGCCCACTGTGGCAGCAACGCCAGCGAGCCAACGCGCTCTTACAGGTGGCCGCTGACTATCCCGACTTCCCGATCGTGCTGGAGACCATGCGTGAGTGTCTCCACGACGTCTACGACCTCCCCGGGTTGAGCTCTTTGCTGGAACGCATTCACTCCGGCGACGTCTCCGTGACCACCGTGACGACGGACCACCCCAGTCCGTTCGCGCGGTCTCTGCTGTTCGGCTACGTCGCAACCTTTATGTATGAAGGCGATGCCCCCCTGGCGGAGCGTCGCGCTCAAGCCCTCTCGATTGACACCGAGCTCCTCGCAGACCTGCTCGGCACCTCGGAACTTCGTAGCCTTCTCGACGCTGAAGCCATCGCCGAGGTCGAGGATGAGGTGTCCTTTCAGGCTCCCCACACCCGAGCCCGTTCCCTGGAGGACGCCGCTGATCTTCTGAGGCTCCTCGGCCCGCTCGACACCGGAACCGCGCAGCGATGCGGTGTTGAATCTGTGTGGCTCGACGAACTGGTTGCGGCTCGACGGGCGATCACGGTGACCGTTGGCGGTCGTCGGTGTTGGGCAGCCATCGAGGATGCCGGGCGTCTGCGCGATGCTCTCGGAGTCGTACTGCCACCGGGAATCCCCGATGCCCACCTCGTCGCTGGAGACGCACCACTCGAGGGAATGGTGCATCGTTTTGCTCGAACGCATGGACCCTTTCGCCTACCCGACGTCGTCGAGCATTTCGGCCTCCCCGTGGCAGTCGTGGAATCCGCTCTCAACGACCTGCTGGCGCAGCGCAGCCTCCTCGCCGGCGAGTTCCGACCCGGGGGACATGGACGCGAGTTCTGCGATCCGGAGGTGCTGCGTCGAATCCGACGACGGTCGGTGGCTCGACTCCGTGAGGAGATCGAGCCCGTTGGTCTCGCGCAGTACGCCGCGTTCCTCCCCCGATGGCACGGTGTGCTCGAATCAGGAATCCACGAGTCGAACGAACGCGAGCTACTTGCCCGCGACGTGACCGCGCCACCAGAAGACACCGCTTCGCGTGGCACACCCGAGGTGAGCATCGTCGACGCCATCGATCGCCTCAGCGGACTCGTACTGCCTGCCTCGTCGACCCTGGGGATCATCCGCTCGCGTGTGCCGAAGGCGACACTGACCGATCTCGATGCCCTGTTGACCACGGGAGACCTGACCGTCTGGTCGATGGGTGAAATGGGCAGCCGAGATGCTCGCATCGCCTGGGCGCCGACACCGATAGCCGCCGGTATTCGTTCGATGCTGCGCGGATCGCACCCCACCATGGACGACGCCGAGTACCACGAGCTCAACGACATCGACCGCTCGGTCCTCAACGTACTGGCAGGCGGGGGTGCCTTTCTCGGCGACTTAGTACACGCCTCGCTCGTCTCTGCGGGAACCGTCGTATCGATGGATACCGTCGAGGCGACCTTGTGGCAACTGTTCCGAGCAGGATGGATCTCCTGCGATTCCTGGTCGCTCATTCACGCACGGGTTCTTGGCCGCAAGTCACCGCGCCCACGTCCACGCACCGCAAGGGCTGGGTCTACCCGGCGTCGAGCCGCACCTCTCCCACGACGCACCCGCCTGGCGACCACCTCCGGCGCCACATCCGCCGACCCGCGCTGGTTCCTGGCGCCCGGCGTGTCCGCAACCGAGGTCACCGACACCGGGTCTCATGAGCGAATCGCGGCCGAGTACGCGGGTCTGCTCCTCGAACGATGGGCGGTAGTCACACGCCCAGCGGTCGCCAGTGAAGAGCTGGTGGGTGGATTCGCCGGTCAGTACCCCGTCTTGTCGACGCTCGCGGATGCGGGAATCTGTCAGCGCATCTACGCGATCGAAGGTGCCGGCGGCGCACAATTCGCCCTTGCAGACACCGTGGATGCCATTCGCGACGCTTCGTCCTCGTTGGCCGATGGCTCACTGGTGACCATGCTCTCCGTTGACCCGGCGAACCCGTGTGGCTCGCTGGTGCCGTGGCCGGAGGAATCGCGCCGCGCGTCTCGACGGGCCGGGTCCATCGTCGCCCGCTGCGGCACCGAGACACGGGCATGGCTTGACCCCAACGGGTCTCATCTCGAGGCGTGGGGAATCGACACGGTCGAACATGCCACCGCCGTTTTGGCAGCGCTCTCTCGCGCGCGTGCGGTGCTGACCGAGAAGTCCCGTGCCACCCTCACGACCGTCAACGCCCAATCGCTGATCGACGCTCCCACCCATGACATGTGGAATCAGGCCGCACGATCCGCCGGTCTCTCCCCCGTTCCGCGCGGCTGGCGCTGGGAGAGTCATGCCGGAAGGTGACACCGTCTATTTGGCTGCCAAGCGTCTCGACGCCCTCCTGGCTGGCCGTCGTATCGACCGCAGCGACGTTCGCTTGCCGTCGCTGGCAACCATCGACTTCGCGGGAATCGACTGTCTGGGCGTACGCCCGGTAGGAAAGCATCTGCTGTTTCGCTTCTCCAACGAAACGTCGTTACATACGCACTTTCGAATGGATGGTTCGTGGCACATCTACCGCACCGGGCAGCGCTGGAAGGGCGGACCAATGCATGCGGTCCGCTTGGTCTTGTACTCCGGTGATGCAGTAGCCGTGGGGTATCGGTTGCATGATGTTCTCGTTCTGCCCACCACGCGAGAAGCAGACGTCATTGGGCACTTAGGTCCGGACATACTCGATGACTCGTGGGACACCGGCCGTGCGGCAGACAATGTTCGTGCCTGCGCGGGACGATCGATCGGTGACGTGCTCGTGGATCAGCGGGTGGTCGCCGGCATCGGCAACATCTATCGCTGCGAAACGCTGTTTCTTGCGGGCATCACTCCTTTCACCCCTGTGCGGGACCTATCCGACGACGAGGTGGCCTCCACCTTGGCGATTGCTCGCACCTTGATGATGCGCAACCGGGACCGATCGTCGCAAGCCACCACGGGTGACGAGCGGGATGCGCACTTCGTCTATGGAAAACGCCGGAGCACATGCCGGCGCTGCGGCACGCCCATTCGCTCTCAGCACGGAGTGGGACAGCAGCGCCCTAACGAGCAGCCGATCTTTTGGTGCCCCCGTTGTCAGGTGGGAACGCAGGCCCCATCGGGCCCGTGATCGACGCCGATCTTCGTCGGATCTAGGACAGGCGGCGCTGCGCGACCGCACCATCCGGAAGGACCATCTGCGGAAGTCGCGTGGTGGGGGCGGTGTGTTGTAGCTCGGCTTGCGCGACGTGCGTGCTGACCGACGCCAGCAATTCCGACAACGAAACCTCGAGCGCGTCGCAGATGGCCGCGAGTAGTTCGGACGACGCCTCCTTGTGGCCCCGTTCCACTTCGGATAGGTAGCCCAGGGAAACGGCGGCGGCTCCGGACACTTCACGCAGCGTGCGTCCTTGATCTTGCCGGCGACGACGCAGCTCTTCGCCGATAACTTCGCGCATGACAATCACGGTGCCACCTCCTTCCTCTTACTCCCCCACCATAACCGCACAGGGCGAGTTGCCGCCCAGGCAGGCCTGCGTCACGGCGAACCTGCAGCCGGCTGGGCAGGGGACTTCTCGTGTCTTCACACAGGAGAACGCCTGTCGAGCCGGAACTATTCCCCGGCCTCGAGAATTTCTAGTGCCGCCTCCATAGCGGCCTGGGTGACCGCGTGTCGAACCTGGGAACGATCCCCGGTGACGCGCACTGTTCGCACCCGCTCCCCCCACGGGCTGCATACCGCGATGCAGGCGGTTCCGACCGGCATCCCGTCGTGGTCATCTGGCCCGGCGGCCCCCGTCGTCCCGACTCCCACGGTGGCCCCCAATCGCGAGCG
>Ga0163109_10004298_pt1 | contig 10836 bp, 18 predicted proteins | sample CRUFie1St13metaG_FD_108704 | JGI IMG/M metagenome (GOLD analysis project Ga0163109, IMG submission 108704) | Marine microbial communities from the Costa Rica Dome - CRUD Field 142mm St13 metaG | ecosystem: Environmental > Aquatic > Marine > Oceanic > Photic zone | place: Costa Rica: the Eastern... | reverse complement strand
TCCATATTAGAACCTTCTACAACCCATACACTAGATACAACACAACCATCAGAAACACTTTTATAAAATTCATCTATTACCTTATGATACTCTAAAGAATAACACCAACCTTGACTGCCACTAGCATCTTCTCTATACAAATCTAATTCATGGTTAAACATTTTTTCGTTTTGAAATTCTCTTCTACCGCAACCATAATTTACTATTCTTCCATCTATGTCTAATTTGAAGATATGATCATCATCGAGGTCATCCCTGTTTTTAAATGAAGTTCTTATAGCTTTAAGTTTTTTTTCTGCGCTTGAACTAGCAGTTAAGTGAAATTCATCCCATATTATATTTGGTTTATCTCCATCAAAATATGGTAATGATTTATTAAAACATTCTTCAAAGATTGTTTGATCTATATCACTATAGTTAATTTTTGTTACAGTCATTGTCATTCTAATCTTCCTCCCATGAATCACCATCCCAATATCTAGAGTTGTGTGCGTTAGCCGAAGCTACTTCTGTTGCAATTAATGAACCTGTGTTTCCTGTAGCTGTAACTCTTTCAAATATCGTTGTAGATGTAGTGTTACTTGTATTAAATGTAGTAGTCGTAGTAGCAGTTGTTTCAACAGTAGTGTCAAATGTAGTTGTTGTGTTGAAAGTTGTTGTAGTGCTATTACTTGTTCCATAAGTAGTTGTAGTGCTATTGCTTGTTGAAAAAGTTGTAGTCGTACTGTGACTTGTTCCAAAAGTTGTTGTCGTGCTGTGACTTGTAGCAAAAGTTGTTGTTCTACTAGTATTAAACGAAGTCGAATACGAAGTTGTACGAGAAGTACTTCTTGATGTAGTGTGAGAAGTATTCCTAGAGCCTCCACTCTTTCCACCAAGAGCTGTACTGTAAGTAGTCGTATAACTTGTAGTATAAGAAGTTGTACGAGAAGTGTTACGAGAAGTTGCAAAAGTTGTTGTACGAGATGTGTTATACGAAGTCGTAGTCGATCTAGTTGTATTATACGAAGTAGTAGTCGATAAAGTTGTATTAAAAGTAGTTGTAGTTGACTTACTTGTATTAAAAGTAGTCGTAGTGCTGTTAGTTGTAGCTGTTGATGTTGTAGTAGAACGAGTTGTGTTAAAAGTCGTAGTAGTCGAATTACTTGTACTAAATGTAGTTGTTGTATTTCTTGTAGTTTGTTTTATAGCATTATAGAAAGTAGTAAGAGAGCCATCCGTTTCTATAACAACAGCATAGTTAACAAAACGCAAAGTTCCATCAGTAACTTTTACAATTATAGGATTTGGTGTTCCAATAGAACTACCATCCCAAATCTTTATTGCCATTCCAAAACCTCGTTAATTAATTTCTGTAAAAGTTAACGAGCCATTAAAGAGTCCTTAACTCATGTAGTTTTTCTCTAGTGTTTGATATTCTAATTTTTGTTTTGTTTCCTAAATATTTAACACGATCTTTTTCTTTTTTAGGCAAACCTTTTATATAAGGAATCAATTTATCAAAACAATAAGCATAAGTTTCTAAAACATTTATTTCATTTTTCTCAATAGCATTTACATAATTATATACAGAAGCCTGTTCTCCTAATACTCCATAGTGCAAAGCATCAATAGCGGCAGTAGATTCTTCTGAAAATAAAACATCATCTTTATGATTCATGTATCTAGGCATTATTAATTTCTTTTTGCCTGAAATTATTCCTGTATCTTTTTTAGGAATCTGATCCCATCTTTTGGGATTAATAAAGAATATAGACAGGTCTAATATCTTTTTATGCAAATTACCCTTAACATAAGGATAATGAACTTTTATTCTTTCGTGGTCTATAAATACAGCTTGTCTACTTACACAAATATCATATTTATTTAACTTTCTTTTTGATGGTAAATCTTTATTAGTTAAATTTAAAACTATACCGCTTTTTATAACAAGTGTAGTTTCTTTAATATTTGATAATGCAGTTCCAATAATACTATTAGATACTTTATCTTTAGTTATTACCTTGTATTTTATCTCTGGATTATTTTGATCTAATGAATTAGTTGTTAACTTTAGTAGATTATTTTGTTCCAGTATTAAGACTTTTAGATTTTTTAGGTTTAACATGAATCACATCCTTAAAAAAATCCCAGAAGTTTTTTATCTTTTGTTCTGGATTTTTTGATAAGTACGAAACTAAACCACAGAAGTCGCAAGACAATAATCTTTTTAGTTCTTCTATGTTAGCTTCTTTCTCTCTCCACAATACATTATAAATAGGTGTATATGTTTTTTCTACCATTCCTTTTTTGTCAAAAATATTTACCTTACTACCTTGTGCTAATGCAACTAATCCCATTTCTGAATTACTAAATGTTCCTACTATTTTAGATTTCTTTAAAATATTATGTCCTGATAATTTTCTATCTAATAAATTTTCTTTTCCATATTGATTTTTTAGATAGGAAACAGCAAATGGTGATGTCAAGGGATGTAGTTTTAATTTAGCACCATCATTTTCTACTGCATTTTTTATTCTCTTTTCATCTACAACATCAAACAATATGTTAGTTCCGGGAAGAAATATTACATAAGGATGCTCTATATCAGATTTACTCAACTTATATTTATCGTTAGGAGTATCGAGCATATCTTGAAATATTGCTTCACCCTCTTCTGTTATGTCTTGTTTTATAGCTTCTTTAATAACTGACTCACAATACATACTGGAAGCAGGTTTTAAATAAAGAAATTTAGTCATTACATCTGTATAAACATAACCTCTTATTTTAGGTTCGTTTTTAAAGTCATACCAAATGTCATACTCTAGGTTTGTTCCATGATTACCTTTTTCTGGTAGTAGATGATGTAACTTATCTAATCTTTTATTTTGTGATGATCTTCTTGTGCCTCCTGATTTAAAAAAATGTGCTGTATCATCATTAAGAACATCATTAAAAGCTAATGTTTCAAGAGGCATTATCTTTTACCTTTTCTTCTAGAGCTTCCATCCTTTCTTCCATTTCTTTGAAATGCTCAATTATTATAGATAATGTTTCTTCTGTTCTTCTTTCGCTTATTTTCTGTACTTCTTTAAGATTATTCAACTCTCCTTGAATATCCATTATTTACTCTCCTTATTAATCCTCTTCCCAAGAATCTCCATCCCAATATCTAGCATTATGTGCATTAGCAGATGCTACTGTTGTTTGGAATAAAGTTCCTGTATTTCCTGTAGCTGTCGTTCTTTCAAAAACTGTAGTTGAAGTAGTTGCTGTAGTATTGAAAGTTGTAGTAGTAGTTGTTGTAGTATTAAAAGTTGTAGAACCAGTTGTAGTCGTAGTAGTACTAGTAGCAATTTCAGTATCAAATGTAGTTGTAGTATTAAACGAAGTGTTAGTTGATCTAGTAGTATTAAATGTCGTTGTTGTCGATAAAGTTGTATTAAAATTAGTTGTTGTACTTCTAGATGTAGAAGTATTTACAAAAAAAGTTGTAATAGTACTAGTATTAAAAGTTGTAGTTGTGCTTACTGATGTACCTCTATTTGTAGTAGTATTTCTGGTAATAGTTGTAACATATTGAGTACTTTCATCTGCAAAACCAGTAGTAAAAGTTGTAGTCGTATTAAAAGCTGTATTAAAACTAGTAACAGTCGATCTAGATGTGCTTCTAGATGTAGTTGTAGATACTTGTGTAGCTGTATTATAAGTAGTTGTCGTGGTTCTAGATGTTCCAAAAGTAGTAGTAGTTGATCTGCTAGTACTAAAAGTAGTAGTAGTCGATACAGTTGTAGCAGTTGTTCTTGTTGTAGAAACAGTCGTATTAAAAGTAGTTGTTGTGCTATTACTAGTAGAAACTGTTGTTCCAAAAGTTGTGGTTGTCGATGTACTTGTACTAAAAGTTGTTGTCGTATTTGTAGATGTACCATGAATAGCATTATAAAATGTAGTCAACGAACCATCTGTTTCTACCACAACAGCGTAGTTAACAAACCTATGATTTCCATTGGTTACTTTTATTATTATTGGATTGGGTGTTTCTAAAGAGTCACCATCCCATATTTTAATAGCCATTCTTTATTCTTTATTTTTATACGACATAAAATACATGACCAGTTCTTTTGCCTGTTCCATCAGTAGGTGCAGTTGTAGTTATTGTAAACCTATCTGCATCAAGAGTAGTCATTGCTATTTGTTTCATTGTACCGCCATCATTAATTACAACTCTATCAGCATCTGCAAGTGTTACTGAACTAGCGGCTGTTCCACCATCCATTACATTAAGTTCTGCGGCTGTACTTGTTACAAGTGTACCACCTAGTTTTAGACCATTTGAGCCATCATGCGATGCTATATCTACATCTGAAGTACCATCAGCAAAAGTAGCGTTCATACTTTCATCTATAGATAATGCTGGTGTTGTGCCTACTGCTGATCCCTTACCAATCACTAAATCATCAGCCGAGTCATCAAGACCTATGTAAAAATCCTGCGCATTGCCGTCAAACACTATCTTACTATCCTCTGCGCCTGCATCTCCTATAGTTAGTGTTGGAGTTGTTCCTGATATTTTTAAAGTGTTTCCTACATCCAAATCTGTAAAAGCATCAATTACTGCCGCACCTGAACCAGCACCATCAGTATATATTACTTTAACTCCTGAGTTAGGTATTGTTACATTAGCTCCAGAACCTTGAGATATAATAATATTATAAGGTCCAGAACTTCCTGAATCAGTTGTGGCATTTTCTATCATCCAAACTTTTGAAAGATTATTTGGTGCTATTGTTATAGTACAATCAGAGTCTAAAGCTCCTGTATACTTAACATACATACTTCTTACTGGATCAGTTGCTCCATCTGCAATAGTTGAAGTATGTGTATCTGCATTGGTTGTTATAGCTTCTGTGCCATAACCAAATGCTTCTGCAATAAGCTCTAAGTTGGAGTTTGTACTAGTACCCCAAGTTCCAGACTCATCACCTGTTGATATTTCTTTTAGTCTTAAATCATTTATATAAGTTGCCATTCTATGCTACCTCTTCCCATTCTACTGTTTGACTGTCATCTACTGACTGATAATTTGGAGTTTGAGCATCATCTACTTCACCCCATACGATTAAACTTGTTACTGCTCCAGTAGCAATAACACTAGTTACTGGTGCTGTTGCTCCTGCCGAAGTAGTTAAAGAGCCAACTGAACCAGTACCAACTTCTCCTGTTTCTACTACAAAACCTTCACCTGTTACAAGTTCCTCTCCTATATTACCAGTACCTGCTACACCTGTAATAGCTTGTGTTATAGGTATTACAACTTGTTCATCACCCAAGAAAGTTGTAGAAGCAACACCTGATACTCCTGATATTGCTACACCTGCGGCTGTTGTTGATCCTACAGCTCCTGTAGCAGGTATTCCTGCTGTAGTTGGATCAATCAAAGGGAATGTTATAGGGTTAGAAGCAACTATAGTATTTACTGCTCCTGTGGCTACCACTCCTGTTTCTATTACATTAGAAGTACCTATTACTGATGCTATAGAACCTAATGCACTTGTAGCAGATACTCCTGTTTCTGTTACTGTTACTGGTATAGATGCAACTACTGTTCCTAATGCTGTAGTTCCTGCTACTCCTGCTTCAGTAACATTAGAATTACCAACAACTGATACTATAGAACCTAAATTACCTGTTGCAGAAAATCCTGTTACACCTACTGATTTAGGTATTGAAGCAACACAAGTACCTACAGCACCTGTGCTTCCTAAACCTGTAATAGAAAAAGATATATTCTGTTGAGAAGGCATACCCCACGGACCTTCCCCCCATGTACCCCGACTCCAGCCCTCAGTTGACATTTCTTACGCTATTCTTATTACTGCGTTAGAAGCATCTGCGGCTGGAAATGTAATTGTAAAACTACCTGCTGTACTAGTTTTATTTCCGCCAAAGTCAAAAACTGCTACTGCTGGATCGCCAGAAGCTGAGTCATTGTATATCATGCAACCTCTTGCTGTTACTGTAGCTGTACCAAATGTTAGATCAGCAAAGTCTGTAAAAGCTGTAGTTCCTGATGTTGTAGGGTCAACACGAGTTAGTGCGTTACCTTTAGCTGTATAGTTAGTTCCACTTACTTCATCTGAAGTAGTGTAAGCTGTTGTTGCGGCTGACATTGTTGCTGAACTGTCATATAAAGCTAAACGAAATGTATTACCGCCTGAGTTTTTAAAATTGTGAACACCCTCAAGTAGTTCTTTCTTAAATGAGGTACACATAGCTTGGGTGATAGCCATAGTTATAATCTCCTAATGATATTGGCTAGGTCTGTATGACCTTGTTGTTCTAATTGATTACCTATAGTACACATATGATTCTTGATAGCTTCATTCATGTAATAGGTAATTACTGTGTGGCATTGATTTTTAAAAGCGTGTGCCTGCGCTTTGATTTGATGTGGTGCTGTATCGCTTATAGAAACAAGTCTTGCAACAGCCATATCTGCAACCTCTTCTACAGAGTGTCCTCTGTGGTTAGTTGTTTTTACTCCTAAATCACCTATTGATATCTCAAACTTATCTGTGTTCACTAAACTCTCCAGTTAGTATTTTTCTGGTTCGACAGGCTCTAATTCTATATCTTCTCTACCTATCATGCCTACAGGTTTTTTTTCTTCTTTTTCAACTTGCGACCATTTGCAAGCCTTTATACCTGATTCATCTTGATATGTAATTACAGGATCATCTAATCTATGATATCCATATAGTTTTTGTGTTAGCTCAACATCTGTATCTAAAAGAGATGATCTAGGTGCTACTGCTACCTTTATACCTCTATTTATACAATTTGCTACCCAGAACTCTACACATCCTCTTCCTGCTTCTGCAAAATGCATATTAGTCTTATAAGTAAAATCTACACCAAATATTGATAATCGACCTACTTTAGACCATATAGCGAAAGCTATTGCATAAGCTATTGTATTATTAAAGTATGCACTACCTGTATAGTTTGCAATTTGTTCTAGTGGATATTCCTGAACAGCAGGAACTCTACTATCAATATCACAAGAATATATTGGATAATTAACTTCGGGCAACATATCTCGCATCATTGATGTCATATTGCCTGCATCTTCTGTATCCAAAAATCTACTCATTGGATCAAGAATAAAAGCTCTATCTACTTTTTTTAACACACCAATCATTGCGTTTACTGCCCATACTTCGTCAAACTTATAGCTATGTACTTGAGATAAATGAAAGTCTATTTGACTTTGACCCATCGCAACTAGGGCAATACTTTTACCTTCTAACTCTTCCAATGGTTTTTGAAGCATTAGTTAACTACTTTTCTTGGTGGTCCTGTTCTATCTTCATCTTTAGTGTTTCTGCCTTCACCCAAAACTTTAAGCCTATCAATAGCTTGCAAGAATCTATTCTCGTAGTTTTGTATTATATCAGGCTCGCCTTTCATAAATGTATATGCTTCAACTAAAGAAGCATACAACAAACAATCATGTGCATTAGTTCCTAACCAGCTAGTACCAGCAGTAGTAATTGATTGTGGTTTATATGAATAATGTAATTCTACAGTAAAATTAGAGCTAGGAGTTGGTGCTAATATAAAAGTATTTTCATCATATATAGCATAATATTTAGGAACTCCTGTAGTAGTAGATGCTGGAAAAGATGATCTTATAAAAGTTACATCTTTAAAATTTAAATATTCATAACCGCTATCATCTACTGCTAATGAATATGGTGCTAAAAAATCTGATGGCATTGTTAAATACTGATTACTAGATGTAAGTGTTGCAGTTACATTTTTTCTAAATATAGGAAGTTCTACAAGTTTTTGTATTCTATCCTCTGCTCCTACAATAAATTCATCTAAATTATTTACAAATGTAGTTTCAGTATTATTTGTATAATCTTGTATTGCTGTTTTTAAAGTTGTAAATGTCCATGCCATTAGCTTGTACTCACTTCTAATTTACCGATCTCACCAGTTATTTTTAAATTCATTGTGCTTGATCCAAACTGTGTAACACCACCACCTATAGGATTGAAAGCAGAATATCTTGTTGATTCTTTCTCGCCTGTATCTGGTCTTGGATTAAATAATGCTTGTGGATCATTAGTTTTTACTTCACCAAGTTTTAATTGTGGCTGATCTTGATCAAAACAATCATTGCATACTCTTAAACCATTTCTTCTGCTATCGTATATTTCATAGCGTAATTGATTTAGTTTATAAGTAAAACCACATCTATCGCAAATACCTAAAGCTCGTTTTCCTATAGCGTATGCCATTTTAATTCATATAAGAAAGATCAGGAACAAATTTTACATTTGATCGTTCTCTATCTGCCTCACTAACATCTTTCCAAAGCTCATTATATTTTGTTTGTATCATAGGTATCATAGGCTGAGATTTTGGATTCTTAAAAGCAATGTTTAAAGCTAAAGCATATGTTAAACAAGGTAAATACCTTGCTGGTATATCAGCATTAGTTGCAGATGTAATACCTGCATCTTCTATTCTTTTTATATAGTCATAAACAATAGTATATGTTTTAGCATCATCAGGTGTTGCCCATAATGTAATATTGTGCGTTCCTGTATTTTTATCTACAAAAAACTGTGTAGGTTTTGATCTAGTTAATTTATTAGATTGATGATTATATTCTGTTCTAGATATTCTGGTTAATCTTTGATCTATTTGTTTTGTTGTATCTCCAGCATCAGTTCTAATAAAAGCATCAACAACATCTATTGCTGAAGAAACTAAAGCATATGTATTAGTACCAGCAGTTACACTAATTGTGCCTTGTGCTAGTGTCCAAAGGTTTAATCCTTTATTTTGCCATTCTAGAAATACTAAATTTAAAGCTCTCTTTGCAGTTTTATAATCATAGCCTGTACGCATTTCTAAACCGCAAAGTTCATAGGATTCTTCTAGAATATCCCCTATATCTAAATTAAATGCTGTAGTTCCGCTAGTTGCCATTATCTGTACCTTCTAGTTTTCTTTGCGATATTTTTAGGTTGTTTTACAAACTGCTTGCCTTTTTTATTACCTTTAGCTTTAGCTCTGTTTGTAGCCGCTTTCTCTGCTGGACTTAATGCTTTCCAAGCCTTATCTGGTAAATACCTTTTCTTACCTTTACTTGGTTTTCCATCAGAAGTTCGCCACTTTTGTTTTCCCCAATTTTTTAAGGATCGCTGTGATTTCTTTAGTGGCATTAATCTTCCTCGTCTAAACCTTCGCTATATAAGTTATTAAAAGTAATGTAAGGGTCTAAGTAACTTTCATGCCCTTCTGCTGAGTGTATGTACTGTGATGGCGCAAAGTCTGGCGCACCCTCACCTGTGACCCATAAAGCAGGACTTGTTGCTCTAACACGATTGTTAGGTAATGCTATTAAGTTTCCCTTCCATTCACAATCTTCTGTTATATATAAAACATGAGATTGTTTATGTTGTGCAGGGCAATCTGCTATAGAGTTTTCTGTGTAATCAACTGTAAATAAATATTTACCAGTATAAAATTCATTATTTATTTTACAAAGCCAAGGACTAGAACTTACTCTATCTAGAACAACAACAGAATGATTTCTTGATTCACAATCCCACGGCTGTGCTAAATGATCTTGCATTGGTAATGCCCATTCATCTACAGGTATATCTGCAACAATACCTTGTATTGGCATCCTTGCCCACATTGCACCACCATGAACATTTTCCATATCTTCGTGATTGTCACTTTCACAACCTGTAAATACTACCTGAAAACTCAAAGAACGATCTGGAATAGTATTAACTGCCATTGCTATAGCGTGTATAAACTCTCCATGATATTTTTGATGATTACAAGTAAATTCCTTTCTTACCCAACATTTAAAGTGAGGTATATTGCTTATTAAATATGACAAGTGCATCTCTCCTATGCTTAACTTTTATATCCACCACCTGCTTTTTTATACGCTTTAGCCAGCATTTGTGCTTTCCTTGCTGACCATTGTCCGGGTTTTCCACCTTTCCCACCTGCTTTAATCCTGTTAAAGATACGCTTACGCATACTAGGTTTAGTGTAGTTACCTGCTTTATTGACTGTTGATTTTCTTTGTTTTCTACTAGCCATTGCTTAACATTTCCATCGTCTACGAGCTTGCCTTATCCTAGAATTAGGATCATTCCTTGTTTTAGCAGAGCTTCTTTTAAGTTGCCCTAATGACCTAGCGCAATATGACTTTCTGCGTTTAGCCGCTTTACTACCTTTTTTAACTTTGCCTGTGACTGCTGTCTTGAGCTTAGAACCCGGATTTGCTTTCCTATAAGCCGCAACCCCTTTCTTTGTCATTCCAGCACCACTTTTTGTAGGGCGATAGTTTGCACCTTTACCCTTAGTAGTTTTGCGTATAGGGTTATCTCTTTTTCTTTTCATGAAAAACTAGATTATCTTCTTTTGTTTTTCTTCATTCCCGGCTCTGTCATACCACCACCAAACATTCTTTTAACATAATCTTTGTAATGCTCGACACCGCCAGTCATTTTGCCAGTCGCCATGTATTTAGTTTTCTTTCCGCCTGCCATTGCAGTTTTGGTTCTTTTTCCACCTGCCATTGCAGTCTTAGTTTTTTTACCGCCTGCCATAGCTGTTTTAGTTTTTTTACCACCAGCCATGTATTTAGTCTTTTTCTTACCAGCCATTTTAATTTACCTTTTAATTGAAATAGGGGATATCTATAGCATCCCCATAAGAGAATACTATAGATATATGATAGATGACTAATTATTTCTTTTTAGCTTTTTTCTTAGCTACTTTTTTCTTAGTCTTTTTCTTAGTTGGTTTCTT
>Ga0163109_10004297_pt1 | contig 10836 bp, 10 predicted proteins | sample CRUFie1St13metaG_FD_108704 | JGI IMG/M metagenome (GOLD analysis project Ga0163109, IMG submission 108704) | Marine microbial communities from the Costa Rica Dome - CRUD Field 142mm St13 metaG | ecosystem: Environmental > Aquatic > Marine > Oceanic > Photic zone | place: Costa Rica: the Eastern... | reverse complement strand
GGAAGTATTCTTGACAGGTCAGTTCCAAATTCTGTGCTTGCTGTATGTCCTACAATACAAACATAACTTTTACCGCCGTTGTATACAATGTCATCTTTTAAGTATTCTGTACTTTGAGTCCATTGACCTTTCCACGTATATTTAAACCTGTCTAACTTAAACTCTGCCATCTTAGTATCCTATCTTTTCGCTGCTTGCACTTGTAAGAACAGCATTATCGTTGCCTTCTCCATAAGCAGGAGAACTATTCTTTTCTGGATATTCATATGCTTCTGAAATTCTTTGTATGAAAAATCCTGTCTCTTCTTCAATGTAATATAACAAACTTCTATTTTCCCATTTAAACTGTTGATAACGTAAGTTTGGATATAATTGTTCGTGGTCTATATCTATACCATCTAAGAAGTCAATACCTTCTTCAAAGTCTGGATAGTTTTCAGATGCAATACCAAGGTCGTTAACAATAACAACGTTTTCTTGTCCAAGACGTAATTGATCTAATTGTTGTAAAAATAATTCACCGTCTTCGTTTCTACGTAAACCGTAAAAATATCTTTTAATAAAACCATTTGCTACTTCGGTTGGTGTTGTTCCTATATAATACATTATGTAATCTCCACGAAACTAATAATAACATCAACAGAATCATCAAGTGTTGATGAAACATACATTGCGTTATTACCAGCTAAAATTAATTTTTCGCCTGACGATACAGCACGTAAACTTGTACCTGAAGGGAGAATGGAATCTTTTAAGTAAAACCCTCTTGCACTGTCTTGGCTTTGTAGTTCTACATTTACGTAAACGAACTTATCAGTAAGATTTGTAAAACTTAAACCAATTACTGTTGCTCTAGTCGCACCATTAGTTTCAATAACTTTTACTGGTGATTTTCCTACGTTTTTTACTACTTCATTTCTAAAAAAGGTTGCCATACTATTTCCTTATCCCATAAATAAAACATTTTCAATTGCAATGTTTGTTGCGTCGATTGCACTAACCGCACCGCTCAAACCTGCTACACTAGTCCAAATAGAACCATCAAAAACTTCAACTCTTAGATCAGCTGTGTTAAAACGTATCATACCTTGTTCAGGTATTGCTGGTCTATTTAACGATGTTCCTACTGGTAAAACTAATCCGTATGTTCCGTCGAATTTATAATACGCATTAACTCCAGTTTTTTGGAACTCCATTACGCCTTGAGGTACTATATTACTAATTGTGTTGCCCTTGATTCCAAAGTCATCAATTACAACTGAGCCTGTTCCGTTTGGAGACATAATTAAATCTAAATCTCCCGACGTTGTATTTATCACGTTTCCATCTAAGCGTATATTATCTACATCTATTCTTATTGCTGTAAACCCATCAGCGTCGATACTTGCTTTTACATCATCTTTTACAATAAATCGTATAGTGTCATCGTCAGCACCTTCTGTAAGTTCAGCTGTAATCTTAGTATCGCCGTCTAAATCTTCTACGCCCTTAAAATTAATCCAGTTTGTACCATTATATCCTTCAAATCTTTCAATTTCGCTGTTGTAACGCATTTGTCCTGCTACAGGTGTAGGACGTTCTGCTGTTGTACCTGCCGGAATTTTAATTGCACCAGTTGAATTAATATTAATTTGTTCACTACCTGGTTCAAATACCATATCTCCTGTTGTTGATATATTGTTTGTTTCAAATGTAAATCCTTCTGCTAGTACACTTCCTGTTCCGTTTGCACGTAATTCTAAGTCTGCATTACTATTGGTGGTTGTAATTACATTTGTATTAATATTAACATCATCAACTTGTAGCTCTGATACATAAAGTTTTGACCATGTATTTGTATTTGTACCTAAACTAAATGTATTTGTTTGGCTTGGAACTAAGTTACTGTTGATACCTGCTACAATTTCTATACTATCAGTATTTTCATCGCCAATTTGTATATTTCCGCCAATTGACACATCGCCACTAACATCTAAGTTTCCTGTAATTTCTACATTGTCTAATAAATTTATATTTCCACTAGCACTATCAAATTGTAAATCTCCTACTGTGCTTGATAGTGTGTTGCCAGTTAATCTTAAATTTCCTACATCAATCCTTTGACCGTTAATAAAAGAACTTTGTCCATCTGTTGTAAATGTTGCACCTGTTTCTAAATCAACTGTAAGAGCATTTGCTGTAAAACTAACAGTACCGTCATCTTGATTTACATAAAATAAATCGCCAACTCTAAAATCACCTTTGTGGTCGACTGAGTTGTATCTTACCTTTGCGTTGTTTAATTCTACAACTTCGTTTACTTGTACTACTGTTCCTGGATCGTTTGTAACTTCTTTTCCGTTACCAATGTATGCTAAGTTTTGGCCAATGGCATAAATTATTACACCTGGTCCGTCACCGTACAAACCAAAGTTACCATAAACGCTTGCAGAACCTATCATTCGTATTTCAGCACCAAAGTCTTGTAAATCTACATTTTCTATTGTTGTTGCGGTTGCACCTGCACCGTTTGAAATAGTTTGTGGTGTTTTATCAAATCCTAATAAGTCTGTATTTTTGCCATCTACAACAATTATATCATTATCTACACTTTCTGCTGTGACTGTAACTACTGTACTAGCATCAGTTGATGTAAATGTAATTGTATCTGCTGCATTAAATGTGCCTGTGATACCACTTAATCTAATACGTGTCTTACCATCACCTTTAAGTCCTGTTGCTCCATCTACAGCATTTACACCTTTGTTTGCAAAGTATGAAAATGAATTTAACCATTCTATTCTTACTCCGTTTGTTGCTGTTAAAGCGTCCACGCCTGGTGTTATAAAAGTTGTACTATGGAATAGCATACTTGCTTCTTTGCTTGCTGCGTTTGCAACTGAACCATCAGCTAGTACCCCTTTACCAGCATCTCCTTGATTGAACCCTCTTGGATCTTCTGCTGTTGTTACACTACCTGCTGTTATAACTGTTACGTTTTTTATGTACGGTGATCTTGATGAAACTGTTATGTTGTTTGCAAACTTAAAAGCATACCCAGGACTAAAAAATCCTGATATGGTTAAGTCTTCTACTGTTGTTTCACCGTTTAGTAAAATTGCATCATTAGTGTTTGTTCCAACTGTTGGCTGAATAGTAACTGATCTAATACCTGTTCCTTTAAGTGTTACACCAGCTGGTATTGTTAAAGGAAACACTTCTGTATAAACGCCAGGAGTAACAATAACAGTGTCACCTGCTGTTGCTAGACTTAATCCTTGTGCAATAGTTGCAACAGGATCTTGCTGGTGTGTTCCTGAGTGTGTATCATCGCCATTTTCTGAAACGTAAATTAAATTGCCTGCTCTAAGTGTAAGATCTATTCCACTAACAAATAAACTTTGTGTGTTTATTTCGCCTGTGAATAATGTTTGAGCATGTACTTCGCTCCATATTTTACCTACTTCACCTATTTTAAATGTGTCAGTAACATCTGGAATAATATCGCTTCCTATTTCTGCATTAATTGTAATACTATCAGTGTCAGCATCACCAATTACAATATCTCCGTCTGCAGAAATATTACCAGTAGCATGGATGTTTCCTGTAACATTCATATCAGAATGTACGTGTACTTCACCTGTTCCGTTTGGTCTAAATTCTAAGTTTGAGTTTGAATCGTTTGTGCTTATAACATTGCCTTGAATGTCAATACCGTCGATTCTTGCTTTGTTTTGATATACAACATTATCTAGTGTTCCTAGATTCAAGTACTGTTGTGTAGTACTTATTGTGTTGCCTTGTATGTTAATATCTGCGATATCAAGGTTATTATCAATTTGAACATTAGTTGTTCTCATTGTACCGTTAATATCTAACTCGTATTGGGGAGATGAATTTTTTATACCTATGCGGTTATTCGTGACATCTAAATATAGTAAGTCAGTTTCAAAAGCTAAATCTATTCCATTACGGATAAGATTCGATTTTAACAACGGACCGGATATGCGACCTACAGCCATTTTCTCTCCTTATACGGGCATCCTGTGCCTCTAACCTGTTCAAGCATTATGCTTCTATCGCTGGTTAACCACGGTTTGTACCTGCAAAACAATGGTCGCTGTCCTGCATTACTTGTATTTAGTTGGAAATGAAAATTTGTGCTTGTTATCCAAAGATTAGACTGAAAATATTTGTCTGATCTTCCATAAATTCTAAAGTAACAGATTCACCGCCACCCGTTGCTGGTATCCATTCTTGGAATTCGCCGTCTTTGTTGTCTAAGCCTGCGTAAACTTCTAGAGCTTTTACGTCTGCTCTAGAATTAAATCTAGTATCTCCAGTTTGGGGGTTAGGACCTCTTGTATCGTTACCACCTGAAGGAACAACTATGCCTGATGCTCCATTAAATTTATACCAAGCATCGTCAGTTTGGAATATCATAGGACCGCCGTCAGTAATCTTCATTACATTGTCTTTGATTTTCAATATCCCACCTGGCATAATGAATTCGCCTGTTCCATGCATACCAAATTGTACATCACTATTACTAGCATATGAAGAAATTATGTTATCATCTATTCTTAGTGCATCAGTTTGCAATCTTGTTGCTACTAAACCACTGTCGCCTATTTCTGCTACTAAGTTTGTGGAATCTAAAGGATTGTTTACACCTCCTGCAATAAATCTTAACACATTAGATGTTGGGTCTGCTGTCACACTTGTTAATGCATTTGCTGAAAATACTCCGCCAAATGTCACAGGAGCATTTATAGTTTGACCTTCGAAAGCATTTCTAGTTGAACTGAATCTTAAACTGCCTATTCCTGGTGCACCAGTTGAATCTGAGTTTACACGTTCAGCATCTGTACCTACTGGTAATTTTATAGAGCCTGTGCTAATAATTTCTACATTTGTGTCTGTTGTAAAATTCAAATCATCAGTCTTTGTACCTAATACATTTTCGTTTACAGCAATATTTTCTAACAACACCTGCCCTGTACCTTGAGCTCTAAATTCTAAACTATTGTTTGATTCAGTTGTAGTAATAAAATTATCTTTAATTAAAACATCGTCTGATTGTACTTCACTTACCCAAGCCTTTTGCCATGTCTTACTCGCTAGTCCTAAACTATATGCTCCACTTATATCTGGAACAATATCTTGGTCAAATTCTTGTGCAAAATTAATTGTATCATTTGCATCATTACCAAATCCAATTACACTTCCGCCTATAGTAAAATCACCTGTCATTGAGACATTACCACTTACATTAGTATTAGTATTAAACCTGTATATATTTGCTGCACTTACTAAATTAATACTTCCTTCATTGCTGAATAGTGTATTATTTCTTATTGACAAATTATTTGTTGTAAGTTCTGCACCTGTCATTACAGATGTTTGATTATTTGTTGTCACTGAAATACCGTTGAGTGCATTCACTTGAGCTTCAGTAATTACTATTGAAGTTTCTCCTGATTCTAAATCAACAAAAAATTCATCACCAACTCTATAATTTCCTAGTTGATCTGTAGATGAATAAAATACTTTTCCGCTGTTTAGTTTTGATACTTCTTGTGTTTGAATTACTCTGCTAGGATCATTATCTTTAAATTTACCAGAACCAATATATGCAAAGTTGTGTTGAATAAGATACATAATCGTATCTGCACCATCAGCAACAACTCCAAAATTTCCGTAAACATTTGCAGAACCTATTGCACGTAATTCTGCTCCGTATTGAATTGTACTTCCGTCTGTGCTTAAATGACCAGTTACCCCATTTAATGCATATAGTCCTCTGTTGGCAAAGTATGTAAAAGAGTTTAACCATTCAACTCTTACACCATTTGTCATAGTAATAGCGTCAACACCAGGAGTAATAAATGTACATGAATGAAACAACATACTTGCTTCTTTACTTGCACTATCAACATTTGCTCCATCGATGAGTGCTCCTTTACCAGCGTCACCTTGATCAAATCCTCTAGGGTCGCTTGCACTTGTTACGCTACCTGCTGTTATAACTGTTATGTTTTTTAAATATGGCGATCTTGCTGTTACCACAGTATTTGATGCAAAACTAAATGCATGACCGGGTGAAAAGAAATCTTTTATTGTTAAATTGCTTATTGTAGTATCGCCGTTTAGTAAAAAGCAATTATTTGTGTTTGTTCCTGCGGTTGGTTTAATAACTGTGTTACGCATATCCATACCAGTAATTGTTACATTTTGAGGAACTTCAATTGGAAATATTTCTTCATATTCTCCTGGATAAACAAAAATTTCTACAGGTCCTTGAATACTTGCATCTGCTTTTGCTACAGCTGCTTTTATTGTTAACATAGGATCTTGTCTACTATCTCCATGGTGACTATCATCACCATTTTTTGCAACGTAGAATTGATTACCAACACGTAGATTCATACTTGCTGTTCCAGCAATTACGTCTCCTGAATTAATTAATTGACCGTTTACAATACCTGGATGTATTTCTCCAAAACGTTTTCCAGGTTTACCTAATTTTAAATTATTATTTGTTCCTGGATTTAAATCATTAGTCATCTCTGCATTTAAGACTAATGTGTCTTCGTCGTCAGTACCTATTGTAATGTTGCCTTCAAAAGTAATATTAGACTGTGAATGTAAACTTCCAAACAATTCTAAATTCGTAGGTATTTCTGTAGTACCTGTACCGTTTGGTAATAAGTCTATATTGCTATTTGTGTTATAACTTTTTATTGCGTTATCGTTTATTTCTATTTGATCTGATGCAAGCCCTGAAAGATTAATCCTTCCGCCTTCTGCTGCTTGTAAAATAATTGGAGTAGTAAGAGATCCAATAGTACTGCCATTTGCATAAAGATTAGCTATCTCAGCACCAGTTGTTGCAATAACATCAGGCACCATTGTAAAACCGTCTACTTGTATTTCATCTGTAGTGGTATTTGTGTTAAATCCTAATTTTAATGTACTTGCATCCAAATGAAATACACTAGTATCACTTATTGTATTTTTTACATTTAAGTTAATACCGTTACGTACTAGATTTGGTGCTAATAATGGGCCGGATATTCTTCCTACTGACATAATGTCTCCTTATTCAGTAGTATTTATTGTCTATTTGTCAAAGTTATGTAGTACAGTAATCGGTTTTGCAAGATCTGGAGCAGATGCAAATTTTAAATACCAACCGTCTGCATACGGCGCATTAGGACCAGCAAGATTGCCTCCTACGCTTTGTTCTAGAGTGTAGTTTGTTGTTGCTACTTGAAATACGTTTTCAACAAATACTAAAACATTTTGTGCTGCGGCAGGAACAGGAAAATCTGCATCGCCGCTAACTAATGGTCCAAATACTGTTTCTACAGCATCGCCATTTCCTAAATTCTGTTGTGTTATACCTGGATCTTGATTTGGCTCTTTGAATCGTAATTCTCTCCAAGCGCCATTTTGATAACCTTCAAATTGATCATCATCTGTGTTATATCTAATCTGCCCGTTAACAGGACTTGTAGGCCGTTGTGCTTCTGTACCTTTAGGCACTAATATAGTATTGGTGCTTTCAATAACAACTTGTCCGTTAATGTCATACTGAACACCATTACCATAAATGGTTCTACTGTTTGTATTTTGAGCTTTCATTAGTCTCATATTATACTTCCAAATAACTTATAGTCGTTGCTAAATTAGTTAAGTTTGCACCTATGTCTGGTCCTGCTACAAAACTAATTTTGTCGCCTTCTTCTAGCACTATTCTTTCAGAATCAAATGTAAAAGTTTCGCCTGCAGGTAAAGTTAAATTGTTTACTACTCGTGTCACAGCGTTGTTAAGTGCTACACCGTTCGGTAAAAAATGTAAATCAAAATCTGCTGCGTCTGCACCACTATTGTTACAAACCATTATATTTGTTATAGCATATCTTTTATCTGTTGGTACAGTCAATACATCTAATTGTGTGTTTGTTAGTTGTGAATTTATTATTGCCATATTTTTTCCTTAAAATAACATTCCAAACAGCAAAGCTCTATTTCTGCTTACTAATTCGTCTGCTACATTGTTTTTATTTACATAATATAAGCCAACATTTCCTTCAGTGTCGGCTGTATTTTTTGAAAATAATTTTATTCCAGTGTCTGGTTTAAGTGGGTCTGGTGTATTGTCATCATCAAAAGGTGATCCAGTTAGTATCATTGAATCTTTGACTACAACAGATCCTGTTCCAGGTGCTGATAAATTTAAATCATCATCTGATATTGTTGTTAATAATGTATTACCTTGTATTCTTAAATCTGCAAAATCTAAACGATTACTGTATATTGATGATATCAAAGTACCATCAACTTTTACATTGACTCTACTTTCGATGCCTGTAGTGTCTTCATCTTCAACAGTTACTCTTGTATCTGCGTCAGCAATACCTGATTGTAATGTATTAGCAAAAACATATGTTACATAATCTGCAACACCTTTTGAACTTACTAAAGCATCATTATTAAGAATAACATTTCCGTTGCCAGGATCAGTAACTATAAAATCATTTGCCACAGCATCAAACGCATAATTGTATACATTTCTTTCGTAATTCACTGTTCCGCTTACATCTATTACTGATGTAGGAGTTGTCAAATATAACGGTCCTTCTGCATTGATACTGTTTGTTGTGATTGGAAGAGTATCTCCATTGATGTCTTGAAACTTCCAAGCACCTGATCCGCTATTTCCGCCTGTTGCAAATTGTGTTTGTTCATTGAACACAATTCTCGCAGCTACTAAAGATCCTCTATCAACTTCTATACCTGAAATGTAATTTAATGATGCACTTACTCCTGCACCTGCTTCACCTTCATTTAAAGTAATAATATTATCTGCTATTGTTGTTACTGTACTTTCTACAGTTGTCGATGTGCCTTTTACTTCTAAGTCACCGTTAATTACAACGGTACCTTGCACAGATGCTGCGCCATCAGTGGTATCTAATGTAATAGTTCCTGCCGCGCCGTTACTTACAACTATTTTATAATTACCGTCTGTTACTTTTAAATTTTTAGACATCTATTTGTTTCCTAGTATTAACACATTTGTTGTCGAATCGTTGTGCATATCCCACATATATTTGATATTGTTAAAATCTGTCATTACATTATCAATTATACTCTTTATATACGTAAATCCAGAAGTTGCTAAAACAAATCCTAACAAAGACATTTCATTATCTTCCAAATCATTTGTGTTTTTTGCAACTAGTTCACATACTCCATGATTTCCTTGTTCGTCTACGACCTTGAAAGTTGATTCAGAAAGTTGTGCTAAGACAGCACCGTTAGGTGTTGCCTCAGCACTTCCAATTTTAACTGAAACTACTAAGTCTTTTAGATTCTTTAAAAAGTCCCAAAAAACATTTGTTGGTCGTTCCATTAACTTAGTCCTTATGCGTCTTCTGTGAAATCATCATCATCTGTGTTGTCGACGTCATCTGCACCAGCTTCTTCAACTTGTGCTGCACCATCTGAAGTAGATGCTGCAAAGTTCCACGGCACAGATTTACCATCATACAGGTTAGTACCTGTCGCTGTTGGTGCTGCAAGTGTTACTTTACGTCCAGCAATTTTTTTAGCCAAGTAAGTTTCACTGTCATCCATATTGAATGAAATTGACATTTCGCCTGCTGCTAAGTTAGCTGGTACATCATCCCATGTAAGTTTACAAACATGTGTTGTATCTGCTGTTCCTGTTTCTGAAACTACAAAAGTTTTTGAACCCTTTTGTTTTACAATGAAACCTTCTTTCACGCCTGCGCCTGAATTAAAGTTTACTTTGATTTCATTTCCTGCACCTGGACCTGCTGTCGCATTTGCAAAAAATCTTTTATTAAGTGGTCTTCCCATTTTTTTCTCCTATATAAGTAGTCCTATGCCCGTTCTATGAGCTACGCTGTGGGTATAGCATAAGTCCGCCTTGCGGCACACTATCTGACAATAGTATTTATCAAATTAACTAAGTACGATGTTTTACTTGTGTAATCACCATTTTTTCTATCATATAAAAAGAAAAAACGTATAGAATGGTGCTTAATAATGTCATATAAAAGAAAGGTATGGCCGCTATGTAACACGCTATCAAACCAGTCAAGGTTAGACCATAGTAGCCGCTTGTCCATACAGCAAAATTAGTTACTATAAAAAACAAAACAGGACCTATGATTGACATGGTCATTAAACGCATATTTGTTGCTAATAGTGTACATAAGGCGATACTACCATACGTCCATATCATATAACTATGTAATCCCCAATATATATCTGCTATAAACATAGCAAGTAAAGTTGCACAAATTACTGTTGGAATATGATTTATTATTCTTGGTGCAAAAATTGCAACAGCGATTATTGGTGTGAAGTTTGGTGGATGTGGTATAATCCTACTCAAAGCCAATACTGTAATAAACCCTATAAACCAATATAAGTTATTCATTACATTGTAATCCTAATACCTGCCTGAAAATTAATACCCAATTGATTATATCCATCTGGTTGTTCATATTTTTCATTTGTAATATTATATAACCCAAAATAAAACATTTTGTTTTCATGTGTTTGATTTAATTCTACATCAAACGTTGTAATACTACTTTTATTTATTGTTTGAAAAGTTGAACTGTCAATATCTTTGTGGTCACCATAATAATTCATTGATACTTTGTAATTCAAATCATTAATATTTTTTGATACGCTTGAATTATTTTTCCAAGTTGGTCTACGTAATTTTTCACTTCCGTTGTTTAGTTTTGCTTCTGTATATGTTACGTTAGAGTTAAAATAATAGCCGTTAAAGTCATTACTGTAACTTACTTC
>Ga0163109_10004296_pt1 | contig 10837 bp, 16 predicted proteins | sample CRUFie1St13metaG_FD_108704 | JGI IMG/M metagenome (GOLD analysis project Ga0163109, IMG submission 108704) | Marine microbial communities from the Costa Rica Dome - CRUD Field 142mm St13 metaG | ecosystem: Environmental > Aquatic > Marine > Oceanic > Photic zone | place: Costa Rica: the Eastern... | reverse complement strand
GAAGATGAAGAAGAAATTGTATTGGATTCTTTTGGAAGACCATCTGCCGATAACAGTGCGTGGTAATATATATATCAAAAAATTAAAAAAAATAAAAAATTAAAAAAACAACTAAAAACAAAGACAGGAGATAGCTTTTTTTATTGATTATAATTATATTCTAATTTCTTTTTAGGTTGTGCTTTATAACAATTCCAGAAATAAGGTTCATTGTAAAATATCTTAATAGAACCTCCATTATTTAAATGTTGAAATAGTTTATTATTCCTATCACTATCAGAATACCAATAATAGAAATTAATATATACTTTGTTAAATTTATTTTTTTTAAGAATAGCAATATCTTCTATTTCACCAATTTTATATTTATTAATAGTATTGTATATAAATGAATAATTATACATTTTATTAACACGTGGAATACATAATGAAACATTCATTTGTTATATGAAAACAACAAATAAATAAAAAACTCAATTTTAAAAACTGATACAGTTTCTTGTAAAAAAAATTAGATGCAATATAATTAGACTATTTTTAATAATTAAAATATTATTGCTGTTAAGAAACTACCCTAATGGGTAATTATAAATATCACTATCTTTTTAAATATATTTAAAAATTGATTAAAAAAAAGTAAATATATTGTTATATAAAAAATGAATAATAGATTTGACTCGTTAAAACCAAAGAAAGTAAATACTTTTATGCAGGGTAAAAGTAATAGTAGATGGAAGAGAGAAGAACATCAATCAAATGATAGATGGAAAAGAAATGAACGTCCAACTAATGATAGATGGAAAAGAAATGAACGTCCAACTAATGATAGATGGAAGAGAAATGAACGTCCAACTAATAATAGATGGAATAGAAATAATTTTAAAAAAAATAATAATTATACAAATGTAACAGAAGAACCGAATCATCATAAATTTAAAAAAATAGGAAACTTTGATTTTGATTTAGCTTTAAAAAATTCAAAAAATAACAAGAAAGACAAGAAAGAAAAAAAAGTAGAAAAGAAAAAGATTGAAAAACAAATAAATGATGATAAAGAATATACAATGAATGATGATGATATAGCATTAACTTTAGCTATGGCCGAACAATATCAATATTATACAGAAAGCGAAGAAGAAGAGGAAGATTATGATCATGACCCATTATTGCCTGATACGGATTTAGTCTAATAAGTTAAAATATAAAAAATTTTTTAACTTATAATAATAATGTTAGAGGAATTTATAGTTGAAGATGAACACGATGATTGGTTAGAAAAAATAAAAAAAGAAGATGAATCTTATAATGATTTTTATAATGAAAAAATAACAAATATAGAATTGAATTATATATACATAAATAGAAGAAATGATATAGAATATATTAAAAAAAATAAATGTATATTAAATGAAAATAAATTATCAAAGGAAAGATTACTATATTTATTAAAAACAAATATAAAAAGAGAAAATAAGAAATATGGATTGTTATCAATATTACAGTATAATATAAATTTAAAACCAGAAGAAATAAGAAATTATATAGAAGATAGTTCAAATTATAATTTTTTAAATACAAAAAGAGAAATAAATGATATATTATGGGAAGATACAATAAATATATTTCAAGATATAAATAAATTATATATAGTATTTTATGAAAAAAAGATAACGAATAAGAATACAAAGAAAGTATATATAAAAAATAAAATGAAACATAAGAGAAAAAAACAAACTAAAAAATTGATTTAAAGAATATAAATAAGATTATAAATATTATGACAACTTTAATTAACGCAATAGATAATACATCAAATAGATTGGAAGGAGAGAATGGTCATTATATGGAATCTTGGTCAAATAAGATAGAAGAGAAAATAGTTCAATATTATTTTCAATTGGTAAGAAATAATGATAATTCAGTTGATAAGAAATTTGAAGAAATATTATTAGATATAAAAAATGAAAGAGATAAGAAGAAGAGAGATGAATATATGATATTGGTATATAAATTGATAGGATATACGAGAGATATAGAAAATGGAAAGGGAGAAAGATTGTTAAGTTATAGACAATTATATTCATTATGGTTATTGTTTCCAAGATTAGCAGAATATTTGTTTGAAAAATTTGTATTTATAGAAAATAAGCATCAATATGGATATTGGGGTGATGTAAAAAATATGTGTAATTATGTTGTTAAAAAAACAAATAATAGTAATAATAGTATAATAGATTATATAGTAAATTTAACAAATTTTTATTTAAGAAAAGATTATGAGAAATTATTAAAAAAGGAAAATGTTACTTTATTGAGTAAATGGATACCTAGAGAAAAAAGCAAATATAAATGGCTATTTAAAAAATTAGCAAAAAATATGTATTCAAAATATTTATTTACAGCAGATAATTCAAGTAAATGGATAAGTGCGAGAAAAAAATGTTATACAAATTATAGAAAATTGATATCGACATTAAATAGATATATAGATACGCCGCAAATAAAAATGGCAGAAAAAAATTGGAGATATATTAAACCTGAAAAAGTAACAGCAATAACTATGATGAAAAATAAAGAAGCATTCTTAAATAGAAAAAGGGAGGGAACAAAATTAGTAGATAGATATGATTTGGAAGATAGAAAAGAGTGTTCTGAAAATTTTAAAAAATATTTTAAAACTAGTAAAAAAATAAAAGGTAAAACATTAAATACATATGAACTAGTTAGAGAAGCATTTCGTTATTATGATGATAAAGAAATGCAGGAAGTAATAAATAAACAGTGGGAAGATAATTCAGAAAAGAATTTTGATATAGGAAATACAATAGCAATGGTAGATACATCAGGGTCAATGGAATCAGATAATTGTGTGCCTTTATATAATGCAATAGGATTAGGAATAAGAATATCAGAAAAAACTACATCGTTGTTTAAAAATAGAATAATGACATTTGATAGTGAACCAAAATGGTGGAAATTTGATGAAAATATGACTTTTTGTGAAAAATGTTATCATTTGAAAAAAGCACCTTGGGGAATGAATACAAATTTTTATTTAGCGATGGAATTTATATTAAATGTAATAGTACAAAATAATATTTCACCAGAAGAAGCATCTAATTTTACTTTAATTATATTATCAGATATGCAAATAGATTCATCAATTGAGAATTATAGAGGTAATTTTAAAAGTAAATTTAACACGATGATGGATGATATAAAAGGATTATATAAAAAGGCAGGATTAGAAAGCACATATAATGTAGAATATAAAGTTCCTCATATTATATTTTGGAATTTAAGAAAAACAAATGGATTTCCTAATAAAAGTTTAGAGAAAAATACAACGATGTTATCAGGTTATAGTTCAACATTAATGAATGCATTTTGTGATAAAGGTATAAATGAGTTGAAAGATTATAATCCTTGTACAATGTTAAAAAATATGTTAAGCAATGAAAGATATGAAATATTAGAAAAACATTACAATAAATTATATAAAAATAACCAATAAGTTATATAAAAATAAATCATTAGTATTTATTAATGAATACTAATGATTTTTATAGAAATATGATGAGATTGTTACTAAGACCAGTAGGTGAAAATTCAATAGATGATATATTAATGGAAAGTTTAAATGAAAAACCAAAATATATTAAAATAACGTCCGAAGAAGGATTAAAAGAATTAGAATATATAAAATATAATAATAATTATGAATGTAAATTATGTCCAATATCAATGACTAAATTTGAAGAAAACGAAGAAATAATAAAATTACCTTGTAATCATATATTTAAAAAAGAACCAATACTACAATGGTTAAATGAAGAAAGTAATAAATGCCCTGTTTGTAGAAAAGAATTGGCATTCAAAGAAAAAAAAGTAGATATATCATTAAATACTATAGAAGACATATCAACAAATACAATAGAAGACATATCAACAAATACAATAGAAGATATATCAACAAATACAATAGAAAATCCATTATCACAAATAGAAAATATTTTTTTAGAAGCAATGGCTAGAAGAATGGTTAGATATGAAATGGCGCCATTATCTAATTATATAAATGATGATAATAATTTAATAGAAAATGAAGAAATGCAAAAGGCTATCTATGAATCTCTATCAAATGATTAAATATCATCAAAATCGAAATCAAATTTATTTTGTTCTTCAACAATATTAGATTTTTTATTGTTTTTTATATTATTTTCTACATTTTTTATGATAATATTATTAGTTTCATCGTCTACATCATTGGTAAATATGATATCATCATTATCTTCTTTATTATCTTTTTTAAGATGTTGAAATAATATGTCATATACATTCATTTTTTTAAATAATGTTTTTAATTCTTCATTTTGGTCAGAACTATAAACATATAATAAATCTACTTTTTCCTTTTTTTTATCACATCTTACTTCCCAATCTCTTTTACCACATAATACAATAGAATTTGTATCTATTTTATTATCTCTTTTATTTCTACCACTAAATTTTCTTCTTATTACCAATAATCTTTGAACATTATCTTGACATAATACCATTGCGTGCCCGCCACCACAATTTTGTGTAATTACTCCATATATTTCATCATCACATTGAGAAAACCTAGTTTTGCGTTTGTAACTAGGTTTAGCATTTTTTGATGCCATTTTTTTATGGCGATTTCCTCCTGTTTTATTTTTAACCATTATAAATAATAAATATAATTATTATTTAATATTTATAATCAATTTTTATTTTTTTCACATTATATATTATAATATGCCAAATGCTTGGATGACTCACGTAAAAAAAACTCGTGCATTGATGGGAGGAAACCCATCTTTAAAACAGGTATTGAAACAAGCCAAGAAAACTTACAAAAAAAGTGGAGGTGGTGTAGCTAGTAATGCTAGTGACTTTTCTTCCGCTGGTGCCGATGCTCAAGAAAGTATGGGTGGCGGTGTAATGGAAGGTAATGTTAACAAAAAAGGAAACGATTCTGCTGCTCATCAAAATGCTGGTGAAAGTGCTGATGGTCAAGGTGGAGGAAGAAGAAGAAGAAGAAGAAGAAGCAGAAAAAGCAGAAGAAAATCAAGAAAATCTAAAAGAAAGGGTAAAAAATCTAGAAGATCAAGAAGAAAGGGTAAAAAATCTAGAAAAAAGAGTAGAAGAAGAAGACGCCGTTAAATTAATTATTTAGTTTGTTAATAAATATTTAGAAGTTATTAACACACCTAAACTACCATAAAAAGCTACATCTCTCCAATCTCTTCTTGGTAAATTACTATTTATACATAATCCAAAAAATGTAGAACTAGAAGCACCTATTCCAATTAATGCACAATATTTAATATAATCGCTAAAAGATAAAAACGAGTTAGAATTCATATTAATATACGTAATTAAAAAAAAATAATAATAATACAAAAAAGTAAATGGGTAATACTTTAAATTACAAAGGAGCAATGGATGAACAAAATTTTTTAGTTATTAGGAAATTTTTAAATAAAGAAGAAATGCAAAAAATATTAAAATCAGTAGATAAATGGCATACTCATCCATTATGCACATTATCACCCACTGCAAATAATTCATCAGTAACTAATTCCCACAGACTACAATCAATATTATATAGCGAGGAATGGTTAGCAAAGGGCAAAGAAAAATATGAAAAAATAGATAAATATTTTTTGAGCACTACTTCAATATTATTTCCATTATTAAAACCAAAAATTAAAACTATATTTGAAAATATGGGATTTTATAATTGGGAAATAGTTAGAATGACAATTATGTATACTTTTCCTGGTTGTCCTGAACAAGAAGTTCATCACGATAATGATGTAGAAGATGGAATATATTTTTTATCAATACCACTACAATATACAACTGTAGATATGGGTTCAACTATATTTTATGATGAAAGATATGTAAAACATTTACGTAAAGAAAAACCAAAACAACTTGATAATGAACCATTTGATAAAAAAAAAGTTTTTTATAATAATATTGGCTATGTAAAAGATTTTTCAAAAAAAGATCAAGAATCATTAGAAAAAGGTAGACGTGTATTTAATTTAGATATAGGAGATATGACCATACATTCAAGTAGCACTTTACATCACGGAGGAGCTAATAGTTCAAAAAGAAATAGATGTTTTATATTTATAATGGTAAAAACTACAGATACAACTATAGTAGATTTTTATGATATACAAAATACACAATTATTTTTAGTTAATTCACAAAAACACGAAAATCTTAATGAACAATAATAATTTAAATATATAAAATTATTTAAATTATGCAAAAAAGCGATATATTAGATTATAAAAAAATATTTAATGAACAAGGTTTTGTTCATATTAGAAAATATATATCAAATGAGTTATGTGCATATTTAAATGAAGTTATATTCAATGTTATACAAACACATAAATGTATAGATGGTAGTAATCCATATGTAACTAATATTAATAGACAAGCATTAACATTGTATTCTAATGTATACAATAAAAATCATAGTAATAATCCATATGTTAATAGAAAAAGAGAAGAATATCAATATGTTGAAAATACTATTATTAATTCCTTGATACCACCAATAGATAATTTCTTTCATATCTTAAATATTAAAAAATGGGCTATAATAGGTATTACTGTTTTTATATGTCCACCTGGTTGTAAAGAACAAGAAATACATCACGATGCTCCTCCTGATAAAAATAGATTTTTTATTACAATTCCTTTACACGATACCAGTATAGATATGGGTCCTACTATTTTTTATAATAATAAGTATTTGAAGAATTTTAAAAGCACATACAAACCGATGGATACTCCTCCAAAACCTAAAAATATACCAAATGAAAAAATAGAAAATGGTTATGGTGTTATTGGTTTTTTAAACGATAATATTCCTTATAAGGATGAATTTAGAACAGCGAGAGTTCAAAATTCCTTACAAATAGGTGACATTCAAGTACATAGAGATATTACATTTCATAGTGGTGGTAATAACAATTCTAATAAAGAAAGAAGATTATTATTTTTTGTTATTGATGTTAATTAATTATACAGTTTGCGTAATTAATTAACCAATATTCATTATAATCATTTTGCGTCAACTTAATTGCTTCAATTTAATTATTCTTATTAGTTAATAATGATCCGTTTATAATAACTTGCTGTATGCAAACTTTGTCAACGAATTATAGTGCGGAAATCGATTCAATTCCCGTGTCCATAGTCAGACATCAAAGAATTGAGTTATATTTTTAGAGATAAAATAATAGTCTTGCTGTATGATTTCCATATTAATTATGGGTTAATCCTTTAAATTATTTTATTTATATATATTATAATGACTAGTGTTAATAACATTGAATTAAAAGAAATGACTTCTGTTTCTAATAAAGAATCTCCAACTACTGTTGATGATATTGTAAAAGTTGGAAAAAAAGTAATTAATGCTTTTCCTACCGGTGTTAATCTTAAAAATATCACTGAAGTAACTATGTCAGTATTAAAAGAAATTACAACATTATATTATTTAAAACCTTCTCAAAAAAAAGAAATGATTGTAGATATATTAATATATATAGTTGATAATACTGATGCTGGTGCTCTTGAATCACTAGACCCTGTAATTAAACAAGTTATTCCCGGTATTATTGATGCTTTAATAATAGTTGAAAATGGCGCTCTTGTTGTTGATAAACCCAAATCTATATTAAAAAAATGTTTACCTTGTTGCTAATCATTGTGCAAATCGTAATGTCCATTCTCTAGCTGTAATATCATATGCTGCTCTATTTTTTACATATTGTTCTGCTATATCAGGAACCAAAGGGTCATCTGGATTTGGGTCATTTAATAAAGAACATATAGATAATAATACTTTTGATATTGTTAAAGCCGGACTCCAGTTATCTTTTAATATATCTAAACATATACCACCACTTGAATTAATATTTGGATGATATATTGTTGTATTAAATTTAATTTTTGGTGGTTTAAAAGGATAATTTGATGGAAATAATATATTTAATTGAAATATTCCCCCTTCATATACTGTTTTTTCTGGACCCATTATAGTTGCTTCCCAATGAAATAAATCATCATCAACTGGACCAGCACTACAATTACCTGGTGGATCTTTTTGTAACAAAGTTAATTCTGTTTTTATTCTTTGCGATGAACTTGACATATAATATTACATATCATTCAAATTATATTTTTAGATTGTTTTTTTATAAATATAAAAAAAAGCTATCTCCTGTCTTCCTTTTATTTTTTTTATTTTTTTTTATTTTTATAATTAAGCAAAAGTGTCATTCATCATTGGATCATATGATGATATTTCTATTTTTTCTACTCTATTTTCTCTAGGTGATGTGCTGGCAGCACGTGCTGAAATCGGGTCATTCAAATCAACTGTTGTTTTGGATACAGTTCGCCTTATCTGATTTTGATTTTTCTTCTTCAACAATTCATCATCATCAGAACGTCTTTTGATACTAACCTTTTGGTGAGAAACTTCACTTAAATCCAATCTCTCTTTTCTCATAGACTTATGGCGTAAGCTCTTTTCTTTAAGGTCACTCAACTCTGGCTTCATACACTTACTAACAGTAACTGTCCAAAACCACGGCTTGTCCTCCTCGTAAGAAACCTTAATGACTTCTCCCTTTTGCAATGCCGTCAACGTTGCTCTAGCCATTTGGGAGCGCATATTCCATTTCATAGGAGCAAAATGAATGAATGCACGCTTCACCATCTTACCATCCTTTGACTTCACTCTTATAATATCAACCCGTTCTACAAAACCCCAATTCAATTCAATGAAAACCTGTTTCACTTGCCTCCAGGTGATATTATTAAACAACCTAGCTATACACAAGCTAACGCCCGTGTTTGGGTTGCTATTGACTTGTTGAATTTCTTCAACAGATAAATTTTGAGATACTTTTTGTGATTGCATATTGTTTTTTGTGTTGTGTTGTGACTTATATTAGAATAATTATCAATTATAATATTCATTATTATTCAATTTTTTTTAGATTTTCTTTGTACAAAGAAAAATTATATTATATTATAAATATTTATATATGAAAATTTTCAAAAATAAATATGTACATATAGAAAAATTCTCCAAACACTATACTATGACTATAACTGATTATAAATTATATAATAATTTTTGGAATACAATTATTGGATTATTAGACGTAGATAATAAAAAATATAATAATGATAAGGAATATGTAATTAAATTTAATTGTAATAACATAGAATCATTATCTAAATTATTAACTATAAAAAAAAAATTATTATCGTATAGACATTGTTTACTTATGTTTTTATCTATTGGTTCACAATTAAAAAATTTAGAAAAAGATAATTATTCTATTATAGGATTTAATATTGATGATTTTGTTGCTATCAACAATGATGATAATAGATATGATACCAAATTTTTATTTTTAAATCCTGCTTTATTTTATAAACTAGATAATAATAATATTATTCTATCTGATCCTAATTTTAAAAATTGTTCTTTTTTGTCACCTGAATTACTTAATATTAAAAAAATATCAAATGATATTAATATTCATAAAAATTCTACATATTTTTCTTTATCTTATACTATTGCTTCTTTTATTAGTGATACAATAAAAGATATTAATTTAAAAAATTATGATATTAATGAATTTAAAAAAGCATTAGAGCATATTTCTAATACCAAGTTATATTTCGCATTATTGAGATGTTTTCATCATAATCCCAAAAATAGACATTATTTATATATTTAATTTCTCTTTATAATTTATAATGTCATTGTATTTATTAGCAAAAAAAAATAAAATGAGAAAAAAATTCAGAGAAATGAATCACGTTAATGGTTTTCAATTAAATTTAACACATACTGGTCGATTAATTTCAAAATGTAATACTAATCCTCCTTCCGTTTCTCAACAAAAATGTTATGGTCAATATCAAAAGAAAAAAATTAGAGAATTTGTAACCAATAGGGCTGACGTTCTTGTTAAAAGAATGCCTAATTTCCATTCTAGTCAACATACTGCTAATTTAGCTTCCAAAACTATTCAAGACCAAGAATGTTGTCCAGTAAAACCTACTGTTTGTAAAAATGATTGTTCAGGTGCTTTACGTAATTTACCTGTTATTACAAAAGATGTTGGGTTTAAACCTGCTTCTTGGCAAACTGATAAAGTTAAATCTAATAGAAATTGTATGTGTAATACCGATAAAAGCAAAAATGAATATGATACTCCAGTTTTCGGAAATCACCCTGGTCCTTGTAGATAATTTTTTTTTATGTATTTATTACAGCTATTACTAAAATGTATAAAATTTAATATATTATTATTAAATTTTTTATTACAAGAGTTGCATATATATACATGAAAATCATAAACGGTATCTTTATTTGTTATTGTTTTATATAATATTGATTTACTAGTTAATGAATAACAATTAAAACAACTTTGAATCCATCCATTTTCTGGTAAATGCGAATCTCTATATATTTCTATTTCTTTCAATATCATAATTATTATTATGAGATATAATATTCATTATATTTAGACTCAAAAAAATATATACACTATTTATATATGCGTAAAAGTAGAACTCGTAGAAGAACTAGACGTAGAAAACAAAGAGGTGGATTTTTAAATTTCTTTTCTAATTTATTTGAAGGAGGTGGAGATGAAGATGAGAATAAACAAGAACGTGGAAGAAATATGCAAGGCGGTGAAGAATCTATGGAAGGTGGTGAACCTATGGAAGGTGGTGAACCTATGGAAGG